>Ga0116231_10010756_pt1 | contig 14497 bp, 5 predicted proteins | sample S1TSphgellanicum_2_FD_89695 | JGI IMG/M metagenome (GOLD analysis project Ga0116231, IMG submission 89695) | Host-associated microbial communities from peat moss isolated from Minnesota, USA - S1T2_Fd - Sphagnum magellanicum MG | ecosystem: Host-associated > Plants > Peat moss > Unclassified...
ACTATTCATACAACACTACTCATTACTACCCTAATACCTCAAACCTACTGCTTACAACCTCCTACCAAAACAAGGCATGAGACAATGAGGCACAAGAGACAACCTCGACAAGGAAGACATCCAAAATCCGAAGCACCAGTGAGAAAGGGAAGGAGTATGAAAAAATAGTGATGAACCATTGGCTTGCATGCATGCTCAGATTGATCATCTCTTTTTCAAAATGTTCCCCCACTCATGGCACTAGCTCTCTCGCTAATCTCTTAAATCGGATCAAGTATTGTTGAACCAATGGTAGGCCCATTTAAACCCAAGAACAAATAGGAGTGAGGCAAATAGATTCCATAGGCTCCACCACATAACTTAGTTAACAGATTATGAGTTTCCTATCTATTCTGACGAGCACAACAATCCCCCTGCCAAACAGCTCTTGTTTGCACCAGAAGTCTACAAAAACAAACATTACACCTATCATCATTTGGTCTTCACCTGAGTAAAAATAGTTGGAGAACAACTCTTTTGTTTATCTAATCTTTTGAAGGACCTTACCAAGTAGAGGCCTTCCATGGGTGCACGTAAAGCTCCTTTAAGCAAAGCCACTAATAACCATAAAACATCTTCCTCATTCATGTACAATAAAAACAACCCTACAAGAAATCCCATTCCCTATTCAAATACATAACAGTTGTTATCAATAAACCTCAATTCCAATACCAAATGCCAACTATTTTTATTTAACATTATGGTGCATTTCCATATAAAATTGAAAGGAAACCTCCACAAAAACACTTTAAAAGTAATTGTTGTCTTTTCCAACAAAAGTAAAATAAACATAAGAAGCATGTGGCCATAATCTTGTGAATGTCATTCACCAAATATCAGACCATTACCCTCATCACAAGTGGCAACAACTAGCTGCAATTCTTCCCCACTAACTACCTGAGCTCCCAATAATGGATGTGCGTACAATAATTTGCATAAAATTTTAGACAAACAATTATAAAAAAATCTATGTCCTGAGTTTCTGGAAGCAAACACTTCACTTAATCATGATGTTGGCTAAGACTCAACGGACATTATGGTCCACTTTCCATCTAGTTCAACAAACATATTTCTAACTTGAAATTCTCACCAACTTGATTCTAGTGCAAAAATTGCACACAAATAGTCTAGTTGCAGCCAAAAAAATGATAAATACATGTATCATGAACCTTAACTAAAAAGTTGGATTGTTGAAAGTAAACAAATTTTTTTCACCTTTACTTTAAAATGGGGAACTCCCAAGATGGCCATCTTCAATAGTCAAATAAAGAATAAAAAGATAGACTTGGACATACCCCACATCTCGATCATATATTGCATATGCCTTGAGGATGTTATAGAAAAAACGTTGCCGAGGCACATGTTTCTGTTGGAAAAAAACATGTGATGGAAACGTTAGTGAAATATCCCTGATTATATTTAGTTTTGTAGCTGAAATTTCATATAGCACCAATTGCTATAAGACAAATCGGTTTAATGAACATCATGTTGAATTTTAAGTGCAAAACCCCTTGCTCTTCTTTGATCCCTTGACCCTTCTTATAACTATGCACTCAAAATTTGACTTATATCTCTTTACCTTGCATGTAAACATAGCTTGCACAAACATTGTAAATTCTATGTTGGAATTAGTGTATTTTCCTAGTAATGAAAAAAATCTACGAAAACAAGTACCTCATACATTCCTTGATTCATGAGCAGTAAATTTCAGCTACCTAACAAGTTGCCACACTAGGCTTCATAGACAATTAGGGATGCCCTTGTGCACACAATGTTTTACAACCTGTGGCTTTCTACGCACCTAGTGTTTCCAATTTGTGCCCCCAACTCTAATCATTCTCCGCCATTTTCGCAGTTTATAGTCCTTTTTGTCAAGACCTTAGAGCTATGAGAAACTATAGAAAAAAACTCCAAAAACATTTTGAAGTAATTGTTATGTTAGTTCAAAAAAAACTAGAATTAACAAAACAACAATGCATGTGGCCATATCCTTAAGAGTGTCATCAATGAAATGTTAGACCATCACTTTTGTCAGGTATTCAAAACAACCCTTGTCAAACAAACGCATCCAATAGTTAGTTCCAACAAATGTTGAATAACCTCAAGTATCATATTTTCACTAAAAGAAAAACATGTATTTTCGACTAATCTTTGTGATTAAATTTTAGTTGCAAAAGACATTTTGCAACTAAAATCCCTTTAGTTGCCTAAGACAAGTCACATGTGATAAATTAGTCGTAAATGACAAAAGGTATTGTATGAAAGAAAAAGTCAACAAATACATTTCATCCTTTGACTCCATTGTATATGTATTGTCACATGTGACTAATACGCAACTATTTTGGTCACAATTAAAGGCAAATGATGTGTTGCCACGTGTTTTAATATTTGAATATTCAAAATAATAATATTATTATTTTGAAATAATCTACGACGTTCAATTCAAATACTTGGATGACCTTTTATTATGACACGTGGCCCAATGTAAGTATGCCATGTGGCATAAAAACTTTAATAAAAATACAAATATTAAGTTGGTAGGTACCTAAGTAGATACATAAATATGTGCTTACAAACCTAGGTTACATACCAACCTACCTACTTAGGTAAAAAAATAGGCATGTAAGTTCTACCCTCCTAGGTTAAATACCTACTCATATAAGTAGGTATTTAGGTAGGTAAGTAAATAGGTCCACCTAGGTGAGTAGGTCAAATTAAGTACCTACTTAGCTAGGTAGACAAGTAGCTTGGGAATGTAAGTACTTTAAAAATGTGCATAATTTGGTTTTTGTTTTCGGTTAAGCCTTTTGATTAATTCATCCCATGTGTACAAATTTCTTAGTGTGTAATTGGATGGCCACACCCCCTTGTTTATATAGTGTTCAAAATAGGAATGAAGAACAAACAATATGGGATAAGTTTTGAGTTGAAACTTCTTCACAAACTAAATTGTAATTCCAAATTTTTTTTCATTTTTAGATTTCTAAACAATTCAAGTACTAAATAATTTGATAATCATTCAATTAATAATGATTAAATTTACATATATTTAAATTATAAATTATACACTACAAATATTCAGTATTCATTATCAATTACTTAAATAAACAATAACTTTTTAATATTTAACAAACTAGTTATCTAGATACTCACAAGTTATTAATACATAAATATAAATAATTAAATAACTAAAATATTTAAGAATATTTTATTACTTTTTAGAATATGATTTAATTATATAATATAATAAATGTAAAATTAATTTAATTATTATAATTTAAATATTTATGTTAAAATTATAAATAACGAATAAAAATTTATTATTAGAAAGTAAAATATTACAAAAAATTTCAAAAAATTATTATAGCTCAAGTTTTTTTTTTCTCTTGGTAATTATTAACTATATATACAATAGTTTCTTAAACATAACATTAATTTTCATAATTACTGGAAAATTACTATAAAATATTTATCATAGATGACTTATCACAAAAATTTTAATAATAATATATAGTAATTTGTAAAATTAAAATCAGTAAAACAATTATTTTAACTACATTATAATTTTTCCAAATTTTTAATTCAGGTTTGAAGTTATAAATTACAGAGCGTGAACAATTATGTTCAATTAGAAAATAATGATGCGCATACTAATTAATTCTTATATGAAGTAATTGCAATGATTTAAAAATAATTTCATGTTAATTAAATAATTTCTTCTAATATAAGAATATAAATTAGAAAATATACAAATCTATGTTATAACAATTATTATTATGTATAACTTAGATTTAATAAACATAATCATTTATAATCATTTATAAAAATGATTTATTATGGATAACACTAGTGGAAAAAACCTTAGAATTCAATAAATAATTTTTTGAAATAAAATAGCAATTTAAGATTCCAAAATAGCAATTCAGAATTCAAATATCAAATTTTAGATCAAATAAGTTTTTTGAAGTTAAATAAAAAATTTCAGAATTGAAATGTCAATTTTCAGATTCAAATTATAATATTCAAAATTAAAATGTCCATTTTAAGACTCAATTAATAATTTTCTGAATTGAAATATTAATTTCAAGAATCCAAAATAATTTGGAATTCAAATTTCAACTTTCAAGTCAAATAATTTCTTAAAATTTAAATTTAGAACTTCAGAATTCAAATATCAAATTTCAAGTTCAAATAAAAATATTTAAAATAAAAATTTCAAATTTTAAACTCAATAATTCTTTTTGAATTGAAATACTAATTTTGAGATTCAAAAATAATAATTTAAAAATAAAATATCAGTTTTTAGATCAAATAAGTTTCTTGTATTTAAATAATAATTTCCAGAATTGAAATGTCAATTTTCAGATCAAATAAAAATATTCAAAAATTGAAATGTCTAGTTTTAGACTTAATTAATAATTTTCAGACTAGAAGTATTAATTTTGAGAATTCAAAATAATAATTTGGAATTGAAATTTCAGGTTCAAATCAAATGATTATTTAAATTTTAAATGAATTTTTTTATATTCATATTAAAATATTCAAAATTAAAATTTCCTTTTTTATAATCAATTAATAACTTTGTGAGTTGAAATACTAATTTTTGGATTTGAAAATATTAATTTAGAATTCAAATATCAATTTTTAGATCAAATAAGCCTTTTTGAATTTAAATTGAAAAGATCACATTCAAATCAAAAATTTGAAATTCAAATAATGTTTTAAAGGATTGAAATAACAATTTTCAAATTCTATCAATTTTCAATTTTTAATATTAAAGAAAATAGTAGTTTTCATATTGAAATATCAATTTTCAGATTTGAATAAAAAATTCAAGGTTCAAATATTAATTTTGAGAGTCATTATATAAACAATATACATACATATGCATATTATATATGTATATAATTTTAGTACAAACATTAAAATACACCCTTATGTTAGTGTAAAATATCTTTAGGATGCAAATAATTTGGCGACTATTGTGACTAATGGGACATATCAACCTATTAATGAATGAAAATAAATGTAAAATCCCAACCAATAGATTCTAATAGTTGCGTCATAGTTGTGAGAATGACTAAAATAATTGAAATTTGGTCTTGCAGTTACAATATTCCCAAATCTAGTTACAAACGATTACAAGTCGCATGTAGTCGTAAATGAAGTGGTTACATTTTGACTCATTTTTATTAGTGTTCACTCTCATCGAAAACTCAAATTTATTTGTGGCTCTGTGTGAAAAACGGAGGTATGGACAAAGGTAGTACCAATACACATTAGTCCAAAGATGCCTTCAAAACTTCACAACATCACAATTCCTTAATAGAATATCATGACTCTAATTTAGGGTTTCTAACCATGCTTTGCTTCTAACTGATGTAGAGGTTCAATAATATAACTAAAAAATTATTCACATCGCTATCAAACTCGACAAAAAAATCATCATAAGTACTGAAAAATCCTCGATATTGAAAAGAAACAACCTAAAAAAAATTGAGCTTAAAGATGGCATCAATGAGGTAAACCTAATTTCAATTTCAACAACAACAACGCTACAAATGAAACAAGAACCTCTCTTTTTCAGATTGTGGTTGGCCCTTGTTGGAAACAAAAGCAGGGTTGAATTTCATAGAATTAAATTTCACGAGGATGGTGCATTACGGGAATTGGAGCTAGATTAAGTTCCATTGCCTTTAGCTATTGTCACCTTTTAGCCTCAATTTCACTACTTTCATTACTCATCTTTTGCAGCCACCTAAACTATCTTCGTTTCACATCCCAAAAAATAAAATTAGGCACAAGACCAGAAGCCGAGTGCAAGTTTTCAAGATGTGCAACAAGGACAAATATGTAGGAATTTGTCCATTGTCCCAATGAGATGATGATACTTTTTTAAAAACCCTAAAAAACTCTCCTATTTTTTTTACATACATATGTATGAACATGTTCAGCATACCTACAATAAATACGTATGTACACGATGAGTATACATAGAATATGTATATGGTCTTTCTTGGCCCTACCTACAAGGGAGAGATTAGGTTATTGGGTTCAAGGTTCATTAAATATTAACTTCTCCTTATTGAGTCGTCAAAATAAGGAGTTTGGCAATAAGTATTTTTTATTTTTATCACAAACTTACTTTTGTGCAAAAGATGACGATTTTGAACCTAGCTAAAGTGAAATAATTAATTTTGGAATTTTGTAAAATTATTTATATTTAATTTTTAAAAAATCATTGATTGCTCCCTAAATATAACAATAGCCTTCCTTGTGAAATGTGCACTTAGCATCCTATGCTTTTGTTTCCATGATCTTAATAGAAATGGACAGCTTGTTTTAAAAAGTTATATCACATGTGCCAAGGTGCAAAGTAAACATATGTTAAATACAAGTGAACATTGAATAAATGCAATTGATTTGATAGGCACCTTTGAAATAAGCATTTTTTAATCATGACACAACACACTTTAACACTACCCCAAATTACATCCACAAACATGTAAATTGGGATTATGATATGAGTGAAAGTGCTTCAAAAATTGTTACAATTCATCCTTTGCTTCATCTCAAAATACATCCATAAGCATGTGAATTATGACCTTGATGTAAGTGAAAATGTTTTAGAAAATGTTCCAACTCATCCCCAACTTTATTTTTTGTGCAACTTGTTGTTTTTAACAAATCTTTGCATCAATATCAATTCAATTCTAGCTTCACTTTTTTTGCTCGCATAAGCAAAAATGGCAACAAGTAACTTAGTTGCAAGGTTTAAATGTCATTGTTTTGTTTGTTGTGAATGTGATTTGTTGAAATATGCAAAAGCAACCACAGTGTCAACATGGAACTTTTGAAATTGTCCCTCTTAGGTCTTGCATTTTGTTGTTTCAACCACAAAATAAACTAGGTGATTTTTTTGCTCATAGTTTGTGATGAAACCATTTCTTCATGTTGTGTATTATTTTTTGGCATTTGGGACATGAAATTTCACCAATGACAAATAAGGATTTCAAATGTCTCTTAATTATAGATGCTTTCAAAGGCATTGAAGATAGGGTAAACAATAAAGAGGTTACATTTTAATCATTATTACTCAACAATCTTCAATTATTCTTACAAGTCTCTTAGTTATAGAAATTTTACCTTGTAATCATACCTTGACATCCAATAGTTGAATGTATGGCTAACTAAATTGAAATGAAAATTTCACAAAATAAATGATGGGCTAGTTCAAACTTGTAAACATTAAGTTAGAATTGGAAAGATTCCAAAACATTGAAGCATATTTTGAATTTCTGGAAAGGCTTTCAACATGTATATGATCAAAGTTTAAAACTGTTTATAATAGGTTCTCTCAACAATAAGGTACAATTTGTTTTTCACCCTATTTTGAGTGGTGATATGAAGCCACTATAGGTGTTGGTTTAGGGTACAATGACATTATTAGGTGCCTCTACCTTCAAATTTTATGGCTAATAGTTCATTTTCACACAAATGAAAGTGAGTCACCTTAATAAGATTTTAGATCATGATCTATTTTTGAAAAACATTATGTGACTATTTTCTTGTCAAAAATTATTATATAGCGAAGTGAATATTAAAGTAGCAAAAGAAATCAATTATAACTATAAGAGGTTGATCATTGCATGTAAGACTAAACCTTTAAAAAACAAAAAATAAGATCAACAAAATTGAGAAATTGATGTTTGTTTGACATTAAAATTAGTGTTATTGTTCACCATGGCTTCATCAATTAGTAACTAGGGCCTTCTTAATGCCAACATTGCACAAACATAATTATATACAATAACCTTGTTGAATATAAGGTTCATGTAACTTTATCACCAACAACTCCATGACTAGCAAATGAGGTTTTAAAAATTGTTTTCATTTGAAAGAAATAGAAACTTCATAAAGTCAAACCAAACTTACAAAATTTAACCCAAAGTCCCTCACACTTAAACTTTTATAGAATGTTCATTATCATTGCAATAATCTCCACACCTCTTCCTTTACCATCAATAGATACACAAACATTGGGCCTCATAGAAAGTTGGAACTAATAATCTGCAAATTGGTTGCTAACATGCACTATTACTATACCACAATGTTAAATTGTTATGGCTTAAATTACAATAAAACACCACCATACCTTGGAAATGCACAAGCTACCCACCATTCTTCCATGTTAGATTTTTTGAGGGAAAAACAAACACTTAAAATAATCAAAAGTTTAGAATGATGAATGTATAACAAAACATAAAATACAATAAAGAGGGATCAAAATATTTAAGGACCAAAAATTGGAGACTAAATAAAACCACTTGAACAAACCAAAAGCTTGAAAGAACAAAAATTAAAGACAAAATAAAAACACTTAGACAAACCAAAAGTTTGAAAGATCAAAGGTTTGTGATAAAAACACAAAACATGGAAAGGAACCAAGATATAAATGAAAAAATCAATGGTGTCACAAAAATTCAAAGCAACAAAACTTTAAAACTCAACTTTGAAATTTTATTTTGAGCCATTGGTATAGTTCTACTCATTTTTTCACATATCAACATTACTAATTGGGTTTGGTCAAGTTTTACATCAAAAAAATTTCTACTAGAGCAATTCCAACTCTAATTCTAACTTGTTGTAAAATTGACTATCAACTTACTTGGGTAACCAACTTATAATTAGGACTAAAAAACCAATAATAAACCTCAAACTCACCCAAAAAAGTAAAAACTTCAATTAAAAATTGTAGTGTAGTTTGGAGGGCCTTCCCAAACACAAATTTTCACTTTTCAATATTTCTCATATTTTTCTTGAAGGTGTGGGAAATTACATGTAATATCCCTAAAATACGAAAGATTTGTTATAAAGTGATCTATAACATTCATTTGAATGCACCTAGGTTCTCCTTATAATAATGCATTTCAATATTTATGAAGGGGGAGGCACCAACAACAATGCCTCCCCCTATATATAAAGATTTGACCTGAAATTTTTGTCTATTTTGGGTGGGCTCTATAAAGTGTAATTTCCTTCCCAATTTGCAAGAATGGCATTACATTATTGACCAAGATGTAATAAATTTGATTAGGAATTTTTTTTTCATTCCTTAAAAGAAGTTGTTTCTTTTCCTTTTCTTTTCCTTGGACCTTTTACATCTCTTTTCCCACAAGCCATGTATGTAAAAGCTTAAGTGCACAAACCATTGGATCACACTATGTTATGTGTCCCCTCTTCACCTTCAAACCACCTCCATCCCCCATGCCTTTTGAAGTTAATATAAAAAAATGTGGCCGTGAATATCTAGGCTCTCCCAATGTAAAGAAATTTTGGGCTAGGTTTTTATGTTGGGTAAAGCTCGAGGAAAAGGGATGCACATAAATATGATACCCATGTTTTACCTTACATGTAAAAACTTCCCACTTATTTTAACATTGAAAGGGGTGGGTTTTATAAATCGAAACTTTCCTCTTCAAACACAATTTAAAGGATTTTTTTAAAAAACCCTTTTAATTATAAATGTGTTAAAGAGTAGGCCACCCATGGTGGATTATGGTTCCCAACAAGTCATTGGATGAACGTAGGGGTGTGTTGGAAACTAAAATCTACCCTACATTACCCACTTTCTAACATTAAAGGCAAGTATCCCACTATTAAAACATAGTAGGGAATGTGGGGGAGTACAAAAATTATGTATACCATGCAAGGAGTTCACAAAATTGATCACTTACACAATCAACAAGGCATGCTTATTTGACCATATTAATGAAGTTGAAACAACCTTAATAACCCCCACTTGATTTTAACAAAATTGTAATTTTTCATTCTTTTTGTTTAATTAAGTTCTTTTTTAATACATTATCCTTCACCTAGCCACCCCTTCATCACCTACAAAAACTGAAAAAACATGCTACACTTTCATTCACCCTTTCATTGGCCATAGAAAAAAACTAAACAAAATGCCCCACCCATTCATCTACCCTTTCATCGGCTAAATAAACTAAAGAAATTACACCTAAACAAGCTTGGTCTTTACATAACATAATGCCACGGTATTCAAATGTTACCTTAGAAATTTAATTTGGTCCTACATTTCAAGGAATATTCATCACTTGTGTCATGTGAATGAGGGTTTCGTTTTCATTTTTTTGGTGAAGCATCATTGGCAAGCGGCCCAAGGAAGATTTAACGTCAATTGTCAACATTTTTTCAAATATTGTCCAAATTGGAAAAAAATGGCAAAAAATTTCCACCCAATTAAAAAAATGGTCAAATGAGGCCAACCTTTTTTTCCCCAAAAAAAAATCATTTATAAAAAAAAAGAATCTACAACAAGATATTTCTATTTTTTGACTCACCAAATTACAAAATTTCCCCACCAAAAGATTTTTTTTTGCTTTAGGACCATGAGTTCATTTGTTGGTGATTTCATGAAAGACGAAGGAAATATGTCCTATTTTAATTGTTGATATTTTGGATTCATCACATACCTTAAGTTAGATTGTAAGATTTAACCTAATTTATTTAGAAACTAGATGTTGAAATTTTAAAGAAATTCCAATGGCAAAGTTGTTGAAAGTGTAATTTTTTTCAAATCACACCAAGTTTGTGAAATTTTGATATTATTTATACTAGTAGGCATGAAAATTTTCAAAAAACATTATGTAAAATTAATCTGAAAAATGAAGTGATGAACTAGTAATCTTAAATGAAAATATGCATCAAATTACAATGCACGTTACCAAATCCCTACAAATTCATGATTTTCAAATAATTCTTCCAAGGATTTCTAGGTCTTCAAGGTCTTTATGAGTTATTATTGTCAATAAAAAATAAATTTAGTGTTTAATTCAATGGCTTTTGCTTGAAAATCCTTTTGCAATGTCTTCAACAATCAACATTTTCCCAAGCCTTTAACAATCATGTCAATTTGACATGATTGTTTTTCCAAGACTCAAAAAGTCAAGTAAATAAATTTTCACACAAAGTTCTAATGGAAAGATCAAGATGGATTTCATTATGCCCATTGTCTATATGGCTTGAAATGTGTTGTGAATCCACAAAAGACTAGCCTTTCAAGTACAACATGGGGCAATTCTACCTTTAGGATTTATGAATTAGAAAAGTAAATTCATTTCTTCTTTTGAAAATATCTTTTTTTGTTCAATATTAACAACATGCATTACATTATCTATTCAAAATGTGTGCAAACCGATTGAAAATGCAAAGCTTCACAAAACCAAAATTAACAATTATGCTATACTCAAAGAATACTATAATTGTTGCCAATTTCAAGGGGCTTTGTAATAGTGAACAAGGATGAATCACAATTTGTACACGCTTGATGTTGTATTGTGTTTAAAGGTTCATATGTTATTATGTGAACATCTTTCCCCTTGTTGATTAATATCCATTTTAACATGTGATTTCTCTAGCAAAAAAATAGATACTCCATGGGAAAGACTTACTTTGGATGGGAGTTTTATAAGTTGAACACCAGCATTGAAGGCAATTTCTAGCATGGAAAAAGAGGTTCAACGGCTTGAAGATAGGAATGTTCATCACAAGTTACCTTGAATGAAACATGACCTACATTATTACAATAATAAAACCCCAAATGTTTTTCACATTGTTCTAAAAATTATACATTTCTTGTCCTAAGATTAGATTAGGGTCTTCAAATCCAAAATTTTACATTGTTGTGATAATTATAATTGTTAAAAAGCCTTGATAAAAAAGGTGAAAGTATTGACTTCACCTACTAAAAAGGTGTTGGTTTATTTCAGTTATATTAAGCCTACTCTTTTGATTAAATATTAAAAGGAAGACACCAATGACAAAGGAGCCTATCAAAGATTTCATTGGCTTGAAGGGATTATTTAATTTATATTCATCTATAAGCTCAATTTTGGTTATGAAAAATGTAATAACTATTTTCTTCATCTTCAAGAACATAAATTTTCACCTTATACAACACTTGTTAGCATAATATTTCCAAATCAAACATATCACATTTCAAAAGTGTCAAACATGCATATTAATTGCAAAATTCTTACTAAAGACCCAAGTGATTTGCTTCTACTCCTCAAAATATTCCCAAAGCATTGACATCAATCTTTTATTGAACTAGAAGCTTTAAATATGTAAGGTTGATGTTATACAATTAATGTTTTCCACTCATGTTTAATTTTTTCAACTTTATCATTTAGTTTTTAGAAGTAAATCATGTTGCATAAGATGAACATGCCTTCATCCCTCCTTCATTAATTCCAACCATTTACATTTCATGTTCTTTAATGCATTTGTTCAATGTTCAACATACATACAATGGTTGGATTTCAAACTCTTGTAAGTTGCAACAAATTATGCATCAAATTCAATTTAAACATACATCAATACCTTTTTGGTATTTCCAAAACAAATTTTGTTCTCGTTTTAGAATTTTGTTCAAGACCTTTTGTGCTTTAAGGGAAGAGACATGAAGTCTCCATGAGTTAACAACCTGTAACAAATGAAAAACATAATATGGGATGATACATTCTACTTCATTCATTGTGATAGTAATTACAATTGATGTAGAAGACATGAACTTGGGGGTGAAAAATCACACACAAAATTTATGGTTGGGATGAGAGCTTTCTTTATAATAAAATCCTTCATGTTTTGATAATAAAAATTGTCTATACTCAAAGAACATAGGTTTTAAGATACCAACACAATGTAGTGTTAGAGCATAATTATATTCTAAATATATGGCAATTACATTATAAGAACATTTTGGAACATTTACATTTGGTAAAAGTACCAACCATCCTTGAGGTCAACACAACATTTATCGAAAGGTCATTGACTATTTAGATCATCTTTCAAATTAAATGGCATTAACAAGTTTCATTTAATATCTACGGTTTCTTTTTTTTATAAATAGTTTTTTGCCCATATTTCTAAAGCATTCTACAAAAGATCAACCCTCGAGACGATCGAATGTGTTTTAATGATTTTTTTCCATTTGAAATGAAAAAGTACCTTTGGCCAAAAAAATTGATTCAACATTTCTTTTTCCTTCATCTTTGAATTCAATTGTAAATATTTTTAGATCTATTTGATCAATATCCATGATAAGTGATATTTCTACAACATAATTAGATTGATACTTCAAATAACTTTGATAACTTTTCACCACTTATTGAAATTTTTTTTGGTAAAATTTTTCTTGTAAGCTCACTTGGTAAATTTATCAAGTGGCTCTTTGCACTTTGGACAAATAGTCAATGGGATTGAGGCCAATCTTGCACTTATCGTTGGTGCACCACCATTACTTATTAGACATGTTAGTAGTATTTAGGATCGGGAGAATATAATTTCCTTTGTTTTTTCAATCATTAATAATTGTTTAGATAACAACATTGTGTCTCATGTACAAACATGTGACACCTCCACTATATCTTAAAGAAAATTATGTAACCTCTTTGAAGCACAAGATGCAATGACATGTGCATGTATTTGAAAGATCCATTACATACATGTTTTAAAATGAAACAATCTAAAAATGTGACTAAACACATACACATGTTTTCAGTTTTGCTTAATCCACTTTCTACAATTCGGTTACCTATTAATGGTGAAGAAGTAGTATGTAACATATGCATATTTTGCATTATTGTCCTTATAAATGCATAGTTGCATATGTCATATAGGAAATTCATTATGTTTTTGAAAAAACAACCCAATGTTATTTTGGGGTCATTGTTTGTGAACAAGAAGCTTGTTCAGAATCACATGAAAAAAACACCATTTTTTGACAATACACAATAAGATGGAAGAGATTTGACTAAAACTAAGAAATTAAAACATTTTTATTGCAAAAAATTGAAACATGTTATTAAGGCATGCAATAAAGTGTTTTTTATATAAGCTATAGAAACTACTAGAGCAAAGCAATGCAATATAATAATTGGGAGTAACAAATTGTATATGGTGGTTTTAATCATGAAGAATGGCAAAAATCCAAGTTGATAGATAAACATTGGTGTTATTCAACATATGGCTCATAAAAAAAAAACATTATTTCTTATGAAGTTTTGAACACAAGTCAAGTGGTTACTTAGGAGATGGTAATACACATCAAATTTATGGCTATGGAGATGTTTCTATTATGTTAAATAATGGAGTAAGAAAGAAAATTCCCAAAGAACTCCATGTATTTGGTTTAATGGTTTTTTTACCATTAAACAATTTGATTTAGCTTATGGAAAGTTAATTATTAAATGAGGTTGTTGCACTTTAACAAGTGAAAAATGAGCTATTCTTGTTAATTGTCACTAGAAGAAAAACATGTATTTTCAACTGCTCTTTGTGACTAAATTTTAGTCGCAAGAGACATTTTGCAACTAAAATCCTTTTAGTCGCCTAAGACAAGTCGCATGTGAAAACTAGTCGCAAATGACAAAGA
>Ga0116231_10010757_pt1 | contig 14497 bp, 5 predicted proteins | sample S1TSphgellanicum_2_FD_89695 | JGI IMG/M metagenome (GOLD analysis project Ga0116231, IMG submission 89695) | Host-associated microbial communities from peat moss isolated from Minnesota, USA - S1T2_Fd - Sphagnum magellanicum MG | ecosystem: Host-associated > Plants > Peat moss > Unclassified...
TGTTAGGGCACTTAATACTTGAGTCCTTAACACCACCAAGTGTGAATGCACCCTTTGGAAGCTTACCTTACAAATAACCTGAAAATGCCAACACTTGTGGTCTCAATGTTTGGTAGGTTCTCATTTTGGTTACCAAGTATGTGAACCCCATGTTCAAAATTTTAAATTTTTTTTCAGAAAATCAAAAAATGGAATCGACGATTGTACTCTAGCTAGAACTGGACCTGGAAATGGAACCGGCCCCAAAACCTGATGTATCCAGGTTCTGGTTTTGGAATGTTTTTATTTTAAAAAATTATTTTCATTTTTATTTCTTTTTGTAAAGAAAATTTGTCTATTTGGGGTAAGACATGTTGCTAGTTTAAGAAGAAAAAAATTCAAGGTTTTGAATAAAAATAACTACATTCTTTTGAATAATAATTTGGGGGTGGTGTCGAGTGGGTTGGGCTTTAGACATGTAATTTTACTTTTCAAACATGATTTAATTATGTAATATATTTTTTTAAATTAAAAAAAAATGTGAGTTCAGATGTGTAGTTGATATAGGTGGTATCATTTTATTGGTTGTATAATGGTAGTAACAAGGGGAAAAAAAATAAAAAATCATTTTTGAGCAATTTGTAGGTAGGTAGAATTGGATCCAATTTAGAACCAAACCCAGCTAGGGATTTTTTTTAAAAACTCAGAACTAGGGGGTCTTGAATTGTGAAGAATTAGGTCCAAAACTAGATCAAAGGTTCTATCAATTTTTTAAAAAAAGTTCCTTGAGCTGAAACCCATGGTTAATTTAACCCAAGGTCATTTCAACTCAAGGTTCTCTTGAAAAGTGAAAACCAACCAATATTGATATATACCTAATATAGAGATTGGTAGAAAATTGGTATAAGACGAATATTATCTCCTACCAAACTGGTAAAGTCTTTGCTAGCAATGTTGATATTAGTTGCGAGCTTATATACATACTACACCAACACTAGTTTTCATCAAACGAAGCTCAGGGTATGAATAGGCACTTTGGATGAAAACATAATTGAGAGATTCGAAATTTGAGGGCAAAACTACACATAAGCATACAAGGAGGAACTAAACTGGATTTTGCAATAAATTTGATAATAAAATTAGTTCAAACCTTTTTTTAAAAAAATCCTTTCATTATTTTGCATCCTGGATACTATGTGATTTCCTTGTTGTATTTAATTATTCAAATCATATGCAATAAGTATGTAGTCAAGGCATGTTCAACATGACATTTGATACCGAATTTTTAATAAATTTTGCCAACTTTGCAATATAACTAAAAAAGAAGGGAATGAGTGTCAAATTATTTTTTTGGGCGAAAATGACCCCCCAAGGCACCATAGTTTTCTGAAAATGAAATATTCTTGTGTTGTAAATTTTCTTTTCCAAAAAATCCACCTAAAAATGATAGAATTTTTTTTTCTTTTTATTTTGGAGAGGGCATTGCCACATTTTTGGCTATTGATTACAATTTTAAGAGTTCCTTGAAATAAGGTCTCTATTTAAGTCAAAAACTGCCTAGGGATGCTTGTTGGCTTGGTTCCATAACAAAATTGAGAAAAAAAACATTGATGAGAACCAAATGAAGGACTAAACCCTAGTTCCTCCTCCCTTACTTTCTGGATAACTTGAATGTGGCCATTCAAATCTAGAGCTAAATCTCACTTTCATGCCAAAATCTATATATAGATCACACATGATATCTTCGATATGTGTTGGATACTAGCTCTTTAGATACTCACATTTCAATGAATTAAATTCCAATGTGATTTTAAAGAAATTAACACCAAACCTTCTTGGTTGTAATTTTCTTGCCAGTAAATTTTTACCAGCATCTATGGTAGAACTGCTCATCACCGATCACTACTCTATCACTGAACATGTCTTTAAATCTTCCTCTTTTGTGCTTCATTTTAAGTGATTTAAAATGTCAGGGGAGTGTTGCCTCAAGCTCTAGAAATCATCTTTGAAGTGAAAAGGAAAAGGAAAATGAAAAAAATAATAAGAAGAAAAATAAGCTTTCCAACTTACAAAATGTGTGATTTTTTTTTGTTTTTTTGGCCCTTTGTATTTTCAAGGCTTCTAACTTTCACATTTCTTGTTCATTTTAAATGATTTAAAGTGTTATAGGAGTGCCACATTCAGTTCTACAAATCATCTTTCAACTCTCATACAAACAAAGCAACATACAAAAAAAAATTTAGGTGTTTGAGAAACATCTTTCTAGTGTTGGGTGGTTTGATTTTTTAAATTCTTGACCCCCTCTACTTTTGGGGGCTGTAATTTTCTCAATTCTAGTTTGTTTTTGACGATTTTTAATGCGCTAGATGCATCAATAGGAGGGATTCAAGTTTTATTTGGACACCAAAAACAACGGAGTCCTCCCCTTGGATCCAGCCTGCCCTGAGTGCTTAAGTGTTTGCTCACCAGCTGTTCTACCCTAGGACCCATTTCTATTATAATATATTATATTATATTATGGGGTCATGTTTACAGGATTTTGAACTAGAACATTCTCTCCTCCACAAATACCTATTTCACCAATGTTGGTTTTTCACAAGCTTTTGACTAGAATTCTGTGAGGAAGAATTGGTCTTTTGCCAGGCTTGGAGAAAATTTCAGCTTCCCTTTTGCTGGGTAGAATTACAAAATGATGGGTGGAAAGACGGAAGGTATTTTGCACCTGAAAAAACATCATTCACATTGGAAATACTCATTGCACGCTTATCTTGCACAAATGTTTGAGAGATGTATATATTATTATGTGACCTCTGAACTAGCAACAATGAACCCTAAACCCATCATTCATAAAGCACAAGCTCAAACTCCCTTTGCTAATATCTATAAGTTATAAAGCATATTTGCACATCCTTATGTGTGACACAACATTTCGCTGTAGTGTAATGTACATATCCCGTGTAATGCACTCCTTCCCACAAAATGAGGGTGAGAATGCATCGTGTCACATGCAATTAGAAGATGTACCCATTTCTATATGCATACGAATGCCCTGAGTGGAGAACATTCTTTAATTTGAAGCCCTGAACCTGAGGCCGTCTCTTTATGCACAAATATATAAAATTTGATAAAATTGCCGAAAAAAGTAGACACCCACAAGAAAAAGTGACATATATAATATATATATATTATATATAGAGGTTGGAAAAGAGATGAACTAGAATACAAAAATAAAAATTAAATACAAAAAGAAAGATTCATGACGCAATCATACATACAGAAGAATGTTGCCATTTTGATGATTCCATAAAAGGATTGAACACAATCTCGGCATCACATGAACCACTACACAATACAAATTTACACGTTACAACACATTCCAAATGTTGCGTGACATTCTTCACCTAAATTGTCTCATAACCACATATGAAGCCATCAAGCATCTGGGTAAATAAACACTTGTATATACTCACTGAATTCAAAGCTTGAAGGGGGATTAGTGTATTCTTCAAGTTCTAGTTCTGAAAATCAATACCAGTTCAGATCTGGTTCTTACAAACCATAACCAAAGTCGATGCTTCTTACCCACCAAAGTGCATACCCTCATAACACTGGACTAAAAGCTGTTGGAGTTTTCTGTACTTGTACATAGTTGTTATTTTTTTGGTTGAGAACACAATTTAGTGTGAATTCGGTTCGTATTGTAGGCAACGTGTCTTGACTTTGTTAGCTTTGATAGAGTTCAGAAAACAGTCTAGTAATGCACAACAGATCTGCCATCATCAGGCCGTGCTCTAGTCATTGAGCTCTATTATGAAATTTGATAATTGTTTTGATTCATGACTGGTTTTTCTGCACACACTTTGTTTGTTTGTTTGTTTGCTTGCTTGTTTGTTGTACTCCGCCCTTTTGATGGGTTAGTTCATCAACCAGGAAGCATGTGTTTTTGTTGACAGGTTGAAATTCTTTGTGACATGAATTTTACATGTGATTTTTTTTGCAATGAATGAATGGTGCAAAAACAAAGCATGTTATTTAATAGCATGTAGAGAGGGTTCTGGTTCTGGTGAGCTTTGAGCTTTCTGGTTTACCCCCTTTCCTGTCTGGTATAAAATGATTGATTGTCTCCAGGCCAAGGAAACCCACCCTTGTCAGATCCAGGTTTTGCAAACCATCCCGAGCTGAGAAGGTGGGTTTCCTTTGTTAAACTCTTCTTGGGTTGTGCTTTCAAGTTCCAAGCACCATGAAGGATGAATGGTAAGTGGTCATAAAACAGTTTTTGGTTGGGTTTCTGTTCCCGAGTTAACCACGGTGGTTAGCTCGGTTGCTTTTTTTTTTTTCAACCTACCTACTAACAACCCACCAACCCACCAGTGGGTTGTTAGTAGGTAGGTAGTAAAAACAGCCTTCACTTTGTACAAACCATTTACTTACCTAGTAATTACCTATTTTCCTACCTATCTACTTATATATGAGATCCACCGAACCATGTGGATGCTTCAGATCGCACATTCTTGGTCTCTTTGGAAAGCTCTTGAGGAGGAGGTTTGCATGGGCTTTGGTTCCATGACATTTGGATTTGCAGTGCAAAAGTTCTTGAATATTGAATGATTTCTTCACTGAAAATTAAATTAAATCATACCTGAAAATTTCGGAGGAATTGGAATGTGCCTTTGGTATTGTTGGAAAGATTTTGATGAGCAGGATTTAATGGAATTTATTGGGTAAGATTTGGATTCAGAATGTGGGAGATATTGAATGTTAAGTGATTTTTATTGCTGAAAATTCAAATAAATTCTCAAAAAAACCAAGTTTTGGAAGGAAAAATCAGTTGAGGATGTGGTAATACTCGGGCCAATGGGCACAGGCCACACTGGTAGTCAATGAAAATAAGCAATTTTTTTAGTGACTTTTTGGAGACCACCATTTGATATATCATGTGCAATGAGTCTCTTTGAGGAAAATTTTCATCACTTGGTGACTCAAAAATAAGTTAAAAAGAATATGTTGTCACATATTCAAGGAAGCAATAGTCAAAATTTTGAAAAAAAAATGGGAAAATCTTCTCCCCATTTCAATCGATTGTTTTATAGGGGGTAGTTTGTCACTAGGAATCTATTGTTTGGACAAGTCTAACATTAATTGTTGCAAGTTAACATTAGATACTTATTGGGCCATTGCCAATTGTTGTTACATTAGAAAATTTCAAAGAAAATCTTGATCATGTGCATATTCAAGCAATGGTTTTTTCTCACATTTTGAAAACCTATTGACTAGCTACATCATAGTGGGAGCCCAAGTGGTCACAATAATGCATTAGGGTCAAGAAATTTTACTCAACCTCACATTGTTTGATGTGTTATTAAAAAACAAATTTTTTTTCTTTCATTTGACATATGGCAAAATACGAGATTGGTAGGAACTAATGACATTTGAACTTTGCATGTACATGGTCAAAAACCATCACTAGATGCATAATGTCCTATAGATTAAAAAACATTACATGAGCGAATGGAACTCTAGCTTTGTGAACACTACCTACATAATATAGGCTAGTAATATTCAAGCTGAAACTTAAAAATTGAATTTAAAACCAATATCCAAAAAAGTCGTATTGAAGACAAATTGATCAACCAAATATTATTTACACATAGGGTTGGCAACTTGGCATCCCAATTGCCACTAGAACATACAATGAACATTCCATTAATATCAAATTGAGCAAACAAACGACACCAAAACATATATCCCGGCCCTTTCAAAAGACAAAATCAACATTTTCCACAATCCCATGTGCATTTCCAATCAGTTGCAAAATACATAAAAACAACCAATGAATTGAAATTCACAATTTTATAGTCTATTATAGTCTGTCTATCCATAGTCAACAACTATAAGTAGTTATGTGTAACAGTGTTCCAAATTGTTAAATTACAACATCTTCATTTCAAATGCAAGATTCTTGCATTCTAATCATTAATGGAAACCTTATTTAAAGGAGCTTTTCAAGAATGATGAAATTACAAAATTAATGGTCAAGTGTGATGTGACTTGAAGCTTTGTGTTATGCCAATATTGTAGTTTTTTTAATTTCATACTTTTTTTTCTTTTCAAGTCACTTTTATATTAAAATTTTTATGAAATTTCATGTCATTACAACTTTTCATGTGTCAACTTCAAGAGATATATATGGATACAATTGTTATGTTTTCACAGTTGTCAATTTTTAATTTTCAACAAATTATGCAATTTTTCATGTTAAAAGACTTTCAATATCACAATTTTAAATTAATTAATATAAAAATTTACCACAAGATAAAGTACAAGTAGGAATTTTTTTATTAGTTTTTCTTAAGGTGAAATTTTCTTAATTTTTTAAAAAAAAACACACACACACACACACACACACACAATTAGAATATTTTGTAGTACATTATTGGTTTTTTAAAGAAAACATTTCCAAAAACATGAGAGAATTTTTTTGTGAAGAAATGTTGTCATTTTCAATTGCCCCCAAAAATTTATGACCACTTCACTAATGTTTGGAGAAACTTTGAAAAATTTTAAAATTTTATTTTCAAATGTTAAATCTACCTTTGGATGCTTCCTACCTATTCTTACTTCCAAAAATTGAGAAAAAAATGTTGTCTATGATACATTAAAAATAATTCTTTGATCTATGATTCCATATATGATTGATTTTGTAGTCATTCTAAACATTGTATGACTAAAGGTTGTTAGTCGTAATAGACAAGTAACAAAAGACAAGAAGTCATTGAATGTCCAATGTGACAATTTTCATCCTATAATCATTAAAGACAAGTCATATATAATGTTAAGGTGTCATATAATCAATGACTAGAATAATAGACATTCAACCACTTGATTATTTGAATTTATACTTAAATTAAAGTCATTTTTCTAGATTATTATTGAAAAATAATTTTTAATAGGTTGGTAGGTAGGTGGGTGGGTTGGTGGGTAGGTAAATAAGTAGTTACATAAGTAGGTGAGGGGGTTAATGTTGTTTATGTTAATGTCAAATGACTTTTAGTCATTTTTAAATCATTGTAATGATAATTGAATGTTCACATCATTTTGTCATCAACCATGGATGCCATGTAGATGAAATAAAAGTGATGAAAATTAACACCCTCCATTTTATTGCCACCTCATCATCTACTAGTTAGATGCATCAGTAATAATATATGACTATGACTTTTCACATTTAGGATTCAAAGTAATAGTTTATGACTAAAATCATACATATGGTCAATTATGATTTATAGTCATTGATTTTTAGTTGCAAAGGACAAAATTATTCCTCTTAGTGATTAAATTGTTGAAAATAAGATTTCACCCACTTTCAAAGAGTAAACTTAATATCCTTTCCTTACAACTCTATAGATATTTAGGTTCATGTTAACCTCTTGCATGTTTTCAAGTGTTGTTTTGTCTTGGGCCCCAAATTTTGGAAATGCCTTCACACCATGTCATTAACAATGTTGTGCAATCCTTAAGTTTTACAAAAAAACTTAGGTTCCAATTTTGGAAATTTCATGGGATTGATTTTGGTTTTTATTTTTATTTATAAAAAATAGGACTCACTTTTGGTTCCAATATTTCCAATGTATGGGCAATTTCAATTCCAATTTTTTTTTGTTTTTTAAAATTTTCCAACTCCCAATCCTAAGGTAGGTTAGGGTAGGTTTTGAATAACCCTCCAATCAGATTCCAAAATTTGAGACATCACCAAAAACCATGCAAAAATGTGAAATTTTATCCTTAAATAAAACATTACACAAAGTTTGACACAATCAACCTAATAAAAATTATAAAAAACCTAACCTATTTTTAAACTTAAGATTTTTAACTACAAATTACACTTCTACTTTTTAATGGATCATAACCTTTTTTTTCTTATGCAAATTGATTTCAAATGTTCTTGTTTCGTGCACTTTGTATATGCCAACCTTGAAATGTGCTTGTAACTTGCCACCCTTGAATTTAGCCTAAATCAGCCCTCACAAAATCAACGCCCAAATCTACCTCCCCCAAAATCAATCCCAAATTTGCCTTGCCCAAAATCAATTTCAAATTTCCTGCAAAAACATCTTCAATATGGGTCAAACCCAAAATCAACCACAAATTTGCTTGTAACACACCCCCAGAAATAGAATGACTAGGAGGAACAAAAAAGAAGGTGACACCAATGAGCATTTAAAATCACAACAAGGAGACCAACAAGGTGATCACAACCAAAAGGAGTAGATAAGAAAACAATACCAACGAACATTAGGCGCCATGACCAAAATACCAACAAGGTGATTGCAACTAGGGGAATAAAAAAACGAGGTGATGGTAATGAGCATTAAAAACCACATGCACTAGAAGACCACAAGGCAATCACAACCAAGAGGAAAAAATAAGAAGGTGATATTGATGCAATTGAAAAGAAAAAAAAACATACAAAGGAAGGGAACATATATTTACCCCAAGGGGGACACAAATATAAAAACGTAGACAATATGTGAGTAAAAATATAGCATGCAATATATTGGTTGTTGGGTAAAAATAGAAGTTAATTAGTTTTTAAATAGGGTACATTTTATTCCAATTGTCAATTTAATTATAATATAAGGTATGTAATAATATGAAATAATGGATTATAATTAATATAAGGTGACTTTAACATATATATATATATATATATATATATTTGAAATTAGATAATAATAGGGTGATAAAAAAAATGTTGGACAATTAATTAATACCCTCCCTAAAATGGTCATTTGACACATGTAGATCCCAAACTTTACACTAAATGTCTTCCTTAAGATATTTATTTGTGAAAAATGCATAAACCAATGTGGAAATGGTTCATAATTATGAATAACATGAAAAAAATCCAATGTTTGTATGTTTAAGGTTTACATTTTTGCAATGCCAACCACAAACAAAGATGAAAAAAAATGAAAACAAAATATGTGAAAAGTGAAGAAAAAATGAAAAAAAAGAAAACCAAAAAACCCAACTAGAATCGGATCATAAAAAATAAATTAAGTTCTAATTCAAATATTATTTTTAAATTGGACTTAAATCCAATTCCATTTTTTTGAAACCATGGAATTGGGGGTTAGTTTTCAACGTGTTTTTTAAAACCAATTTGGTTTTTGAAACCTAACATAACCCCGGTTCCATAAATAAGACCCAATTATAATTAAGTTCTAGATATCTAGAACTGAAACCGACCCTAAATAATCAACTAACCCAAGTACTTGCACAACACTACTCATTAGGCTGCACAAAATTATCTTATTCATATATTTTATAATTTGTTAAAACCTTGTTCATTTGCTCACACTCTGTTCTCCCTCTCACCAACTTTAGGCCCCAAGGTTGTTTCATTCTTGGGAGACATTAAGGGTTTCAGGGCAATGCACTCTCATCGAGATCTTTGGTCCTTGGGTTGAAAGATTGAAAAATTTGTAATGCATGTTTCACATGCTCTAACCTTTTTTTCAATAATGATTTATTTTCATCTTTATGGGTTTCTTTAGTTGTAACTTGTGTCATGACAATTTTGACCGAGATTACCTTTTTCAATGTACTTTTGACTACCTTACTTATGATTTATGTTCCACACAAAAAAAATCTCACTAAAAAAGAGGGAAAATTTAATTGATATTTGTCAAAATTGTTGAAAATCAAACTCCCAACTTGTGAAAAAACATTACTGTATCAACCATTGAGTTGCTTTTACAAATATACAACAAAAAATGTACTTTGCATACTTATTTTTCAACTGTTGAAATATTGAAAAATTAAATTTGAAACTACATAACCTTGTTTTTTTAAATAAATATATCTTTAACAAAGGAGTGTGAAACATCAATCCTAGGTATAGTTTGCTTGTGAGCAACTTAAAAACAAAATTATTAATAGTTGTCATTAAGGTTTAACATCATCTACCCTCCAAATAAAGTAAGATATTTCTCCAAGTGCTTTATGCTTATCCATGGCGTTAGAGAATCACCAAACATGTATGTTTTATATCCCCATCTTCCATTTATCTTATGCTTGGAACATTTTTTTTTGAGAACTTTTGATCAAAGGCATATTCGGAATTAGAATACCCCTTTCTGGACATAGGACTCAAGGACTTTGTTTTTGTCATATTCCAAATATAAAATTTACATGGAATAAATTTAAGTGAAAAATATTAGATAATTCAAATTATGATAATTTGCATGGTGGTGGTGATTTTTCACATGTGTATTTTATTATGCATAAATATTTTGGTAAAAAACTAGAAATGCAAAAAATGAGTACATAAGTTTTTATATACAACTTAACATGTTTTCTTGCATGAATTTTTTTTGTCCATGTTGCTTACATTTGGGCCACAAATTCTAAGCCTAATGAATACAAAAACTCAACCAAATGGCCCAAAAAAGGAATCATTTTCCTTGCTACCCTTTCAAAATGGATTTTATAGCCTTCAAAAAATTATATTGCTTATTATTTAATCAAATGCATTATATGAAAAAATTACTAACATAGATGTGTGCATTATTTATCCATGAAAAAAATTTGAAACCAATTGCATTATTTAATACATTCTTTTCAATTCCTTTAAAATGAAAATTACAATGAAGACAAAGATTCAAATTACTTAAAAGGACTCAAAAGGAAATTTTCAATATTGTATCCAATCTATTTTTGAATTTTTTATTAGATTAATATGACATCATTCTAATTATAATCATATACCAATCCACTATAATCATGAAAATTTAGTAAATGTAATAAAAATCCAAAATAGTCTTTCATAGTCCTTTTTTCATTACATTGCTGTTTTGGGTACTCTAATTGTGAATATCCCTTCAATGGAACATATGATTAGTACAAGGGTAGTTTTATTGGTTCAAATGTGATCCTTTCATAATGGTGAAATCCTTTCAAAATGTGGTGATGATGATTTTATTTAAACATGACAATTCTTTTTTTTAAAACTTTTTTTTAAAAAGGTATCTCGCAACATATAATTCTTTTTTGCCCCATTCAATGTGCAAAATTTCAAACAAAAGAAAATGGGTGGAATTTCAACTTTGAGCCTTGAGGTTGTTTCAATGTTATTTGTTCTTATAATCTTATGACTTGCAAGTCAAATTTTGAATATACATGGCACACATTCAAGACCTCTTGGACACATCACAATATCAACTTTTATATTTTATAATGATGGCAAAATCGATAAACATCCCCCATTTTCATCCTTGGAATTTCCAATTTTAATTAAAATTACAATTGAAAACATGATTATATTTCTTTTAGTATAATAAGTTTAACTATGCACTAGATGTTTTATTCTTATCATGAAAGTGTTAATATCCAAATCTAAATAGGTGTAAATTCTATTATTATCTTTGGGTCAAGCAACTCACCCAACCCAAAAGACTTTTCAACCTACTTGGTATTCAAATGGATACCATACCTTTACTTAGTTGGCATTATGAATTCCATTACCTACACTTTCTATGTTCAATTGGAGTGTGTGCACATAATGTAATGAGAAACCTTAAATGCCTAGTCCCTACTTATCAAGAATTACTTGACCTAGGTGTCAAATTAGTATCAAATTTTAGACATCGAACTAGAGGGTTGCAAGGGGAACATCTAACACATTAATAGAACATGTATGATGTTTTTCATTCTAAATAAAGTGGGATATTTTTAAAGACATTTTAAGCCATACTAATTTCAATCTAGAAGTTTAAGAAAGTGAAAAGAGAACCTTACCCAACCATGGAAATGATGTTGAAGAAGATGGGAAATTTGGAAGGTCATTGGAATCCAGCACAAAGTTACATCAATCAATTTTGTTTTATGATTTTATTTTTATTTTTTTGTTCAAAAAACTTTGAAAAATAAAACCAACTTTTTACAATTTAGATAAGGCTTCATGAACTTAGTCCCATCATATGTCATGATTTCACTTGTGTCAATTTAGTGCACATAGGAGATGGATCAATTGTGTGCATCTCTAACATTATATGTCTTGCATTATGGATGACATCCACGAATGAAACAGTCTTAGCATTACCTAGACTCAAGTATATCCCTTTTTGAAAGTGACCTTCAAAGGTTCATGCAACCTTAACTTAGGTGGTGATGGAAATATTAAAGAAAAAATTAATTAGAAGGCAAGTGGTTTGAAGGAAGATATGATAAGTTTAATTAACCTTGTATAATCAATTATATAGGTTGTAAACAAACAAATTAGTGTTTGGAAGAATTTTTTTAAATTGTTGAATTGTTATTTTTCTCCTAAGATATATAATGGACAACATGAACTTCAATGGCACAACATTTCATAAAAAACAAACCCCTCCATCCATTGAGACCCAATTGACATGAGGATTCTTTTCAAAATTACAAAATCCAACCAACTTTTACTTGTAAGATCCAACATTACTCTCCTCTTCACATCATTTTCATTCTCTTACAATTACAAGCTATCACTTTTGGAAACAATGGCTCTCTTTTCAAATTGTATTTTATGTTGTCAAACAATAAACCTTATAATAAAAGTTCATTCTTATAACCAACAATTTGTCATAATTTTAATCTTGGGCTTGTAACCAAGGTTGAGAGAAGACAAACTAGAAGCATGTCAAAAATAAGGTATGACAAAGGAGGTATTCAAACATACATCCCCTTGTGAAAGGGAATTTTGTGTGTAGGAGTGCAAGAGGGTGTCCCCAAGACTTTCACATGCATTTTCATTTTTGGGAATGTGAAATCTTGATGTGTCCCATAACTTTGGAACAAGGTTTGATGGATCAAAACTTATTTACATTGGATTCTTCTTATATTGTTTAAAAGTTTTTAAAAAATAAAATATTCCACTAATGGGGTTTCATTAAGGAGAATTTAATATTTACAATGAGTTATGGTCAAGAAAAGGTTTTAGAATCAAATTGACAAAAAGACTCCCAACCATTATTTTGACAATTTCATAAATCAAATTAGCTTCAAATTAAAATATTTTTAGTTTTTTTGAAAGATTGTAATGAAAGTTAGTTGAACTGTGGTTGCATGTTGTTAAAAAATACATTTTAAGGAAATTTTAAATGCTTCAAAGATTTGATAAACAATGCGTCCCAATTTTGGGCTCATCCATTTTGAGACTCTTGGGAATAGTAACCATTTCAATGCAACCCCCATAAACAATTTCAAAGTATATAGAATGTTCTAGTTCAAAATCCTGTAAACATGACCCCATAATATAATATAATATATTATAATAGAAATGGGTCCTAGGGTAGAACAGCCAGTGAGCAACACTTCAGCACTCAGGGCAGGCCGGATTCATTTATGAAGGTAATGTCGTTGTTTGAAAGGAGTGTGAAAATATTTCATTTTAGGGTTTTTGAATCTCACATCTATATTTTGGTTAAAAGAAAAATAAGGGATGTTACTTGAATGATGTTGTATTTTAAGGGATAATAAGTTGAAGGTGATGAATGTTATTAAAAAGTTGTGATGAAAGATAATGAATTAATTGTTACTAGTGATAGATTTACTTTTTTCTTTTAGCTACTGTCCGTCCCAATTAAGGGAATGGATGAAATGTTCGTCCGACTTGATGACGGGACAGATTTTGGGGAAGCTTTTTTTTTTAGCTACTGTCCATCCCAATTAAGGGGATGGATGAAATGTCCGTCCGACTGGTTTAAAGAAACCGAGGGACTTCACAGTGGCCGAAGGTCACGGGCACCCACTAGTTTGTTGGAAAAGCTGCATCACCCTCTCCAGTTACCCACTCTTCACATGTTTTGTAAGTTTCCTATTGCATGCAAATACGTTGAATTGCACTATACCTGGAGCCTTCGCAGCTATCTCTGCTGCCACCCATAGTGAGTTTTGTCAGTCCTCAACCCAAAGTGCTTCCCATGTGTTCTTGTGTTTGAAATCTGGATACCTTTCATTTGTCAACAACCAGAAATCCAGATCAAGCTGATCAGCCATGTATTCTCCACATCCCGGGAATAAATGGTATCATAAGAACAGAGAAAGGTGCAGTGACCTTCTCCATCGGCATATTGCATTGACCTACTTTCTCCAGCCTACAACTACCACTCCACCAGTGCAAAGGACCTGAAAAGAAATTCTGCCCAGTTTAGACGAGGGCAAGATAACAACAACCACCAGAGAGAATAAAGATTGATACCAACAAGAGGTATGGCTCCATTGACATGTGAACTCTGACAGGTTTGATGTTGACTTACCTTCTCTGATCTATGATCCCAACATTGCGAAGGATCCCTAAAGAACTCCTGCCACAGTTTCTCTGTGTGAGCTCCAGGGACTGGAGAAAACCTTCCTGCCAAATCGTGAACTCTGATCACATACAAGCCAGGATGAGGTATTGCATTTTGCACAGATTGTATCCAGCCTCTCGATTTGACTGGGACGATATCACTGTAATCAAATCAGGTCAAGATTTTTCAAGAAA
>Ga0116231_10010758_pt1 | contig 14495 bp, 5 predicted proteins | sample S1TSphgellanicum_2_FD_89695 | JGI IMG/M metagenome (GOLD analysis project Ga0116231, IMG submission 89695) | Host-associated microbial communities from peat moss isolated from Minnesota, USA - S1T2_Fd - Sphagnum magellanicum MG | ecosystem: Host-associated > Plants > Peat moss > Unclassified...
GGGGGTATATAACACACCTGTGCATTATGCACGGGGCCCACACTAGTAATCATAAATAGGAAGGATGATGATGTTAAGGTCAAAAGATTTAATATAAGAATTTTAGTACAAGAAAATTGATATCAAATTATTAATATAGGAAATGTAATATAGCAAAATCATTACTAGATTTGATTATTGGATTTCTATTACTGATTTTTCTACTACTAATTTTCTTTCATACATCAATTTTTATTCTTGGAATTACTTTCTTATTTTTAGTACCAAAAATTTAATGATAATACTTTTGGTTATAATTAGTAGATTTGTAGATATGGGTCTTGAAGCAATCAACGCCTTTAACGTAAGGGATTTTTTTGGGTGCTATCCTAGATACTTAGCTATGGGTTTGATTGTGCTCATTGGAGCTTGCTTTCTTTTCACTACAAAATTATAGTTTTGTTTCATTTCGAAGATTTATTTGCTTAGTGATCTTGAATTGTGAATGTTCAAGTATCATAGTTTTATACCAAGTCTAATCTAACATAAGACTTTGGTGCGTTATTTTGTACTACCACTTGTAGAATTTTCTGCTAATGACTACTTGTTCAATATAAAGTTGCAAAAATGTATTTCATTTTGTTCTTATTTTCTTTTATTTCTAAACTTAAAAATATTATCAGGTGGGCTTTAACAATCCGGGAGGGAATCACAAGTGGGTCTTAACACACTTCAACCCCTTTCCTTCCAATCTTTTAATCTATTAAATAACTATTTGGATTCCCAATGGATATAACCCAATGGTTTCCTTGAACCCCTTTTCTATCCTTCTCCTCCCTTAACAATTTAATTAAGCACCACAAGTAAAACCCTCAAAAACTCCCCTATAACTACAAGGTCTAGTAAGGGGCCAAGGGTGGATAGGTTTATTATTGGGACATGTCTATGGTTTATCCCTTCCTACCTACCTCTTTCCCACCTCCTACTTGCAACCTTCCTATTGTCATTCTCTAGATACCAAATGAAAAACATAATTTAACCTCAACACCCCAACCTACACATCCATTGAACCTCTAGACAATAGACTAGGTAAACTATGGGTTTAGCCCACCTTATTATTGCATTGAGGTCAATGTTAAGCACCACCATCAACAACATTTCCCTACACATTTAACCACACTTTTCCCCCTTTTTACACTTATGGGACATCAAGCACCATAGGCAAGACAACATGTATTTCCCTGCCCATACCCCAAACTCCTTACTTAATTTAACCAATTGCATAATCCAATGCACTCAAAGTATGTAGATTTCCTCAATTCCAACTATTAAATCTTGACAAAAACACATTCAAAAAAATTACATAAAGTCATCAACAGGTTCCCTTTTTTCCTTCAACTCCCTATGTCTCCAAGTCAATGCATTTCATCACTATGAGATTAAAATATCAATTTAGTAAAATTATACTTTAATTTATGTTGTTCCACATCAAAATACTAAAATTAATTTAATGCATAGAAATCTATAAATATAATAATTATATATCTAAATTGAATAAAAATTTAAATAAGTCAAATTTAAATCAAATGTTAATTAAAAAATACACTAATTTTTAAAAAATAAACACTAAAAATTAATATAATATTTTTTTGCAATTTCAAATTAAAAGACATTAGAACATTCAATGTAATTCTGAAATTGTGTAATGACATTACATTATAATGTACCAAATTTGAAATATACATGTCTTTGGCTATAGTTGGGCTATAAGGAACCATTTACAACATTTGCAAGTGCTTAAAAGACTATTTTTGCTATTTAAAGAATTTTAAAAATGATTTCAAAAAATTAAAAAATGAAGTTTTAATGGGAATTGTTCTAGGTACACCTTCACATGATAGTTTAATGCAACATATTTCTAGGTCATAAAAACTAAAAAAAAAAAAGTTCAATTTGTGACATCATTTTAGAAATATTTTGCCATTAAAGAGTCTAATCCTTGGTGTGAATGGTTCCTTAAATCTAGTTCACATCCCTCTATTTTTTTTGCTATCACATTATTTGTCACAACGTGAAATGATATGGTTATGGCCTTGGATTTTGTCTATCAAGGTGAGGTTTCAATTTTCATTTTGAACTTTTTACAATTATGACTTACATGATTATTTTTAATCATGGTGACATGGTAAGAAATCATAATAATAATAATAATAATAATAACATATATAGACATGGGTCATGGATTTGATGATTTGTTGGTGATCTATTGAAAATTTTACACCCATTTTTTTTTGGGATGACAAATTGCATGTGACAAATAATTGCAAATGACATGACATCATCATTTTATGAATGAAGTATGTGGTCAATGTATACAATGTCATCCTTTGAACATCTTTAACCAATACACCACACCTATATAATGTGAAATTTTTTGGGAACATTTTTATTTCACATGTGTTAAATTCACATTTTGTACTTACATTATTTAGGTAAGTAGTAGGTTGGTAAATCAACTTGTACTAACCATCTATTTACATACACCCTACCTACCTACTTACCCTACTATTAATTGATGTGCTGATGTTAGTTAAATTACATTTATTAATGTATTATTTTACAATTCCAAATTGAACTATGGATAATTATATTGTTGAAAATAAGTTTTTTTTGTAGGTTTGGTGAATGGGGTTCATCATGATGATATGTCCAAAGTGGGGTTTGAACCTTGACCTCTTTGGCCACAATCAAAGGTTTTTACTATTTGACCATCACATCATGAGTTGATATAATTGATTATTGCAAAATATATAAACATATATATATTTAATATCATGCATTATAATTTGATTATACGTAATTGGATAGTTTCATAATGAAATTGTTTACACATGTACATATTTAATTTGATAATTCAATTTAGTATATTTTTACTTCATAATTCCAATGAAGTTTAGGATGATTTTAATTTCAAAAATGAGATTTATTTAAATCATCATTTAATTGAATTTCATCATTTCAAAACTTCCAAATGGTAAAACCTTGCATTAAATATTATATTTTCATTTGGGCAAACATTCAAGTACATTAAGTGTATCAGATTTTCTTTTTGAAAATCTCATATTGAAATTAATTCAATTAAAAAATTTCCAAAATTAAATTTCATATTTCTTTAAGTTTGTATAAAGAAATTGTAACATATTTTTATTGATTTAAATACCAAATTTGAAAAAATTACATTAGTTCAAATTTCACATGTACATTATTTACTTTTACATTTTAAAAAATCTATTGGATCTTCATTTTTTTCACTTGTCATTTTGTTGTATTGTAAATGTTGTTCCCTATTTTTTTATGTGACTAATTAAAACAAAAAATAAAAACATGACATTTATAATTCAGTTTTAGTTTTTAGTAATTAAATTTAAAAATAATTAAATAATATTTATCAAATCTATTTTAATATTTCCACTTCATAAAAAATAACATCACAATCATAATTAATCATATTTATGTGACTAATTATAGTGATAGTAGTTACATTAATCAAGTCAACTAATGCCACGTGGGTGCCACATACAACATGTGTTCAACACATTGTTTGTTTTGACTAGATAACTAGTTTTTAAAGATGAAACAAGCACACTTAATTTCGATTCTAATCAAATTAAAGATCATTAATCATTTTAGACAAATAAATTTGACATTACAATTTTTTGGTCATGATGTTACTAATAAAAAAAACCATGTTTTTGTAATAGTATACCAACCTTCTCAACTACCTCTCCTATATTTACCATTAACATATCCTACCCTACCTATTAATTGGGCATATATTCATTAAGTAGGTAGGTAGGTAGGTTGACGTGTAATAAATTAACCTAGGCACATTTATCTACCTACCTATTACATAAGTAGGTTAAAATAATAGCAAGCTATTTCCTAATTCGTAGCTTAGCCTAGGTTTAGTTAGGAGGTCATCCTACCTATTATTAACTTTCAACCTACCTATTTTACCTACCTACTTAGGTATTATTTCCCCCATCCTACATTTATATTTCTAGATATATACCCTAGACAACAAGGCATAAATATCTTGGGTAGTACAATTAGGGATGTCATACCTTCACACCTTTTAATTATTGGACCCATCAAACTTTAGAAAACTATACAAAAAACACTTAAATAAGGTTTTTATTATAGTTTTTTAGTTTATTATAATTTTTTGGTGAATACATTTGCTAGGTTGTGAAGATTTGAAACTTTAAATGATGTCAAGAGTATTTTGTATTTTGATGTTCTGAATCATTACATTTAGAAAAAGTTTTAAGAATGTAATGATCTTTTTTTTTGAACTTTTTTGGTTAAAAAGAAAAAGTTTGAAACATGTTTTGGCTTATTCATGAAAAATAATTTTCTAAAATATCTTTGATGGTATTCCATCTGGTCTTTAAATATAATTAATTTGGTAGACCTATAATTTTGTTATTACTTTTCAAAGTTAAAAAATGTGATTATGAAAAAGGCTACTACAATTATAAGCAACCCAAAATTGTAGCAATTCTCACCTTTTCTTGTTTCAATGAATATTTCAGCCCTTATACTTTGGCATGCAATGGATAATTAAACATGAGAACAAATATAGTTATAATTGTAAAAAAAGTTAAAGCAAAGGGTCAAAAGTATAAATGGCTAGATTTCTATTCAAGGAAGTCCTAAGGTAATTCTTAGTGGTATTACCCAAGAATGGGTTTGTTCAATATATTTCTAGATATACCTTAATAAATTCAAATATACATATAAATTTCTAAGTTCATATCATAGTTGTTACCAATAGTTGTTTGTTGTTGCAACTAATGAGAAAAAAAGATCATTCTTGGATGAAAATATTCTTAAAAATTGTTGGATCATTGGAAGGATGAAGAAGCAATTAGCACAAACTAGTCACAAACATGACCAAAAAATGTATAGACCAAAATTTAGTTCCAAAAATGAATATGGAGAATTACATGTGACTTTTTCAAATGTGAAGGCCTTTCAGAATACACCTAATGTTGGCACAAGTTCAGATTTGAATTGCATTTTTCTTGTCTCACCTTCCTCCGCCACATTGAAGCATATTTTAAAGGTAGGTTTGTATAAGGCCAAATATCAAACTGAACCGAAATTCATTTTGGAACTATTCAGATGCATATCTGATTTTTTAAAATATATCCGGACAACACTGGATTGAACCAATTTGATTACAAAGTTGTAACCAATTTTCATGATGTGGATATAATCTCCATTTCAAAAAGTTAGGCATACACAAGCTTTCAATCATGGATGCCATTGAAAACTTTGAATCTTTGCCAACTTGAATCCTATACCTCTTGAGGATCCTCCTTTGAAAATCTCCACCAGCTTGGTGAAATTCGGGTTAACCCATGCATAAAAAGGGCTAGTTGTTGGGCATTGAAAAAAATTTGTGTTGGTAGTTCTTCTCAATTTTGATAATAATTCATTTGGCTTTTGGTTCTCTTGCTCATAAATTGGGACTCAACTTCCCACATGGCTTTGGGTTAGACCTTGGGAATTTAGGTGGATCTTTCTATAATATTTTTAGATTAAACTTCATGTTCCTTTCACTTGTTTTTCAAATATTATCAAGGGTCACTAAAAAAAAAATCTTCACATGTATGATTGAGTTTACAATTAGTATTTTAGTAATAAAAGACAAAAATGACTAATAACTATAAATTCATTAGATGAGTTGTTTAAAACAATATTCATTTAGGACATGGCAAGGCACAATAATGTGGCACATTTCATCCATCAATCATGAAAAACATTTGTAAAGTCATAAGTGATAGTTTATTGATTGTTTAATTGTTTTTTATTATTGCAAATTGGAACAAAACTTTGGGGAACATTATTTTTAAAATTTAAAATTTTTATTATTATAGATTTATTTTATAATATAATAAATAAGATATGTTTTCAATTATTTTTAATTTTCATTATTTTTTATCCTATCAATTATTGACACATGTTATCGTCTAAACTAGGTTAAAAACCTAATTTATGTGGCTAGGTAGACCACCTAATTTACCTATTTAAGTTCACGTAAGTAACCACCAAACCTAAGTAGTTTAGGTAGGTACAAAATATATGGTCAATATTTCAATGTTGACCATAACAAAATGTCATTTGTGAAGTTTGATTCTTGGACCCCAAGGATGGAGTTCAACTCTATTATCAACCCTCACTTGTTACATAAATAATATAATGTTTACTTTATTTACACTATACTTCATTTGAATTTTACACAAAACCTTAAATTTGATAAATTGTATTTAATTAATGATTTCCAAATGAAAAAATGAAAAATTTATTCATAAATTTCTTTCAATAATGTACAAAATTATATAATTAAGAAAAATTCATTTCAAAAGAAAAATATTTGATCTTTGTTATTGAATATTATTTCAATGACCATTGTTTGGAAAAATGAAATCAAACACATGATTTGTAAATGGAAAAACCTTTGTGCCTAATACAAGAATCAATAAAAAAATATCTTTCATATTCTAAACTGTCATTTGATTTAGGAATTTATATTATTTTTTCTTCCAATATATCATAATTTTACTCATAACTTTTAATTTGGACATATGAGTCCATATAATTTATCCACATAGAATATTTATAAATTCATAGAAAATCAATTGTATTATAAATAATATTAGTCATATTCAGTATAATTTATAAATCTAATTTAAATATTTTAATTTAATTTGAAAAAAACTTAATATACAAAAAATAATTAATTTTCTGAAATTATAAAATTTATTCATTTTTACACATCATAATTTAATATGATTGTGTAATAATAAATTTTCACACATGTAATATATATATAAACATATAAATGTATATATTTTTCACATTTGACACTTCTATTTTATTTTAAATTATTGATAGAAATTTTTTAATCATTATAAAATAAATTTATGACCACATTGTCTATGTAAGGACACATCATCTTTTCCATGTCATTTGCATGGTCATTATTTAGTCATATTTGAAATGACTTTATCCTAGTCATGTTTTCAAATGATATTTTAAACATCCATGTCACTTTGTCATCAATCATGGATGTCGGATGGATGAAACTTTGCAATGAAAAATGATGTCATCCTTGCTATTATCATGTCAAATGCACTATTAATATATGATTACAATTTTTTTCACTTAAGATTTGAAATATATGACTATAGTATGTAGTCGTTTAGAACATCTAGTCATTGATTTTTTGGTTGCAAAGAACATAATTCCTTCTAGTGGGTTAAAAACTTGTTTTTCTTGGTTTTGTAATGATATGCAAATCTAAGGTGCAAATTATAATTCCCATAATGAAAGAGGGCATGGGAATTCCATGATGGGATTAAGATGAGTTCCTAAGTTGAATTCACAATCATGTCAAATTGCATTTTAACTAGTAAAAAATAGTGACTTTTGTAATTTGAAGCCAAAATGGAACATGGATGAACTATGGGCAATTCACATTCACAAAATACACCATGGCTTGGACTTGGGAAAGATTCTTCACTTTCCTTTTTTTAACATATTATCCAATTTCCCATGAAGGCTACATCTAAATGACATTTTTTTAGGACTACCAAGTAGAATCCCAAACTATCAAGTTATGAATCTCACCTTTTTGGGGGTTCATCATTCCTTTGTTGCAATTCAAATTAAAAATTTTGAAAGGGAAAAGTTGTAGCACTTCAAAAATGATTTTAAAAAATGCATCATGTTATTGAATTAAAGTTAATTTGACTATTTTGACTGTTATGTCAAACACATTACACTAAGACATGGCTTCCATGAGATTAGGGATATACAATTACACATGTCATAAGGGATTAGAAATGATACAAGAAGTAGGTCCAATTCAACTAAAATTGGCATAAATGATTAACCTAATTGAAAAGGACTTGTCATGGATGTCATGTTTTGGTGTAGTGACATTTTAATGGGTGGGAATTATTTTGGCAACTTGGCCCCCAAACCTTTAAACTTAATTCTTTACATTTGATTTGAAATTGAGACCCAATTTTAATATCTATTGTTTAAGACCTTTTCAATAGTTTAAACAAAGCTAAATTTGGACAAGGTTTGATTCTTGAAAACTTACTCCAAAGTTTTAAAACATTTCGAAACTCTCTCAATTTCCAAAGTGAGAATCTATTTGAGAATGTTGGGATTCAATTTATTACACTTTCTCACACTTGTGAAAGTTTCAAAACATTTTTTTGATTTGGTTCCTTTCTCATGTGCTAGCTTTAGTTGTGAGCCCAAAAATTAAGGTCACAACAATTATAAGAACATGTTTGATATTACTCAAACTTGTAAATTTTGATGTAACTTGAGCAAATAAGATTAGATAACAAGGAATTTACTTTAGTTATAGTGTCAACTTTCAACACAATCCAACCCATTTACCTTGTAGATGCTTGTTAACGAGTGAGAGTGATGAGATTCTAGAACTCATGGTAGTAATTCCACCATATGAATTAAAACCTCCCTTAACCTATAAACTCAATCTTGAAAGAACAATATTTGATTGAATTACATAAAGCAAGAAGTGGATCTACTCAAATGGAATGAAAGCCTCATTTCCACTAACTACAAAATGGTTTATAGTTCTAAAAATAGCCATGGGTGATTTTCTTGTCCCCCCCACCCCCCCAAATCATAGGTAGCTTTTTTCCTTCGTAGGGTCACTTTTTCACTTTGCCATTAGTAATAGGGAGCACGAGATTTTGAATTGGTTGTCTTGCATGGTAGAAAGCTCATGGCATGCTTCTTATGTATTGTGCCTAGTTTGTAACTTACCGCTGGGAGATTCTGCAAAAAGGGAAGATGGGAGTTTGGGGGAGCAAGAAGGGGTTTGCAAGGGGCTGTTTTGTTAACGTCATGATGATATGACAATGCTTTTTTACCGATGGAATTCAAGACCTTAGATAATCGTCATGTTTATTCTTTTCCAATGTAACGTGTTTGCTAGTGACGTTTACAAAAGCTTAGATTCATAAATTTGCTTCAATAATGTACAAAATTATATATTTTTAAAAAATCATTTCATAAGAAAAACATTTGATTTTTATTATTGAATATTATTTCAATGACCATTGTTTGGAAAAATGAAGTCAAACACATGATTTGTAAATGGAAAAACCTTTGTGCCTAATACAATAATCAATAAAAAAAAATCTTTCATATCTTAAACTGTCATTTGATTTAGGAATTTATATTATACAATTTTGCTTTCAATATATCATAATTTTACTCATAACTTTTAATTTGGACATATGAGTCCATATAATTTATCCACATAGAATATTTATAAATGCAAAGAAAATCAATCATATTATATATATATATATATATATGTATATAATAACTCAAAATTATATATTTTTCACATTTTACACTTCTATTTTATTTTAAATTACAATATACAAATTTAACTATAATATACTATTACCATTCAAATTTATTTCATATAACTTTTAATTTATTCACATTGGTTCTTTAAAATGGATCATATATCAAGTATATTTTTAAAAATGTAATAATGGTTCTTATATTACCTATATATATAATATTAATTGAAATCAATTGATCCCTACATGTTGTAGTTTTTAATGTATATTTATATTCATATTAAATTATTGATAGTAAATTTTAATCATTATAAAATAATTTTATGACCACATTGTCTATGCAAGGACACATCATTTTTTCCATGTCATTTGCATAGTCATTATTTAGTCATATTTGAAATGACTTTATCCTAGTCATGTTTTCAAATGATATTTTAAACATCCATGTCACTTTGTCATAATTATGGATGTCATATGGATGAAAATTTCCAATGAAAAAAAATGTCATCCTTCTTATTACCATGTCAAATGCGCCATTAATATATGAATGCAATTTTTTTCACATAGGATTTGAAATATATGACTATAGTTAATTATGCAATCAATTAGAACATCTAGTCATTGATTTTTGGTTTTATAATGATATGTAAACCTAAGGTGCGAACTATAATTCCCATAATGAAAGAGGGCATGAGAATTCCATGATGGGACTAAAATGAGTTCTTAAGTTGAATTCACAATCATGTCAAATTGCAATTTAACTAATAAAAAATAATGATTTTTGTAACTTGGAGCCAAAATGGAACATGGATGAACCATGAGCAATTCACACTCACAAAATACACTATGGCCTAGACTTGGGAAAGAGTCTTCACTTTCCTTTGTTTAACACATCCAATTTCCCATGAAGGCTACATCTAAATGTCATTTTTATAGGACTACCAAGTAGAATCCCAAACTATCAAGTTATGAATCCCACCTTTTTGGAGGCTCATCATTCTTTTGTTGCAATCAAATTCAAAACTTTTAAAGGGAAAAGTTGTAGCCCTTCAAAAATGATTTTAAAAAATGCATCATGTTATCAAATTAAAGTTAATTTGACTATTTTCATTGTTATGTCAAACACATTATAGCAAAACATGACTTCCATGACTAGGCATATACAAATACACATGCCATAAGCAACTAGAAATGATACAAGAAGTAGGTCCGATTCAATTAAAATTGGCACAAATGATTAACCTGATTGAAAAGGACTCGTCATGGATGTCATGTTTTGATGTAGTGACATTTTAATGGGTGGAAATTACCTTGGCAATTTGGCTCCCAAACCTTTAAAGTTATTTTCTACATTTGATTTGAAAATGAGACCCAATTTTAATATCTATTGTTTGAGACCTTTTCAATAGTTTAAACAAAGCTAAATTTGGACAAGGTTTGATTCTTGAAAATTTATTCCAAAATCTTAAAACATTTTGAAACTCTCTCAATTTTTAAAGTGAGAATTCAATTGGGAATGTTGGGATTCAATTTATTACACTTTCTCACACTTGTGAAAGTTTCAAAACATATTTTTGATTTGAACCCTTTCTGATGCGCTAGCTTTAGTTGCGAGCCCAAAAATTAAGATCACAACAATTATAAAAACATGTTTCATATTACTCAAACTTGTAAATTTGATGTGACTTGGGCAAATAAGATTAGATAACAAGGAATTTACTTTAATTATAGTGTCAACTTTCAACATAGTCCAACCCATTTATCTTGTAGATGGTTGTTAATGAGTGAGAGTGATGAGATTTTAGAACTCATGCTAGTAATTCCACCATATGAATTAAAACCTTTGTTAACTTATAAACTCAATCTTGAAAGAACAATATTTGATTGAATTACGTAAAGCAAGTGGATATACTCAAATGGAATGAAAGCCTCATTTCCACTAACTACAAAATGGTTTAAATCTCTAAAAATAGCCATGGGTGATTTTCTTGCCCCCCCCCCCACCCCCCCAAATCATAGGTAGCTTTTTTCCTTCGTAGGGTCACTTTTTCACTTTGCCATTAGTAATAGGGAGCACCAGTTTTTGAACTGGTTGTCTTGCATGGTAGAAAGCTCACGGCATGCTTCTTATGTATTGCGCCTAGTTTGTAACTTACCGCCGGGGAGATTCTACAAAAAGGGAAGATGGGAGTTTGGGGGAGCAAGAAGGGGTTTGCAAGCCTAGTTTGTAACTTACCGCCCGGGAGATTCTACAAAAAGGGAAGATGAGAGTTTGGGGGAGCAAGAAGGGGTTTGCAAGGGGCTGTTTTGTTAACATCATGATGATATGACAATACTTTTTTACCGATGGAATTCAAGACCTTACACAATTGTCATGTTTATTCTTTTCCAATGTAAGGTGTTTGCTAGTGACGTTTACAAAAGCTTAGATGAATGACGCCATCAAGTGCTTGTGATTCGAAAAGGGAACTTTACAATGGGGGCCATTAGGTAGCATGGTTGGCCTTGGTTGAACCAGCACCTACACCAGTACCATGGTAAAAACCTCAAAACCATGTCTCATTTTCTTTTTTTTCCCTGTTTTTCAAGGAGAAAAAGAGGGAAAAAAGAAAATGAGACAATGTTTCAATTTTGTTGGGATTTGTTTATAGATACCCGAAATCAGGGTGTCTATGTCCAAATTCAACATTTTCTCTGTTCATTACTAGCTCTAAGACACCTCACTCAAGAAGGTGAAGGTGCCAATTTATGTGCATCATAATTCAAGCTTTTGAGGCTTGAGTTACCCTCTCATTTTTTTAATGCACCCCTTGTTTGGATATGAGCAGAAGCCAAGCATGTATCATGAACTTGTCCTAGTTCATGAATGCAAGTGGTTCGTCCCTCCATCTAATTGTACAAGCAAATCAAGCTTGTGGCATATTTTGTTGGAAAATGTTGAATAGGCCAAAGGAAATGAATGCAGTCAGTGCAAAAGTATTGCTACAAAATTTTACTTCAGTCTGCTCATTTGCTCCATTCATATTTTCTCAAGTGACACCCAGCCAGGCATGTTTTGCACTCTTAACCTCACATAATATGTGAAGTGATATATTACATACCCCTCTACACCCCTAAAGTGTTCAAACCGTGCATAACATGGATAGTAAACATGCCTAGGCATAACAAGGTGAAGAAAAAGGGGCAAATGTGCAGACTGCAAGAAAAAATTGCAGCAATACTTTTGTACATTCATTTCCTTTGGTCAATTTAACATTCATATATTTTGTCTATTGGGAATGCAAGAGGCCTTTCAAGTTTCTGGATAGCCAACCTATTGATGTGGGCCAATTCAAACAATACTATTTTTTTGTGCTGATGAGCAAGACTTGATACCCCAACATTGAAAATAATTGATCAGAATCAAAATTAAAATAGTTGAACACATTGTGTGGTAAGCAAAGCTGGAGGCTCAAGGATTTTATTGTATGTGAAACTTTGCCTCATATTTTATTTGTCTTGCTTTTCTCCTTGATAAGTGCCAGGAATCATTGGAAAAAAAGAGAAAAACCATGGGGACATTTCAAAAGATAGAATGCCCATTAGATTGGGTATTCCATTTTCAAAACACGTTCCACAAATGTGAAGGAAAGAATATGTTTTGTATCGTGCCGTATAGAATCCAAATACACCACAAAAATCCCAACAAAGTTTTACATTAGGGGAAGGCCTGCTCCCCAGGGCCTCGGCTAATTTAAGGGTGGTAGCCTAGCGGGCCATAACCCAAGGTAGTAAGCCTGAAAATTAGTGAGGCCTGTGGGAGTAGGCCTTCCTTACAAAAAGCACTAACAATTTATTTACTTACTGGCCTTGCCTACTGAGGCAAGGATATTGCGGTTAGATTCATTATAGAGTAAGTAGCTTAAAGGATGTTGGCCCCTAGGTAATAGGTCTATTTTTTATATGAAGGATTTTGAAAGATGATATTTTGGCTTGTGTTGAAACTTGAGATTGGTTATAATAGAGTTATAATATCTTGAAGGATTTTGGATTCTTTTAGAGGATTTTTTGAAGATTATATTTTTACATGGTGAAATATTTGAGTTTTCATGATTCTTCTTTTGCCTTCATATACTTTTTAATGTACATGGCAAGGTCATAGTGTGACACATCCCTTGTTCAAAGGGGAAAGGTCTGCATGTGATCAGCGAAAGGATCCTTCAACCAATGAAGGAATCTTCTATTAGGGAGGTGCTTCCAAATACGAAGGGGCAAAACTTTGGAGAGCTTTATGATATTATGGGCCACCATATAGGTATCCAGGAAAGGTCGTGGCATAAAATTGTACTGAAAGATGCGCAATAAAGTTGAAGGTAAGTACTTAAAGATGTGGATTGCTTTTGACTCTTGCAAGCATCTCCCACTCTTTAGACCAATTCAATGAACTCTCAAAAACCAAAGCTCTTCCTTGTGTACCATGTGGAGCATTGTGGACCCAACACGCATACACTAACCGTTGTTCTTTTTGAAATTTGTGACGATTATCCATAGGATTAAAGTTTTTTGGGGCTACCCATTTGAACCAAACATAGAATTTTAGCACATATATGTCTGAATTGTGGGGATTAAAATCCCCTAAAATCACTTCATTTTGGCATTTTAGATTTTTAGTTTTACTTTTTGATGAAACTTTGCCAATAGAAAATGGCTGATCCCACATCTTCTAGAATTTGGGATGGGTTGTATTTTTTTTTTTCGGAATAATCAAAGAGCCCAAGTTGTGGGGACTTGCCACAAAATGGAATTCCAAAATGCAAGTTGTTCACATATGGTAGTTAATTTCCATAAACGTTTTAAAACATTATGTTCACAAGGTTTATGGTCTAGGTACTTTCAAAGAAGGATGTTCCAAGATTCCAATTTGTCATTTATTTGAATTTCTTTGTTTTCTCATTTAACCCTTATGTCTTATGAACCATCAAATTTTTCTCTCACTAATTTAGCACAACTTTGGACTTCCTGGGAACATGATGAAATTTATGGGAAAGTGAGGATGATAGAGAAAACTTGAAAATAGTTAGAGTCAATTGGAAAGATGGTTGTCAA
>Ga0116231_10010759_pt1 | contig 14495 bp, 8 predicted proteins | sample S1TSphgellanicum_2_FD_89695 | JGI IMG/M metagenome (GOLD analysis project Ga0116231, IMG submission 89695) | Host-associated microbial communities from peat moss isolated from Minnesota, USA - S1T2_Fd - Sphagnum magellanicum MG | ecosystem: Host-associated > Plants > Peat moss > Unclassified...
GTTCTGTCCTGAGATAGAGTTGTGGCGTTCCGCTGGAAATTTGTTGGGGGCCCTCCCCCTTTTGGTGGGTGCCCCCTGTTTTTAGAATATCGCCGCCCAACCCCCCCCCCCCCCCCCCCCCCCCCCTCCCAAGTGCACATACAAAGGACCATAAAACATGATGTAAGCAAATTGGTTTATTATATCTATTGCATGCATCCAATTCCATAGGCAACAACAAGCAAAACAGTTTTGTTATTTTGTTGAAGTTTGTGTGCTTTGTTGACTCTACTCTTGGGTTAGGTTTGCGTGCTTTGTTGACTCTACCCTTGGGGAAAGAGATTATGCAACAATGTAGAGTTGATTTGAGGAATGTTTTCAAGGTGTTAGTGTGAATTGTGAGTTCATTTTATTGCGGAACAAAATGAAGCATTTCCTATTAACCATTGTTGATGGGTTTGAAGTTTGAACTTGCCATGATAAGCGATAGTAGTAGAGCCATAAAACACAATGAGTTGCTTGTTGATCAAGGATGCACTAGCATGGAGAGAGAGCCTTTGTCAGGCAAGACCTTGACTCACATTTTGAGCTCATGAGAAGAATCCTCAATAGGAATGCTTGATCATTGTACCATTATAGGAGATTGTGCATAGAAACCCTAAAAAAAAAATTTTAATTTTTTGAAAAAATAAAAAACCCTTTCCTTAGAATGTCAGCCATAGCGTCTCTAGGACACCCATGAGAGACTCCTGACACCCTTTCATTATTGAAGTCAGTGATTTGTTTTATGTAGCCTAAGTGGCAATCACCCATTGGAAGATATAGGAAAAAAAATTGGTGATCATCCTTTGAAAGACTTAGCCAAATCTGGCTATATAACTCACACATATGAAGTACAAAATTTTAAATCAAACTTCTTTAATTCATGGCTATACACTGAAAACCAAATATAGAAATCCGGCAATTTTTACCTTTTTTTTTTTTTTTTCCCTGAATCTTTTGTAATTGAATCCATCCAAAATCACTTCATTTTCAATATTTTGATTTTAAATTTCTCTTTTTGGTGAAATTTCACCAGAAAAAAAGGGACTAATTCTTTTTAAATTTTAATATGAAGTCAGCTTCTTTTTTCCGACCTTTCTGGACTAGCACTTCCAAACTAGGTACCTACACAATTACTACCTAGTAGGGTAAATACTATGGTTTCTAGTGTATGTAAACCCATTTTTCAGTTTTTTTTTTTTGTTTTTAAAACACATTCTCCAATTTTTTTAATCAGATTTTCTTATTTTTCACCAAAATTTTGGAAAATAGTGAAAAGTTTTCAGCAAAATATCATGGATGTCAACAATAAGAATCTAATGAAACATGGAGTTACCAATTATGATCAAGTGATGAGTAGAAAGGATAACAAGATAACAAATGTAAATAATGTGTGAATCCACCAACCAAGTACAAGGTGTTTATAATTTTAAGATTTTCTCATTGGAGATTTTTTTTAAAAGGCATTAACTTTTCCTAACATAATTCATGGAATCATTGACCAACCAAGAAGTTTGGTGTTGTAAATATATTAAGGCAATATGCAACCTCTATGATATATTTCAGGAATATTAGCCCTTGCATATACCATATTCATAAGGTTTAGGGTAAACAACCTAGGCTAGTTGAATCAAACATTTGTTTCTTGGAAAAGAATTTGAGCCTCTTTAAATTTAAAGCTTTAACACATATTGGGTAACAATTCTCAATTTGAAATTTTCCATTGTTGAACTTTCCACACGTTGTGTTGAAGGGAATATTTAGATATTGTCATTCAGTCCATGAATTGTATCTTTGTACCTTTCCAATTTTTTAAGTTCTTAATGGCAAGTTAAATGTTTGCAAAAAGTGGACATTTTTGTGCCTTTTGCCTTTTCTAAATTAGCTTTTTCAGAAGGGTGTTAGATAAACCACAAAATATGCAAAATGTCAAATAAGGTACTTGTATAGCAAAAAGCTAAAATTAGTTGTTGTTTTGAATTTTTTTGTTATTCTATGTTATAAGTAATCTAAGGGGCTTGTATTCGTGGTGTCATCGGCAATGCTTTTTAATTGAGTGAGATAGGTTGTATTAGTTCTGCATTTAGTGAAATACAACAAACTATACACCATTGAAATTTAACAAGTTGTAGTCTAGATTGATAACCCCTTCAATAGGTCAGTAGGTTTCGACTTTTGACAAGTTTTACAATCCATAGATATTCGTTCAATAGTCATTTTAACACCATGCAAAAAGATTTCACCTCCCAAATTAAATCCTCATTTGTGTTACTAAGTAGATTTTCTTAAAGAAAAAATAGTTCATTTCTTTTACTATGTTCTTGTACCTCAACCTTTGTATGGAAGATCTTATAAAACGACGCTCAGAGCACCCCCACCGGTGCTCAGACCCTACACATTAAAATTGGATGAAGAAAAGCTAACATATGCTGGTGTGGGTCAGGAAAATAGTGTTTCTCCTGCTTATTTGATTAGTGTGCTGAGGCCGGAAAAAGCGCAGCAAATCTGTTCACCTGGTAGAGAAGAGTGTAATAAATATGATCTGACTGCTGCGCCCTGTTTTTGATTGGCCATTTATAATGATTGGTCCAGGTGGTTTGCTATTGGTATTTCCCACCCATTTGCAGTCCTCCTTTTAGTTTTATGGGTGGGGTTGCAAAAAAGTAAATAACTGAACTTGGATGTGAGAAATATTTTGGCAGGTTCACATACTGAGCACAGGTGGGGATCCTCTTATAAGCATTACATTTTACCACACAATAGCCTTGTTGGTAGTCCTTACATTTTTCTCCCATTCATGATTTCTAAATCAATTTTTTTCCTTTGAACTCCAACAAGTGCCAGTCAACAATTTCATGCATCACACATTCTCAAGGAAGCATATCATTTTTTTTCCTTTTTAACTCCAACAAGTGCCCAGTCAACAATTTTATGCATCGTACATTCCACAACAAAGTTTGCCAACCACATGTCATCAAATTCCAAGATGCAACAATTTCTTTAGAAAAATCACCAATTGCATTGGATACCATGAACAAAATTTGTTCATTTTGCAGAGTGTCTTTTGCACAGTCTATGAACTGACAAAGGTTACGGTATTATTGTATGAAATAAACACAAATATTCCGTAGGGTGTGCAGAATAGGCTTGTGCCTAGGCTTGGAAAGAGAAAAACACACATGTTGTGAATGAGATTTGTTTTCAGTTCGACTCAGTAAACTGGTGATAAAATGTTGCAAGAACCACCTCATAGAGTTGCACCTACTTGTGACAGGGAAAAAATTGTGACCAATGAGATTGTTCAAATTGGCTCCTTGAATTGTATTGAAGAGTTACCTTAGTGAACTCGTGTCTAAATGTTACATCTATGCATCTACATGGATCCTAGATAATGTGGTTGAATCCTCTCTTTTTTATTATGAGGAAGATGTCGCAAGGTTGAAAGTATATTTTTAAATGTTAGGCTTTTTGGCACCCCTTGTTAAAATGAGAGATGCATGTGTTAAACATGCAAATGACATGCAAAGTGCAAGGAGCTTTTAGCTCCTTACCAATTTCATATACATAATGGACCTTGATGGACATGCATAGTGTATTTTCAGAATGTTTTAAAAGGTGAAATTTTCTCACCATCTTAGAGCATGAGGTTCTTGTAAGGAAATAGGGAAATTTTTCATAAACTAGTTTGGGCTATTTTTGTTGTGCAAGGAAAGTTTGTGTAAGTGCAGTGGGGAATTCACCTATTTGTAATGACTTGTCAAAAGTTTCCAGTGTATTTGAATGGCATCTAAAATCATCTATAACATTCCTTCTTAACATAGGAGATCATCTTATGTTTCTGGGAGGGCTATTACATTTTTGTTAGGACCCGTCATCTGTTTTTTTGCACAATGAATAGGGCCTTGGCCTTAAAAATCTCTAACAATTCACTACCTAGGGTAAGCCCCTCAAACAAAAGTGTTGTCAAAATGCAACGCATGCCCTTGGCTATCACCTTGAGTGGGCACCTTATTCTAGTAACGCCCCCCATTTGCACGCCGTACCTACCACAATTTCTACCTTGCAACCTCCTTACTCATTAGGGTTTTTTTCCTCTCACTTTTGTAAGATAGGCGGGCTTGTTATCATTTACAAGAGGGCGAAGCCAAATTTGGCTGCACATAAGAGAGGGTATTCAAAGCTGGCTTCTAAGAACTCTCAAACTCTCATGTTGATTTACAAGAGAACAGCTCGGCAGTGTTCATTTCAGGGACGTGGGTAGTACTGCAAAGTGCCACCATTTCTCCATAGTATCACTAGCAGAAAATGTAAGGGGTACAATGCAAGAGACCTCTCCATTGATCAGAGATGAGGAGACAAACCAATGGCATATATATATATATATATGGTTTGCTTGGTTGCACTGGATGGGTGTTCAGTATGGTTGTGCTTGGAGGTGTGACACAGCAGCTCATGTGATCCAGACTCTCAATGGCACATTGGAAGTTTGCTGGAAGTGCTGGACTTACTATGGGTGTTGCACACGGTCTTGTAAGCTGGTGGATGATGAAGAGAAGCCATGAGGTTGGGGATTCACAAGCATTTTTGCATGCCAGTGTTTCTGATTATGGTTGGGATGCTCACTGTACCACTTAGTGATGTACCTCAGGACGGTACTTCCTAATGGAAAGACTCACTCATGATGTTGCCTGCATTGATTTACTGCATGCAAAATTTGCTTATACAGCTGCAGCACCATATCTTCGCAATTACAACACTCAGAAGCATAACAAGGATTTGGGTTGTTACTTGAAGGTGTCATGTGGAACCCTGAATTCATCATCTTCTTCCTTTAATGCCACACTCTTCACATGGGCAATGAAGAACTTGCTTTGGATATGGCTCCTGGATCACTTCATAAGCATGTAAGGGGAGAGATCTTGTGGCCATGAATCAGCTCTTTAAATTGAGCTAGCTGCATGTCTAAAATCTTCAAGTGACTTTGGGAATTTCAACACTATTACTACTGTATGAGGCAGAATCTCTAGGGTCGGCTCATTAAGCTGGACCCTAACTCTCTTCAGAAGTAAGTGTCCTTGCCCTGATGCATTCTTTGAGGTAATCTCTTCCTGCAACTGCACAGCTCTCTCTCAACAACAACAAAAAGTCTTTACTCAATGCTTGGAATCATCTATTGTCTTAATCTACCACAAACATGTAGAGTTAGTTGCAGATGTGGTTGAAAGAACCTCTTCTTCCCTTCTTTGATAGAGCAGAAACTCATGGGTGTGAGTCCACCTTAAGAACTACTTGACCACATCTAGAGAACATCCAAACAAACTTGGCAAGGAAATTCTTTCCCTTGCACACTTGTGGGCTTCACCCATCGTAAAGCATGAGGCAAAGGTTATCATGAAGCTAAACATCCGCAGATCACAAAGGCCTAAAGAAGGGGAGGGTTCCTACGACTACTCCTTAAGAGTGGGAGGGATCTTATGCCACTATATCCCTCCTCTTTTCAAGGAGGGTTTAGGGTTTATGAATTTAAGGTGCCCTTCAAATACACTTAGGAAATTTCTCCAAGTGCTTTATGTCATTAGAATGCATGTAGCCTTGAGAGCCAATGCGCCTAGAACCTCAATTCCCATAATGCATTCATTCCTCTTGCTCACTTATTAACCATCATAAAGCACACATGGAGTGATGCAATAGTTGCGTGGTGTATAGCTTACACCACCATATACAAAATGTGTTACATGTGTGACCTAACTCCAATAATTGTCAAAGTTGGATTTAGAACTTTAGACAACATCCAAGCAACGTTACTTTGCGTGTATGAAATCTTGCACATTTTCTATCTTGAAAAGTAAAAAGGGAATAGTTTGTAACAAATTCCTTGTTTTCTAAGGAAAAAATTGCCAACTTTTTGAGGAAAAAAATTCAAATAAAAATTTCACCACATTTCTTGTAAGTTTTCAATTTTGGGGCAATTTTCATCCATTTTTTTAAAAACTTGTCATCAATTAATGCTAAATTTCTTTTTTTGAATGATTGCTAATGAGAAACATGATAATTCTAAAAAGGAACATCATACTATAGAAATAAATAGATATAGATATGCATGCATCCAACCACATATATTCTAAAATATTTCACATGTTTTATGAATTTTTTAATCTCTTACATATATGCAAAGATATATTCATCACATTTGGGTAGACCACAAATGTACCATGTTGGAAGGAGAAACTGTTACAAGAAAATGAAGGAAATTTAAATATCATTGCTTTTGCCAAAAAAACTCAACTACTGGAGTTGAAAATTAAGAAATTTGCTTTTTTTTCTACTTAAGAAATAGAAAAGTATCATTATTGGACTAACTCACTAAGGTGTGCACTCATTACAAATGTTCTATTTCATCCAAAATATGTTGTGTAAACCACAAATGGAACTACTTTTCGAATAATTGCACAAGCCTATTAATCACCTTTAGTCACATTAACCTTGCCATGAAGCAAGTATATACTTTGCCATACTAGAATAATAGGTGTGATTTGACCAATGATGGAACACAATCATGCTAATTTGAACCCAGGGAGGCCACTTCCAAATATTACCACCTAACATGCAAAACAATATAAGGTTTCATATCACTAGAAGAAAAACATATATTTTCGACTACTTTTTACGACTAAATTTTAGTTGCAACAGACATTTTGCAACTAAAATCCTTTTAGTCGCCTAAAACAAATCACAGGTGATAAACTACTCGCAAATGACAAAAGGATATTATATGAAAAAAAAAGTCAGCAAATACATTTCATACTTTGATTCCATTATATACGTATTGTCACATGCAACTAAGATGCAACTATTTTGGTCACAATTGAAGGCAAATCATGTGCTGTCACGTGTTTTAATATTTGATTTTTAAAATATTATTATTATTATTATTTTGAAATAATCTAGGACATTCAATTCAAATACTTGGATGATATTATATTATGACACGTGGCCCAATGTAAATATGCCACATGACATTAAAAAAATTAAATAAAAATATTAATATTAGGTTAGTAGGTACATAAATAGGTGCTTATAATTTTTACCTACCTACCTACCTATTTAAGTAAAGAAGTAAGTAAGTAGGTTCTACCTTCCTAGGCAAATACCTATTCATATAGGTAGGTACTTATGTAGGTAGGTACATAGGCCAACCTAGATGGGTAGGTCGGCCTATGCAATTACCTAGTTAAATAAATAAATAGGTTGTGGAGGTAACTATTTTAGAATTGTGCATTTTTTATTTTTTATTTTTGGGTTAAGCCTTTTGATTAGCTCATCCCATGTGCACAAATTTCTTAATGTGAAATTGAACGGCCACACCCCCCTTGTTAATATAGTGTTCAAAATAGGAATGAAAAACAAACAATATGGGATAAGTTTTGAAGTTGCAATTTCTTTACAAACTAAGTTGTAATTCCAAAACTTTCTTCATGCCTTACTTTCTTAGTTTTTAGATTTTTAAACAATTAGATTACTAAATAATTAGATAATCATTTAATTAACAATGATTAAATTTACATATATTTAAATTATAAACTATACACTACAAATATTCAGTATTCATTATCAATTACTTAAATAAACAATCATTTAATTAACAATGATTAAATTTACATATATTTAAATTATAAACTATACACTACAAATATTCAATATTCATTATCAATTTATTAATATTTAACAAACTAGCTATTTAATTACTCACAAGTTATAATACATAACTCATAAATATTTAAATAAATAAATTATTTAAAAATATATTATTACTTTTTAAAATCTGATCAAATTATATATAATATAATTAATGTAAATTTAATTTAATGACTATAATTAAAATATTAAAATATTAATTTTAAAATTATAAGTAATGAATTAACAATTGTTATTAGAAAGTAAATTCTTACACGAATTTTTTTCAAATTATTATTCAACTAATTACATTACTTATTGTATAATTACTTTTATTATTGTAAAAGTATTATAATTCAAATAAGTTTTTTCTCTTGGTAATTACTAACTATAAATACAATAATTTGTTAAACATAACATTAATTTTCATCATTATTGTAAATTTATTATAAAATATTTATCATAGACGATTAATCACAGAATTTTTTAAGATAATATTATTATATAATAATTTCATGAAATTAAAATCACTAAAACAATTATTTTAACTACACTATGATTTTTCCAAATTTTTAATTCAGGTTTAAAATTATAAATTAAAGAGTGTGAATAGTTATGTTCAATTAAAAAATAATTCTGCACATACTAATTCTTTAATTCTTATCTGAAGTAATTACAATGATTTTGAAGTAATGTCACACTAATTTAATTAATTAATTTCTTCTAATATAAGAATATAGATTATATAATATACAAATCTGTGTTATAACAATAATTATTTAGTGTCACTTAGATTTAATAAACACAAGCATTTATAATTATTTATAAAAATGATTTATTATGGATAACACTAGTAGGAAAACCCCTTGAAACTTAATCAATAATTTTTTGAATTGAAACATAAATTTAAGATCCCAAAATAGTATTTCAGAATTGAAATGTCAATTTTCAGATTCAAATAATAATATTCAAAATTAAAATGTCCATTTTAAGACTCAATTAATAATTTTCTGAATTGAAATATTAATTTTGAGAATCCAAAATAATAATTTAGAAATCAAATTTCAACTTTCAAATCAAATAATTTTTTTTAATTTAAATTTAAAACTTCAGAATTCAAATATCAAATTTCAAGTTCAAATAAAAATATTTAAAATCAAGTTGCCAATTTTTTGACTCAAAAACTTTTCTTATTTGAAATTGAGATAATAATTTTTAGAATGGAAAATAATAATTCAGAATTCAAATATCAATTTTTAGATCAAATAAGTTTTTTGAATTTAAGTAACAATTTTCATATTCAAATAAGAATATTCAAAATTGAAATGTCCATTTTTAGACTCAATTACTAATTTTCAGACTTTAAGTATTAATTTTGAAAACCCAAAATAATAAATTGGAATTTAAATTTCAGGTTCAAATCAAATGATTATTTAAATTTTAAATGAAAAATTGTCAGAGCTGAAACATAAATTTTCATATTCATATAAAAATATTCAAAATTAAAATGTTCATTTTTATGATCAATTAATTTTCTGACTTGAAATACTAATTTTTGGATTCAAATATTAATTTAGAATTCAAAATCAAGTTTTAGATCAAATAAGTCTTTTTGAATTTAAATTCAAAATATCATATTCAAATCAAAATTTTCAAATTCAAATAATCTTTTAAACTATTGAAATAACAATTTTCAGATTTGAATAAAAAAATTCAAAGTTCAAATATTAATTTTGAGATTCATTATATGAACAATATACATATCTATGCATATTATATATATGTATAATTTTAGTACATACATTAAAATACACCCCTATGTCATTGTAGAATACTTTTAGGATGCAATTAATTTGGTGATTATTACGAATAATAGGACATATTAACTGATTAATGGATGAAAGAAAATGTAAAATTGATGCAACCAATAGGATGAAATGTCTAATAGTTGTGTCATAGTTGTGAAAATGACCAAAATAATTGAAAGTTGATCTTGTAGTTGCAAATATTCCCAAATCTAATCACAAATGACTACACGTCGCATGTAATCGTAAATGGAATGGTAACATTTTGACTGATTTCTACTAGTGTATTTTGTTGAAGGTAAAATTTTTAAAACCTTTCAAAATAAAATTAAGTGTGGATATAATGGGCAAGAATTTTTTTTAATTAATATAGGGTTTATAATAAAGGCTCCAATTACATTTTATTTAAGATTATTAATAAGGTAGAACTAATGTGGTAAGACACGTGTCAAACAATTATTGGATTTTAAATAAATAAATAAATGAAATGAAAACCTCAAAAAATGTTGAGTTGAACAAATGTTGAAATGGTTTTTATAACCAATATCTTGGTGTAATTGGTTGTCAAACAAAACCCTCTGTTTAGAGTGTTGGAAGTGACCCACAATATTCCATAATTGTCCTTAAGGTGGATGTAAAAGTTTCATAACCTTCATGTGAGTGGATGAAGATTGATAACCATATGTATAAGTAAAACAAAAATCAATGAGGAAAGGTTACGCATTATTAGAGATGAAAGGAGAGTCAATTGGAAGCTTGAAAAACTTTAAACAAAAGGTTACATATAACTTGTTGATACAAAAGAAAACCTTACAAATAAATATTTAATTTTCACACAATCAATTTAAATGATCATGTGAATTTTGAAAACTTATTTTCACAACATATTCATATATAAAGGGTTTTTTTCATATATTTTTCATCCTCTTAGGAAAAAATGTCACTGTGGAACCAAAAGTTGCAAAAAAATTGGAAGATTTTTTGTAAAAATGTCAATTTGATCCTTGCCCCGCCCCAAAAAACCAGAATTTAGAAACCCCAAAAAAATTATAGAAAAAAAAAATCCTTTACTGACAGATATTTGATATTCTATTTTCAAAAATCATTTCTTGGCTCAACACTTTGACAAAATGTTGGAATTCAGATTCAATTTTAAAATCAACGAAATAAACATTAAATATTATTGATGTAAAATTTTAACTTTTATCTTAAAATAAGTTATATAATATTCCATGATTGTTGTTGAATATCAAAAAAAGCATGTTAAAAAATGTTGTATATTAAATTATTATATAATTATATATATTTTTAAAAATTAATACCCCTCCACAAAATACCCTTTTAGGTCAGGTGTCCACCAAAATGACAAGGGAATGCCCTCCCCAAGAATTTGAGCATGATAAAACTAAAAATTGGCCAAATTTTCAACAAGTACCTACCAATGTTTTTCTCTTTTTTGGGGCAAATTTTTGCCACTTGGCAACACACACAAAAATGGGTGTGTAAAGGCACAAAAAGATTCTTTTGGAAAAACTTGCTCAATGTCACCACATTTTGAAGGAATTTCTTTTCAAATTGGCATATTTGAACATTACATAGTACAAGGATAGCTTCAACATATGTCAATTTAAAATTAATTAAATCTGAAAATTCCCTATCAAAATAAAATATTTCAAATATTTTTCATTTTCCTTCACAAAAATTTATTGTTTGAAGAAAATAATTTGTGTCGAAACCACCAAGGTATTATGTTAGTTCCTAACTTGTCACCATAACATAATATGTTTCTTAACATTTTTTACTAGACTTTTTAACTTGTCACCAAGCTTGGACAAGACCACTTGCAAATGGTTACTAGCTCACCTACGTCACATAATTGGGGAAAAAACTCTTGGTACATATTAATGGTTTTTTTTCCCTTGGGATTTCTTTTTGTGTTTGTCACAAATTTTTGGCACTTGGCAATCGAAAAAATAAATAAAATTACATAGATTCCTTATTTTCAAAAATAAAAATTCACCAACATTTTTAAGAAAACATTTTCTAAGGAAAAATTTGTCACATTTTGACTATCTTTTTTATTTGGGGGAAAATATTTGACATTTTATAATGTTTGGACATTTTCTAAAGGATTGTTGCTAATTAATGTTAATTCTTTCATGGGCCACTTATCAATGATGCTAGACATAAACAACATTTAAAACCCTAATACCATTTGTTACTTAACAAAGGTTAGTTTTTAAAAGTTGTAATTAAAACCAAAGTTTTGCTTAACAAAGAAAAAATTATGTTTGTTATTTAATCATCGATAATCTTTTCTTATGCAAATGCATCTAGGGTACCCACACCTATCATTGAACACATGCTTATAACAAAACACCTTTACAATGCAATACCTAGCTAATCAATGACACACTTACCTTTTCAACCATTTAAAGAAATGTTTATCACTGAATGCCTTGTTTTGAAATATTGTGTTTGGATTTTGTTTTCACATCCATATAGAAATCGATTTTTTTTGTTTGTTTATGGGTGTGGATGGAGAATTATACATATGTATATATCACCCTTGTGTGTGGTTATTTGTGGTGATGGATGTGATTTCTAACATTCTAGTGCATCCAAGTGATCATAAATAAGGTGGAACATATGGGATGATGTTTTTAGCATTTGGTTATTGGGGGTCGTTTTGGCCAATTTGGAAACATTTTTACCAACAAAAAGGCTATGTGTATCACTTGGCCCAATTTTTTTTTAAAACCCAACAACACAAACAAATGTGGTGTTTTATTACATGGGTTGGTTGTCACATTAAAGGGCATGCAATTCATCATGAATATGCAAAAACTTTAATAATGTTAGAATGCACAAAGATTACCGAAGGCAATTAAACCTAGTAGCAAACATAATATAATCTTTGGATCCTATAAATAAAAGGAACATAATGAAGAACCCCTTGCAAATTCTTTGCAACATTGGGCACTTTGCATTTTTGTCAAAACAAAACATCACAAGAACAAGGTAATATTCTAAAAGCCGAATTCGTGTGAGCACCAATTCTTTCATTTCTACCCCTCTCAATTCTCAAAGCATGTTCCCCCAATCAATTAGTGTTAGTAATATCAACTGAATTCCAATCTTTATTATAAACCTATGTTCCTAGTGCAATAGTGTTAAAAGCTAGAATACAGGGGTTGGTGATAAATCTAAAAGAAAATAAAATCACAATTGAAAGTAGATGTAAAAGTGTATGAATTAAATCTAAAAATTGAGCATTTAGAAAGTCACCACTAAAAGTACATTTAAAATTGCAGAAAATATATTTGAAAGTGCCAAAATTTGCACATAATGAAATGGGGTTATAATGATAGACAATTTTCAATGATAAGTTCAAGAATTCTTATATTATCACGAGATCTAGCAATATGTAGTCCCACATTCTAGAGCATTACATCCAAAGTTAAGTCCCAAAAAGGGCCAATCTCAACTAGATCATATCAATTACCATACATTGAAATTCACACCCACAACTTGCACATCTACAAAAAAAAATCAAATTAATGTGGGATGACTTTTTTAATTTCTATACTTTCATCTCCTCTAGATTTTAAATCATTAACATCAAATGCATTACTAACACACCTTGATCTAACCCACTTTCTTGACTCTTGGGTTATTTTTAGAAAAAGAAAGGCATACTTTTAGTACATAATGCACACCCCTCACTTGCTGGAACTAAGGGCCAAGAAGAATGGGCTTGTCATGAATTTCAATGTGCCTTGCAAATGACAAAATAACATACTAGACAATCTAGCATTGAACTAGAAAAAGATGTGCCCCTTCGTCTTCCATTAGATATAAGAAACAAACCACAACAAGTTAATTGGGCCCCTATAACAACTGGAAGGGGAAAATGGAGAACTAAAGCATTGGAAAAAGCTATGGATGTTGTTGCAAAAGACATGTTCATTGAGGAGCGCAAACAAGTCATGAAACATACCATTTATTAATGCATGCCCTATATAAATTATATATGGACTTGAAGAGAAAAACATGTAATCATATTATAGAACTAATTATTGAATTATGTTGATGAAGGTTTAGATGCAATGATTTGGTGGTTCGTTTGCTTGGGTTGCCATGCACACCATGTTCACATTAATTCTAAAACCCATAAGTTTCATTTTTTTATGTTTATTTTCCCAACGGAAAGAAATATCAAATGTCCATTGTGTATAATGATTTTGTGATGCCAAACATGGCTTTCATCATTTGAAATGTGATTTGGTACTAAAATGTTGATTAAGTTGTTTTTAAAATTAAATTTGAGCATTTCATGCATGATTCTTCTTGAGTCACACAAAATCTTTGTCCTTCCATCATCATTTTAACGAATATGTGGTGTCAAAATCTAATGTAAACATAAATTTTAAATTAAGTTTAAGGTGGGTTTAATAGGTGGATATTCAAAATTTATGATAATAATATAATGAGAAATTTTTAAGTTGTTTCACATAATACCTTCCAAGTAATGCCCTTTTTGATGCACATAGAGGGAAAAATAAGCACATAATGTCCCCCCATGGTACTTCTATAAAAGGTTTATTCACTACTAGAAATCTTGTCATTTGCAACCAGTGACTATGTAACTGGCATGCAACTGGTTGTCGTTTGTAACTATCTTGGTCATGTTTGCAACTACAAATTTGGTATTGTATAATTTTTGAGCCATACGGTTGTGTGTGCAACTAACATGCAATTAAATATGTACAACATGGACATGTATCATAAAAATAATGGCCTAAACTTATACATACTTAAATACTATACTTAATATATCTATATAGACTATATATAATAGTATTATGTACATCTAGTACTAAGGTTAACCCCATGTTAACTTAGGCTAGCCTAAACTAACCTAGGTTAAATAAACAAAAAAGTTAAACTAACCATGGCTAAATTTATTAGATTAAACCGATTATGGCTAAATTA
>Ga0116231_10010761_pt1 | contig 14492 bp, 8 predicted proteins | sample S1TSphgellanicum_2_FD_89695 | JGI IMG/M metagenome (GOLD analysis project Ga0116231, IMG submission 89695) | Host-associated microbial communities from peat moss isolated from Minnesota, USA - S1T2_Fd - Sphagnum magellanicum MG | ecosystem: Host-associated > Plants > Peat moss > Unclassified...
ATGGGTTCATCTTTAATTTATTTGTCAAAAAATTGTTTTAAAAAAATAAAAAAAATTATTTTTAAAAAAAAACTCAATTGTAAAAAAAAAAAAAAAAAAAATCGTTCAAGTGTGAACTCAATTGTCATTTTCCCAATCATTAAGACTTGGAATGTGAAAGGGTGTTAAAATTTAGGGTGTGAAAGAGCAAATAAAAGGGCCAATATGATGAAGAAGTGTTGATTGATTTTTTAAATCAATTTTATAATTTGTAATTAATTTTCAAAGATAAAAAAATAACTATAAATTCAATGACTTTTGCTCCATTGATCCAAACAACCATTGAGCACATATTGCCTTTCCTGAAAGATTTATGATGATACCAAAAGACTAATTAGGGCCCCACGGTTTGGGGGAGAGTGGGTTAAATATGTGGTCACAAAACAAAACAATGGGTGTGTGTGGTGGCCTTGACATTTGCATTAAAAAGTATCTTAAAGCAAAAGAAGAATTATGGAAACTCAAATATTTCACCATGCAAAAATCTAATCTTCAAAAAATCCTCTAAAAGAAACCAAAATCCTTTAAGGTATTATAATTCTATGGATAATCTCAAGTTTCAGCACAAGCCAAAATATCATCCTTCAAAAATCCTCATATAAAAATAGATTTATTACCTAGGGGCCAAAATCCCTTAAGCTATTATATACTCTATAATGAATCTAAACACAATATCCTTGCCTACCAAGGCAAGGCCAAAAAACCAATTATCCATATTTCACCTTTGCATTCAAACTTGAGTGTATGTTTTTGTGTTCTCTATGCTTTCATGATCTCATTACATCTTTGACCTACATCGACTCGAATGAGTGGTGCTTTGGTAATTTGTTCTTCATTTGGTGATTTTATATTTGTGATTAAACATATCATTTTATTTTTTTGATTTACTTGGCCACCATTATTACAAAGTGTTAGGCATGCATTTTGTCTTTCAATCTTATAGTGAGTTTGGTAATATGTACAAATTCATCATGATAGTCATGTTGTTATGGCATTCCATGTATATGGTTTTTGGTGCCACAAGTCGGTTTTGTAAACAACATAAAACGTCAAGCAAAGGCTTGAAAATTTGACAACCAAATTGTTTCATTGTTTAAGAGATTTTTAAGTTGAATGGTCTAGACAATCCATATTGATATTTTTAGAATGTTTGTTTATTCATATAGACTATTTAAGGATGAGACATTTGATCGAAGGTGGAGATCCCACCTTCAAAGATGTGGTGGAAGTAATGAGAAATAATTTATAGAGAATTTTAACATAAGATGTTTTAACATGCATGTCATTGCTTGTTTCATGCAATATTATGAGTGAATCGGTAGAATACAACATACAATAAGAAAAATTGATGAGGAGGATGTTCCACCTTCCGATAATCACTCCTTTAAATATTCAAGCACTTGTAGTCTTTGTTATATGCATAAACAAATGAATTTGATTGATTGTAGAAAGGAAGTGGTATTGGGTTGATCATAGTTTTGCTCTTGGCTTGATGGCAATGTGAATCACCTAGATTGAAAATTTGATGTGTAATCTAGTTTGGGAGATTTCATTGTTTCCAAATTGAAACAAGCCATCATGGACACATAGGCCTTTCCCCTCTATAATCCATAATACATGTATTTCCAATGATGAATGTGTATGTTTTTATGTGTATTTGTATGTATGGAAGTGAATGAATATACACGTGTATATGTATGTGTGTGTAAGGGTGCATCCACACTAACATGAGTCGAAGCAAATGTAATCGATGCTTGGTTTTTAATGTTTTGAAATAGTAATTTAAGTTGGTGTTGAAATTGTTGGATTTATTTTTAAAACAACATTCACAATATATCATGGGAACATGTGGAAAATTTTGAAATCAATTTAATAAATAGAAATATGTTTTAAAAATATTTTAAAATATTATAACTGATGTTTAAATAATTAAATGTATATTTTTCTTGAGTGAGTTATATTTTACAATGCACATACATCCATATGTACATATATACATAAAATATAAAGATGTAATATTATTTGGAATATTTAATTTTGCAACATAGTTTGGTAATTTAAATGCAAAAAATATGGGTTTATGAGCTATGCAATAAGCTTTTATATTGATCAAAAATGGCATTGTTGTGTTAGTGCATTAGTCCATATATGATTTAATTGTGTGTTATAAATTGTTGTTATCTCAAATAAAACAAAATTAGGTTATATTTGTTCATGAAATTTTCTAATGTTATTGATAGGTATTTTTTATTAACATATTTATATTAAAATCTCCAATTACTATAGTTGGACAACTGGTTGTTATTTTTTGTAGAATTTTTTTCAAAATAGAAATGAAAGAAAATATTTGCATTTTGGGTGGTTTGTGAATTGCAATTATATGCATAGGCTCTCATGTAAAAGTTGCTATAAAAATTATGCACTTAAATTTTTTATTCAAATTGATCTAATAAAAAAACCATTCCATCATAAAGCAACATCACTTCTTGTTCATTATAACAAGATAAAAATATTAAACTTTTTCAATATCTTATTGTGGAAAATTTTATATATAAGAAATTTTTTGTCTTGTTTTATTTAAACAAAAAATATGTGATGCACATAAAGTTGGGTCTATAAGAATATCTTCATAATGCAATTTTAACAAACAAAAATTTAAATATTGTAAAATACAAATTCTTTTCAATATAATTTCAAAAATGAACATTTAATTTGTAATATTTTTCTTTAAACTGAGACATTTCTTCTTTGATGATAAAATTCACATAGAAAAATTTGTTCAAAAATTGAAATATATATATAAATTATTTTTTTAACGAACACAAAATAATGTTCTGTATGTGAAACCATGTTTTGTTACACTAGATGGCTCAAATACTAAATGTTCAAGAATCAAACCTTGTGCATGATGTATAATGGACTTGTAACTAATTGAATAGGGAATTAAATTTTGTCTAATTTTCATTTAATTTGGGAAATTCATCTTATAGATTTGCATTTTTTATTCTTATGTTATTTCCAATTAAAAGATTTTGACATTTTATCCATATAAACGATTTTGAAGACATTTTCTATAATCTTCAAAAATCCCATTTGCATCATTTATAAGACCATTTGACATTATGTAATTTCCTATAGATAATTCCACTAACATATTTTTCTTTGTTAACAATTCATGGTGCAACTTAATTGTTTGGTTTGGTATCATCGACAATTTAAAATGAGAAAGACATGTGTTAGAATGAATATCTTGTGCAAAAAATGTGAATGTTTCACCAAGTGTTTTCTCAAATATATTTGTATTATGTTCAATTGTTTTAGTGTAAAATAAACACTATGAAAAATCATGTTCTTTGCAACTTGTCCTATGCAATTAAAAAATGTCCTTTAGAACTAATTTGTAACTCAAACTAGTTTTAAAAGACATTTTTTAGTTGCATAGGACAAGTTACAAAAGACATGATTTCTCATAGTGAAATATGGTAAAGTATTATCCATTGGTGGTGTTTTGAGAACAATTTTATCAATAAAATCAATGTTTTTACAAGTTTATGATGTAATTCAAAATGTATTTAAAACATAAATAAATTCAAGATCATTTTTTTGCATAACTTGTTTCAATTCATAACATTTTAAAAATTTGTCTATCAATATAACCTACCACATCCCAAAAAAATATGAAAATAAAACCCTAAAACATATGTAGCCACATATGTGTTCTCATTTGCATCAGTGGTATTTGCATTGGCGATAACTTATCATTCATACATGTGGTTTATAACATTAATACTAGTGTATGCTTAGTTTTCCATTCTAGCCAAAAACAAAACACCACTATTACAAAATGTAGGTGCAGTTCATTAGTTCCCGTTCACTAGACCAGTGAATTGACTACATCCCCACTAGGTCCCATTCACTACAACTGATGAATTCACTCAAAATCTAATGAAATCACTTGATTTGCATGGACATTTTTTTTTGTAATGCACACAATTCATTAACACTAGTAGATTCCAAGACTTTCAATTTTTTTCATTAAGTTTTTCTTGGCAAATTCCACCATTAGGAAAGAAACCATGTTCTAGAAACACATTTTGGCCACAATTACAATAAATCTATCTATCATCAACATTAAAATATATATCATCAAGAACATCCAATTTTTTGAAAAGACACTAATTCATAATATACCATGAAATAACACCCAAATTGTTGCCAATCATGCACAAGAAAATGTCAATAATTTTTTTTGCAACAAAGAGATCTCATTAGCATAGAAAATTTTCAGCCATAATATGTAACTTGTCATCTATACCCATCATAGCTTTTAAAGTCCAATAGTAGATTTTGTTTCATTATGGTCTCAAGTGCCAATCTCCACAAATTTCCCAAAAACCCATGTTAAAAAGACATCTAGACGTACAATCATCATAAAAAAACACATCCATGAAAGAACCTTCCACACACCTACTACTGTCCTACCAATGATAATGCAATTGCATATAAATCATAAACATCCAAATCTCATTAAAGCATTCACATTTTTCTAGCAATTTTTTGGGATTTCATAAAGCTCACCTATACTCAAAAGAAATATGAACCCATCATGGCCTTTAAAGTGCTTATAAGACTAACAAGTTATAGGTCTTGACATCATCATACAAGCACACATCCAACACATAACAATTTCTCAATGAACCATTGGAATCATGAAATATACCTCCAAATCCCACAAAATGGATTGGAAGATGAAGTGGGCTTCAATTGTAAAAACACAAAATTGTCATTTTTTCTCGTCAAGGTCTTAGGTAGCCAAATCCCACCATTTTCCAAAAAAAAACCATGTTGAAGACTCACAAAAATGTGCAATTATTAGAAAAAAACACATCAATGAAAAAAACCCTTCCAAATTAAACCAAGTCATAAGGGGATTAAAAATATTAAACCCCTAATGATTAATTCCCAATAGCATGTGACAATAATTAGTGTTTTTATTTTGGATGAAATTTTACCTTTTTTTTAACCTTAAAATTTTGACTTCAACCTTAAAACAAACCAAAAAAAAACCCCATTTGAAGTCACATGCTCTCACCTCACGATGCCAGTTCTATTTATGGTCATTGTTTATGACCTCCTTATAACTATTACAAATCCTTGTAAGTTTCCTACACTAAAAAAACAAAAATTACCTTGATCATTTTAGTATTTTTTTGTCATGAACCTACAATCAATAAATAACATGTGAAAAAAATAGAGATGACAATAATCAATATTTATGTTTTGGGCAAATTAATTCACCTATTTTCAACCCAAAAAATATGATATTTGACTTGAAAACAAACCTAGAAAAACCCATTAAAAGCACATGCTCTCACTTCACAATACCAAACATTGTTGATGACCTCCTTTATAATTGCTACAAATCCTTGTATTATTCCTACATTAAAAAAAAGGAACATTTTTATATTTTTGGTATTTTTCATTGGGGAATCTACAATCAATAACATGTGAAAACATTAGTTGTACCACCAAAAACCACCAAAAAATACTTGAGAGATGTTCCAATGAGAAGGAGATTAGAAATTTTAAACCTTTGCTGATTTCACCAGTCCCCACTAATTGTGGGGGTAGTCAATGTTTCTATTTTCAACTTGAAAAATATGATTTCAACTTAAAAGAAACCCAAAATGAAGCAAAATTTGGTCACCACTTTAACCACACCACCCAAAAGAAACTCTAACAATAATTTTTAAATGATTGCTCTATCACATATAGTATGAGTAATGACCTTTTGCCATCCATTCCCAAGAATGGCTGTAAAAAATAGTTTCACAAAGCAAGAAAGAAAACATAATAAAAAAACAAAATATGAAAAACCAAAAAAAAAATCTTACCAATGGTAGTGTTGAGAAATGTAGAGCCATCATGAAATATTCACAAAGCCACCAAAGCCCCACACAAAAACAAAAAAACATAGTTACAATGGGATATCAAAAAACATAAAAGATTGCCACATAATATGCACAAAGTTAGTAGAACCTCGTAAAAGAACAAACAAGTACTTAAATAAATGTAGTGCCTTTGATGGTGTATCCAAATACACAGGAGATTGTTGTGCAGTATGCATAAAGCCACCAAGAACAAACAAAAACTTTTTTAAATGCAATACCCTTGATGATGTATCCAAAAACATAAAAGATTGTCATGCAACATGCACAAAGTTATCAAAACTTCACACAAGAACAAATAAGAACTTGAAGAAATGCACTGCCCTTGATGGTGTATCCAAAGACATAGAAGACTATTGTGCAAACAAATGAAGCGAGATGGTGTACCTAGAAACACATGAGACTATTTCACATTATCCACAAAACCACAAGATCGCACAAGAACAAATAAAAAACACAAGAGCTATCTTAAAAGAAACAAAAAGAGACTATCAAATAAAAACATAAGACCTAACTTAGAAAAAACAAAAGGAGACTACCACAAACCACAAAAAAACACACAAAGAAAAGATTACCTAAAACTACAAATGCAACACAAGCCCATTGTAAACATAGAAATCCACCATCTCCCAAGCAATCTACCAAAACCTAACCTCAACTAACCAAACTTTAATTAGAAACAAATACTCATAATCCTAACATAATACTACCATCTTAATGCCTCCATCACAAAATCTAATTCCTCTGGCAAAATTGATGCAAAAGTCCTTGTCCTATAAAGGCAAGGCCTAACAAATGCAATTTTTTGAAAACATGTACTTGATTGTAATTGTAATGACAATTTTATTTTTTTTTGTTTTCACAAACTAAACCCTACCCCTAAACCTTAATAGCTACCCAAACCAACCCTTAGTAAAAAAAACTTGAATCTTAATACTCAAAAAACCTTTAAATGCTTGGAAAAAAAAACATAAACATTAACTAGAGGTTCTAGAATATATATGTATATATATTTTAAATTCATCATGAACCTTATCTTTAAGGTTTTCCAACTCGAAAGGTTCTATAAAATACAAAGAACCACCCAACATTGGTATCATTGGTTGATGATACTAATGTTGGGTGGATATCAGTTTTTGAACATACTAATTGGTACAAGTATTGGAAAAAAAAATTTAAATCATATTAGCTTGGTTTAGAAATTTTAAATGATTTTCATATTAATCTACTACTAGTATTAGGGTCCAAGGTTGATTTTTGGCTAATAAGTGACAAGTATACTAACATTAAGATTGGTACAACCGTAGTATGAAGCTAATATTACCTCAAGTCCCTACCATACGTGTACTTGCAAGAAGCCAATATTGTTTGAGGTCATACTAGTTTGTTCATTTCTTGGTACCAAGGCCAATATCAGTTTGTATTGTAATACCTTTATGATTCGGCAACAAACTGTCAAATGTTTATTTAAATTTAAAATCTTAACTTTGACGCCTAGTTTTTTTTATTCTGAAATTTTCAGCACGTAATGGTTATAAAAAATAATAAACAAGATTTTGTTAATGTTATGGAACAGTTTAGTGTGTCTAAACTGGCTTAGTTTTAAGTCACTGTCATGAAAAGGTTTGCAATTCAAAACCTAACAGTTGAAGTTTTTAATTTATTAAAATCTTGACACAAATAATGAATAATTTCTCAAAAGTTTGACAAAATGAAAAATAATTTAATCTATGCCGAAATGGTAAAGGTCCTATGGTATGCAATATACAAGGGTTCCTGCTTGACACCTTAAAACTTTGTTTTCCTTTGTGTTCTCCAGATGCTCAAGATTGCAGAAGGGTCTGGCATTAGTTTTGCTTGCCTTTGGATGCTTTTGGTGCTACCAATGGTTGCACCACCACATCCAACAAAACATGACAGAATCAAAAGGTGCAGATATTAAGGAAGTAGTGTAATGAAGGCTCAGAGGATTTAGATGCAAGACATTCCCTGGGCTTGCTTCTCTCTCTCACAGCAAAGTTCTTTATGAAGTTCACTTCTGGAACCAAAAGAAGTAAGCATCATCCGTTTGTGTGAAAATCTGATACTGCAGATCAGGAGCTGCATGACAAGTTGGACAAAGATAAGTACATTGACCTTTTCTAAACTGCTATTCTCTAGTGTTAATTAGAGACAATTGAGTAAATCCCTGCATATGCTACAGGATGGAAATTTCTTTCAAGGTTCATAGAAACCAGTTGACTAAGAACAGAAGGTGGAGTGCATCAATGCCATACTCTAGTAGACAGCACTGGAGGATTGAGCAACAGATCAAACAAGCATACCACAAATTATTTAAGCTACCACCCTATACCTAATGTTGTTCAGTGGAACAGTGAAGTTGCTGGTTACAGTGCTGAAGCATTGCAGATGTTGAGGATAGTTCTGGCTGGTCATTCATTGCTTCTCTTAGCAGCACAACCATTACTTGGTTTCAAGGATTTTGTGCACACTGCAGAGAAGAAACCTTATACCATCTCAATAACAGGTGTGAACAACACCTAACCCACCACCAAAAGGAGGCAGGGATTCCAAGGCTAAGAAAGCAAAAGAATAAGGGCTCCAAATTGCAACCTCAGATCCCCAGTGAACAATTGTGAACACAAAGCTGGACAGTCTGAGGAAAAAAGAGACAAGGCACTGCACCTAAAGTCTTTGTGCTTTCTTAGGTTACAGTGGAGCTACCAAACCTCACCGCTGGAAAAGAAACATGCAAAGAAAACCCATGATATGCACATGAATCAAGTAAATCTGAGACTCAAGCTACAAAGAATGGGAGCATAGCAGTGGCCTCTGGATTTACAGCTAACAGATCAAGCAGAAGCAGACATCAAAGCAACAGCACATCAATGACACAAAAACAAAGGAACTACTCTATGGTCAATGGAACCTTCAAACATGGACCGATTAGATTCATGAAAAAAAACTGAGAAAAATGACCAAACCTAACCATGTAACACCATCAACCATGCTTCAACTGGTGTTCCTGAAGTTGAAACTACCATACTTCTCAATCACCACAATTGGAAACAGAACAAACACTTCTCAGAATACTCTGTTGCTGATAAACTTGGAAGTTCTTCAAATTTACATAGATAACATTGCACTCTCCAATAAATCTCTGGTGGACAGTGTGCCATCCATTAGACTTTCTTGTGAAAATGTTTGCAAGCTGGGCTTCAAGCAACAACAGAGCAATAGTACTAGAACTTCGGCATTCAATAGCATCAACAATGAAACAAATGATACATTTGCTTGCCCAAAAGCTAAACTTCCGCAAACTTTTGTCAATGGATGTGACCTTACAGCACCAAAAACTGCAAATTCAAAACTATTGGATTTCCAAATTCTTTGGCCACAGTTGCGGAACTCCTAAGTCAACAAAGCAACAAAATACATTTAGAATCCCTCCATAGATAACACGACACATAGCAAGAGATCTTTATGTGGAAACTTTACTTCAGTTGAAATGGATATCCAGAAACTGACAAGAAGCACTAGGCTTTTACAGCGAATTTCCTCAAGGGGAAGTAAGCCTCTTTCTTCTTCTGTCGCTCGGTCTTGATGGACAACTGCAAGCACACCACATTCCCCTCACAAAATAAATTAACGACGAAGATTGCTTGACTGCAGACACGAACTAATAGCGTTGGAAAATGAATAAAATGGACAGGAATTGATACCTGATGCTTGGTGAGCCGCCTCCGAATAGCCCTAGTCTTCTTAGGGCGCAAATCCAGGGGCAAATATTTCTTCTTGCTATACGCTTGCCGCAAACTAGCTTTCTGCGTCTGACTGATGACAGTCAGTACTTGGGCGATGGACAGTCTTACCACCTTGATCTTCGAAAGCTTGTTAGGCGCACCTCCAGTCACCTTAGCTACCCTCAAAAGAGCCAACTCCGCCTTCAACTCCTTCAACTACATCGTTTCAACAAGCATCTGTAAGTTGTCTCATCCCAAACGAGGGCAACAATCTCATCATTCTTCAATGCACATGGTCAAAGACAATAGACAAATACGAAGAGACCAGGCATGCGCAGCAGCCACAACGGTGCAATATCAGGCCCCAAAAAAAAAACGTCCCGAGATTCTGGAAAAATCGCAGACCTGATTAAGGAGTTCGGTCTTACTCTTAGACCGCAGCTCGTGAACCCTGATCTTAGCCATGACGAAGAGCTCCTGCTGTTAGCGCGATGGCGGGACACTAGCGCCGCAAGCGAGAGCAGCGAAGGAAGAACAACAACGATCTTGTTGAACATCTCTTCTCGTGCTGCCTAGCCCTAAATCTAGACCGCCTCCCACTGTCCGATCTCCGACAAATGCCTGCAGAGCCCTAAACCTAAAGAGTCACCCTCCGTCCGATCAAAACCCTAATCACACGATCAAAAATAGTCTAGCAGGATAGATGGTAAGCGGTCAGGAAACAGTTCTGTGCTGGGCTCCAGTTCCCTATCTAACCATGGTGGTTACTTCCTATATGTAGGACCCACTTCTTACTTAGTGTGTTACCAAGGTGAAACCAGATGTTAACTCAGTTGAGGCTCATCCACAATTGAGTCAAATCAGCCATCCCGACGTGGGTTGTTGTGTGCTTGTTCACACTGGCAAACGAGAATCCATGTGGCACCTGTGCCGTTTGCCCAAGTGTGAACCTGATCACCTAACTAATTTCTCCTTCCACAACCAGTTTTTGTAATTTAATTGAACTTTCAATGTCATAAGTTAAACATGCCCCCCACCGAACAGGAGTCGGTAATCGAACACCCCATTAGGTCAAGTAGTCGATGCCTATCAATAATCATTTGCTCACCTACAAGCCTTTTAAAAATTTCCCATGGCTGAAGCTTGGTATTAAAAAATTATGTTCAATTATTTTGAAGGAAGAGAATGGAATTTTGTTTAATGTGCGGTTATAGGGGGGACGGGTGGTTGGTATATTAAAAAAATGAACGCTTTCTTTGTTTTATCTATTTGGCCATGGGAGAGGAACAACATAGGTTCATGCACATAATTGAAAAGAAATATTATAATGGGGAAGGTTTTAATTCACATCAAAGTGTTTGGTAATGGGTGCCTTTTGAAACAAATTAGGGGAAAAAACCAATCAATCCATTCAAAGCCAATGGTTAGATTACGATAAGGTTGGATTTGGTTTCACAAAGCAATAACAAAATCAAAGAGAACATTTGGTGATGCGAGTTTGTTTATCACATTGAAGGGCGTCGAACTACTCATAAATGAACCCTAAATTTTAACAAAAATACATTGCACAAAAATCAACAAAGGACATGAATTTTTTGAGTCCTCCAAAAAAAACTCATTTATTAGACTTCAAAAGAAGCCCCCTTCCAGATTCCTACTATGCAAAATCATTTCAAATTCCCTCCAAAAAAAACTCAATGAAAATCAAGTTTAATCATCAGTTGAAATCAAAACACTAATTTATTTTTGTTTTCAATTTTCGTTAAGTATGTCATCTCTACATGCTAAAATGGAAGAACAATTCCAACTCTGCTTAGATTTCTTGGGTCTTAATGCAAGTGAAAATGAAAATCTAGCAATGAAAATAGAGATATGAAAAACAAGGTAATTCAAGTTTTAAACTTTTCTTGCAAAAGGTAGGTTTCAAAGAAAAATCAAATCATGTAAAAGATCAAAAACCAAATCCAAAAATAAAGCTACAAAAATTAGATGTCAAGGTGACAATAAAGCATATAGAAGAACAAGGGCCAACTCCAAAATCAAAGCTATAACAACTAGATCTCAAGGTGAAAATAAAACATGTAAAAATTTGGGATCATCGTAAGAAATAGGGATAAAAACAATATATACAAACTGAGATTTAAGCAATACTTGGACTATCATTGGATCCAAAAATTTATAGTCTAAAATGTTGGGTCAAGGTATTTCAAGAGACCAAGGGATTAGTTAGTTCATATCAATTGTTCGTATATATTCTTTCCCACAACTTGCACATCAAAAGAAGATGTTGATTCAATGTGGGAAGATTTTTCAAATTTTATTCGCTCTACTTTAACATCATAAAACTTGAACATGCATCAGTAACATTTCCAAACTTATCATATTTGTTGGATTTTTGGGTTGTATACAAGAGAGAAAAAGGATACCATTGGTTGGGCCAAAATGCACACCACCAAGTTCCTATAAGTTGGGACTAGGAAGAACACAACAATCATGAACTTGAATGTGTCGCAAAAGCAATGAAGCAACTTGGTGGACCTTCAAGTAGCAAATAAGGAAAATGTACCCCCTATTTTTAATGGACAAGTGCCAAATTCAAATCAACATCTAAATGGAATCCTTGTAATAAAAAAGAGAAGCATGTGGACATATCAAGCATTGGAAGAAGCAATGGATATTATTGAGAATGGAACATGTTCTTTAAGGAGTGCTAGTATATCATGGAACATTTGTTTTAACTCTCTTTTTAACCAACTAAACGATAAAACAAAATCTAAGAAGATGGGGACAAAATGTGTGTTTACATAAGAGGAAGATGCAATAGTGATTATTTGGACTTTAGTTATGCAAGATTATGGACTAACCATAAGCCTATAAAAACTAAAGATGAAAGTTATAGAGCTAACACAAACAAGGGCTACACCATTTCAAAATGGGATATTAGGGAATAGTTGATGGTATTGGTTCAAATGTAAACACCCTGAATTAAACATTCAACAAGTAGAAAGATTATAAGTTTGTAGAACATAAGGACTTACTCTTAGTTCGTATAGTTCATTTTACACCAACCTTCATTCACTATATAATCAACACAATTATCTTGCAAATCATGTATGGAATATAAATGAAACAGACATTCAGGTTGGTAGGCAATCAAATGCAAAGGTTTTGGCTAGGAAAGGATCAAATGCAATTTATAGCACCATCCCCAAGTTTAGGGAATGGTTTACTATAAATTGTGCAATAAATGTTGCAAGAATTAACCTACTAGGGTTCTACATTTTCAAAGGTGAAAGATTACAAGATGATTACATCAAATTCTACAAACCAAAGAGTTGCATGGCAATGCAAAGGAATGCTTGAAAGACTTATTTTTTTCCTTCAAAAAGTTTATTCCAAGTGGAATGTCTCTCACTAATAGGCATTTGTTAAATATAAATGGGCACGACAGCCATGTTACCCTCAAAACAATAGAACATGCACAAGAATTTGGGCTAAATATGATCACCTTGCCATCCCATACATCTCATGTTCTACAACCATTAAATGTAAGTTGTTTCAAGCCATTTAAAATAACATTTAGAAAAGTTAAGGATGCAACAATGTACAAACAATCACATGGATTGAAAACAAAAAAACCCTAGTTAGATGGGTAGATTAGGCCTTAGAACAATCACTCATAAAAAAATATCAAGTTTAGATTTAAAACTACAAATATATGCCCTTTCAACTCGAACAAAGCAATGGATAGCAAGATTTGACCATCTAAAACGTACATTGCAATAAGCATCAATGAACAACAAAGTGAAGATGAGGAAGATCACACAACATTTGAAGATCATAATCAAGATTGGGGGGAAGAGTCATTGCGACATTATCATACTCCTCTAATCTATTGTTGACATACACATTCTTTGAATCCTTGTACTTTTCGAGGAAGTCATCCAATTTCTATATATAGCTGAAACAATCCAACAAAAAACAACCGATGATTTATCTACCAACAGGTCAGAAGTTGTCTAATATTATTATGTGGACATGCCTTAGAGTCCTAAAATGCAAGAAGAACAACTTGAAGAAATCAATGTTGTAAACCTAGATGAGGATAATCTTGGGTTGTTGCATGAAACCCAACATCTTCCAAATTTGATTCAAAACTGTTAATTTAAAATGATTTCATTTAACAAAATCAAAGTTGATTATTCTTTCTTTCTTTCTTTCTTTTATAAACATAATTATGGTCCCTTGACTTTATGCCCATTGCCTATGATTGTTGGAAATTTTAAACCAATATTTTATACCACTAGGCTAGCAAGCTGTACAAATTCATCATTGAAATAAAATAATGGGCAATTAATATATTGTCACCATGGGGTGTTTTCTTGGATTCTATGATATCAAAAATTTGGCAACTTTCTTTCCAAAAAGTTAGGAAAATTAATTGAATTTACATTAGAATTTCTTTTTTTCTTTCTTTTAAATGAAATTTTTTTTCCTGAAAAAATCATTGAAATTTTGTAACTATTGAAATTGGTAAAGACAAGATGAGGATCACACCATGGGTAATTGTGGAATTATTAAAATATCAAAACTATGAATATGCTTATTAAAGATGAAATAAATGGTTTATGGATCTAGTTTGAATATTGCAACTTATAATAAAGTTGGATCTTTTATGGTAATTTAATCCCAAAATTGCTAACCATTGGATATCCTTCCTATTGTATGTCATTTTGCAATGATCAATTTGATCACAATATGA
>Ga0116231_10010762_pt1 | contig 14489 bp, 10 predicted proteins | sample S1TSphgellanicum_2_FD_89695 | JGI IMG/M metagenome (GOLD analysis project Ga0116231, IMG submission 89695) | Host-associated microbial communities from peat moss isolated from Minnesota, USA - S1T2_Fd - Sphagnum magellanicum MG | ecosystem: Host-associated > Plants > Peat moss > Unclassified...
AAGTAAGGCAAAAATCTCCAAAATTCGTCTTTACCAAAAACCCCAGGAACTTCTCTTCTTTGCCCCCCCCAAAGCCCAATCTATTAAAAAAAAAAAAAAAAAAAAAGAAAAAAAAAAGAGGGAAAATTCTTCCTTTACGAAAGCAGCTGCCGGCCGAGCTAATGAAAAAGGACGAAAAATGGATGAGAAGAATTCGTCATCCATTCATCAGCTCCACAAACTCTAGGTTTCCGTGCTCTTCGGCGTTGTTTGAATTTTGGTGCGTGACATGCTCGTGCGCTTGTTGGTCCTTCTTGTCGCACGCAGCAGACTTCGTCGCATTTCCGCGAGTTTTGTGCGACAAGATTTTTGAGTATGTAATTCATTCTTACTTTGTGTCAGGTTGGAGTGCATTCGAGATCCTTGATTTCCGGTTTTTCCCCCGTTTTTTTTCCTGTTTTTTTTTGGAAGCTTGTTTTGTCTCTGCAGGTTTTGGCCTTGGAGTTGTCGAGAAGAATGAAATCCTCCTCTTGTTTTTCCTGCCGTCTCTGATCGTTGAGAGTTGGAAATCCACAGCTTTGTTTTCCAACAGTTTCCCAACGGTTGACAAGGCAAGCGGAGAAGAAAGAAAGAAAAAGACGAAGCAGAAGGAGAAGAAGACGAGAAGTTTGTTTTGGTTCTGCAGATTTTGGCTTTGGAGTTGTCGAGATTAATGAAAATCCTCTTGTTTTTCCTGCCGTGTTTGATCTGTCGAGAGCTGTAAATCCACGGCTTTGTTTTGCTACAGCTTCACAGCGATTGACAAGGCAATCGGAGAAGCAGCAGAGGAAGAAGAAGAGGAAGAAGAAAAGTTTGTTTTGGTTTTGCGGATTTTGGCCTTGGAGTTGACGAGAATAATGAAATCCTGTCGTTTTTCCTGCCATCTTTGATTGTCAAGAGTTGTAAATCGACAGTTCGGTTTTGCGACAGCTTCACAGCGATTGACAAGGCAAGCGGAGAACAAACGAAGCTGAAGAAGAAGAAGAGCAAGGAGAAGAAGAAAAGTTTGTTTTTGTTGTGCGGATTTTAGGCTTGGAGTTGTCGAGAATAATGAAAACCTCTTGTTTTTCCTCCCGTGTTTGATTGTCGAGAGGTGTAAATCGACAGCTTTGCTTTGCGACAGCTACGCAGCGGTTGACAAGGCAAGAAGAAGAAGAAGAAGAAGAAGAAGTAACTCGAACTGCAGGAGGAGGTGGGCGGTGGGGAATCGCAGAAGCCAAAGCTAGTAATAACTATCTGCAACCTTAAGCAAATCTGGCGCAGAAGATCGGAAAATCGGTGCGAGGGCCGGGCGTGATGTCTAAGGCCCGTGTATATGCAGATGTGAACGTGCAGCGTCCCAAAGAGTACTGGGATTACGAGTCTCTTGCTGTGCAGTGGGGGTATGTATGTCTCATCCGCTCTGTGTTGTGGTTGAAATTCGCGTTCTCCTTTGAAGAAAAGAAGAAGAAGAAGAAGAAGAAGAAGAAGAAAAGTTTCTTTTGGTTCTGGCCATCTCGAATGAGCCCATGCCTTACATGCAAAGTGAACTCCATCATGTTTGGTAGCTCACTTATCTTCCTATACATCACTTCCTAGGGTTTCATCTAAGTTCTTTTTCCAAATCAGCAAAGGGATTTGATTGTTGTTGAGTGATATAAGAGTTGCAAGAAAGGATTTGATTGTTGTTGAGTGATACAAGAGTTGCACAGTTGTAGTGGGGCTTTGTTTTTTCACTTATGCATTTGACAGAGAACATCAACAAGGGAGGAGCTAGCACTTGTCAGATCAGAACTGACATGTGCTCCTGCTTGTATGAGTTGCTCTCCTAGATGCAGAGAGATAGATTGCTATACTGGTGTGCTTCCATTTTCTGGGAGACTTGATGAACAAAACCTAATTGCAATTGCCGGTCTTATCAGCCAATTCTGATGGGTTGTAGCTAGGAGGAGGAGGAGCTCCTACAGACTGAGTAAATCTGCTGTGAAGGTGGCAAGTTGATTTGTTTCTCTGCAGGCTTCATGGGTGATGGATTGCAAGAGCCTGTTGCTAATGATGTTGTAAGGTTTAAGCTTGTGTTGGGGGAGATGTGACATGGTGATGTTGCTGTCTGGTTTATTGAATTTCAGGGACCAAGATGACTATGAGGTGGTAAGGAAGGTGGGACGTGGCAAGTACAGTGAAGTGTTTGAAGGTGTCAACACATTTAACAATGAGTGCTGTGTCATCAAGATTCTTAAGCCTGTCAAGAAGAAAAAGGTGCTTGCCAAACTGCTTCATTATTGTGTATGCAAGAAGAGCTGCTATTTTTAAAAAAATGGAATTAGGACATCTATGTTGGAGAGACTTGTGCTGATCAGCTTTTGAAAAACTGCTGATTTTATTCCTTTCTGTGTGCGCTTGTGTGCCCTCTTGATGCTGGAAGATCAAACGAGAAATCAAGATCTTGCAGAATTTGTGTGGTGGCCCCAACATTGTGAAGCTGCTGGACATAGTGCGAGATCAGCAGTCAAAAACACCCAGCCTTGTCTTTGAGTATGTGAACAACACAGATTTTAAAGTGTTGTACCCTACACTGTCAGAGTACGACATACGATACTACATCTATGAGCTTCTTAAGGTGAGTACATTGAAAGAACATCTGGTAAACTTGAGATGCTTCAAGAAATTTACAATACGGTCTTATGCTAAAAACCGTGTGGAATTTCTTTAAATTTTACTCCTGCTATGTTCTGCTTTTTGTGTATATATATAAACTGTAAAGATCCATGTTGATAAAATCTGAATGGAGGCAGTACCCATGGCAAAGCTAGGGGAAGAGGCTCTCTCAATCATGCTTGCTCTCAGGAGTTTAACAACAAGATTTTAAACATACTAAGTAACTTGTTTCTCTCCATCTGTATTCAGGCTTTGGACTACTGCCACTCACAAGGGATAATGCACCGAGATGTGAAGCCCCACAACATAATGATTGACCATGAACAGCGCAAACTTCGGCTCATTGACTGGGGCCTTGCTGAGTTTTATCACCCTGGCAAAGAGTACAATGTGCGAGTTGCATCCAGGTAACAGAGAAGAATCCTCTTCACTAAACTTGTTTTTGGGTGGTCTGTGCTAGTTTTGGACAAGAAAAGCTGTTGCGCCTAGTGATTCTTGTAGAATATTTTCCCCTCTGAGTTGAAGCATTGTTGGCTAACAGGTACTTCAAAGGACCAGAGTTATTGGTGGATCTTCAAGATTATGACTACTCTCTTGACATGTGGAGCCTGGGATGCATGTTTGCCGCCATGGTAAGCCCACTCCTCCTTAGCATCCTTAGGGTTTTCCCACTAGTCATATTATTCTGAGTTTCACTGGTCTATACACCTATATACCTGAAGAATAGTCTCTGGGTGTGAATTATGGGTTTGATCATCTTTATTCGTTTTCCTGGAGAAGGTATGTTACACATTGACATAGTGATGATGGATCAACTTTGAGTCCCTGCACACAGATTTTCCGCAAGGAGCCGTTTTTTTATGGGCATGACAACTCAGACCAGCTTGTGAAGATTGCTAAGGTACAGGCATTGAGATTGGAATGCATCATGTGCTGAATGCCTGTCTCTTGTTTGAAGTGGTGGTTCTCAGATGTATGCACTGATTTTGATATTCTGATTAAATTTGGTCCTCAGGTTTTGGGGACTGATGAGTTGAATGCATACTTGACCAAGTACCACCTAGAGTTGGACCCACATTTGGAAGCATTGGTTGGCAGGTTTGTGCAATCTTTTTCTCCCACCCCCTGATTTCTCCATGCAGCCATCCACAGTTGAACTAAAGCCTAGTGAAATGGGATTTTGTGTGTAGAGTAACATGCCTTTTAAGGTGAAACTGAGGAAGTAGCTGTCCTTGTTTTCTTGTGTTGGTAACCGCATATTGTGTGCTAATAATTTCCATCATGACCTGTCATGAGTGCAGACATAGCAAGAAACCATGGTCAAAGTTCATCAATGCTGATAATCAGCACTTGGTTGTGCCAGAGGTATGTAACTCAAAGTAAATATACCTCTCATTTACTATGTTATGCCCTCATGTCTCTAGAGTAGTCACACTAGTAGAGATTGCATGATAGTTTAGTAGGATGGGCTAAAGGTCCCTTCTTGAATGTTGAGCAGAGTTCCACTACATCTGAGACAGACCTTTCATGAGTCAGTTCCGTGGTCTGTATCAATAGATGAATTGACTGGATTTTGGATGCACATAGTCATCTCATTCCTGAGGGCCAGGGTTTTCCTGGTCTTTTGGTTGATCAGCTGTGTCTCCTGAGTGGAGCTGATGTTCTTCCTGTTGTTTTCCAGAAATGTCAGAGAAACTCAGGAGGCAGATGTTTGTATAATAGTTTTGTCTGAGATTTGGTGCAGAGTATAATGTACATATCTACACACACAGTGGGGTTAGGAGCTGATGACCTCCATGGGGAGTCATGGCAGCTTGTCGCTGATGTTTATGACACAGTGATGGTCTGACACTTTGTGAGGGACTCTCATAAGATTATGACTCAACTCATTGTCATGTTAGCTTCAGAGTATGGTTGTAGAGTTTTCTCTGCAGCCTCATGGATATGTTTGGCACAAGCTTGATGTTTATATTTAGATCAGTAAATGACTGTCTAAAGATCATCTGGGTAACATTGGTGGCATATATTTCGGGTAACTTTTTATATATCAGGGGTGTCTTGGTTGAGCACTGTATGCATAAAGCTGCGCTATCTTGTGCAGACAGTGGATTTCTTGGACAACCTTCTGCGATATGATCACCAAGAGCGGCTGACTGCTAGGGAGGCTATGGTTAGCACCTTGCTTCTTGTTGCATGCATCTTGTGACACAGAGTCTTGCTACTTGTTGTGAACTTGATTTATCCTTGGCTCCACTTGAAGAGCCAAGGATAAATTATTTTGTTTTGCATTCTTTTTTGGTTTTTGTTTCTTCATCCTTCACTCTCTGCTTTGTCTTTCCTTAGTTGGAATTCTCTGTGGCTTGTTGAAGAATTGTTAACCTTGCTTTATGTTTTCTTAATGGTGAGAATGGAGATTTCTCAATTCTTGTGAGAGTTATTGGCTCCACTTGAAGAGTTTGAGAGTTTTCTGATCCTGCCACTTATTTTCAGGATCACCCATATTTCTACCCTGTGCGAACAATGGAGGCCAATGCCCATCGCAATACTTGAGGGAGGTCTATGAATATGTAAGTATGTTAAGAACATATCTTCTGACTTAATTTCTTTCACCCAACTCCTGTCAACAATGGTTGGTCTCCTTGCTGCAAAGACATTTTTCACTGTGAGTCTTTTAATTGAAGGCGTATTAACTGTAGTCTGTCCTGAGATACACATGGAAACATGAAATTAGAGCATTCTTCCATAGGCCACTCCTGCCAGCCCTTCCATGGGTGGGGTGTTGACACCCATCAGTTGTAATTAGACCACCCCTAGTACCTCAATTTTTTTTTTCATGACAACACCACCCATCAGTTGTCATTAGACCTCTCCTAGTACCTCAAATTTTTTTTCATGATACAATCTTTTCATTTTTATCATGTTACAGTATTTGCCACATGCTTGGCTAGACAGGACCTTGGAAGCAACTTCTCACTGATTACAAATGTGGAGAAAGTAAGTTTTAAGTAATTTCTGTTGCAGGTGATCTCTCTGTTGGTGACCACTCATGGGTTAGCTAATTATGTTGTGTTTATGGTAGTTTGATTAGTTAGCTTGATGAGGGTGGAAACCAGGAAACTGCTTGTCTTCAGTGACACATATATGGGTTCAAATGCCTGCCTTGATCATACCTTCAGTCTCTTCTTATACTGGTGAAGATTATATTGATGTACCCCTTGCTGCAACCTTCTCTAATTTCACAGGGAAAATCCTAGTTTTGGAAGGATATAAACTACACCGAGCAGTGTGATTCAGTCCCTACTGTTGATAGAGCCGTCTCAATGCCCTAGGCTTAGATTCTTGCTTGTCCTGGTTCAGGCTGAACTGAAATGAATCTTACCCTCACAAGCTTGTTGAAGCTTGAATGAGATACTATTGGTTTTCTGTATTAGCTATCTCTGAGTGTTACCCATGTCATAAATTTTACTCCCTGTTGCTTCTAAAATGGCAACAGAAACTCAGGACACAGTTTCTTGTGCAATTGTGTGCCCAAATTTATGAGCTGATTATTATGTACTTATCTACACCCGTTGTGGGAAACTAATGAAGTTTGTTGGGAGTGATGGTATCTGGTTTTTCATCTGGTTTTCATGTTGAAGGTGACAGTTCTAGGGTCCTTATTTTGGGAATGTACCCACCTTGGGGCTTTTCTCATCATAAAGCATAAGTTGAACTTTACCATTTGAAGATCATGAGATTGGATCTCTTCAGCTACACAAGAGTGGGAGGAATCCTATATAGGTGTAAGATCCCTCCCACTCTTAAGGAGTAGGTGTGTTATTCATGTCTAGGGTAAAGCCCAAGGGTGCAGGCATTCTCAAAATGAGGGGTGTAGGATATGGGGCGTTAGTGAAGTTTGGCCCCACATTTTGTGAATGCGCCCCATTTGTGCTGGGCTTTACCCCTTGTAAATCTCCAGGTTAAGGTTATCATGAACCTAAACACATGTAATTGCCTTGTTGTAGGTGCCTTATTTCGAACATGCCTCTCAACTTGGGGCATTGTAATGCATGAGGTGCAGGTTATCCAGGATCTAAACATGTGTAGATCATGATTTGTAGGAGGGGGAGGGTTCTTACACCTACTCTGTAAGAATGGGAAGGATTTTACACCTATGTACGCCTTAAGATTGTGAGGGATCTTACACCTGTTAGGAGTTGTAAGGTAGGTTTAAGATCCCTTACACTCTTGGGGATGTGTAATGTCCCTACTCTGTTCTAGGATGGGTATTCATGGATATATGGTGCCCTCCAAATATACTATTTAGGAGTTTTCTTGGAGTGCTTTGCAGTTTTCTTGGGGTGCTTTGCAGATATCAGGTGCCCTCCAAGTAGGAAATTTCTCTACTTGTTTTACAAAATGGAGAAAAGATCAATAGTTTAATGATTCCCTAATTTTGAACCACAAGAAGTGGCTCAGTATCCTTCCATGTAGACTTGGATGTGTTCATGGGGCCCCCAATTTGGTTTGTGGTGTGAATATATCGTTGAGTTGAATGCTATTATTTTCTTCAAGGATAACTGTTCCTCATGATATATTATTATACTGTACACCAATCACATGAACAGTGAAGGATTGGATCTGACTTCAATTATTGTTGCAACTAGGACTGCTTGGATGGAGGCAAACGCTTTCCCATGTGAATTACTTGTTGGAGATAGTCATTTCATTTTTTTTGGCAAGCTTTCTGGTTTTTTGGGCATCACTTTGTTGTTTTGTTCCTTGATATGCAGATGAGAACACCATTGAACTTTTGGTAGACACAAGTTTATTGGGAACATGGCCCATAAACTGTGATGTTATATTTTGGGGCTCTGTAGCCCTAGAAAGATTTTGGCCTAGGAAGATTTTTTCTGTCCAGTTTTAAACCTTTGGGCAAGGTAGGTAATCTTTGAAGACACGCCTCTCTAGTTTCAACTTTCCATTGAAACCAAGAATCAGATGTTTAATGGTCATGGACATTAGAATTTTTTAATTTTTTTCTCCAGCAACTCTTTGTCTGTATGCATGAGTGTGCATTGATCAACTTGATCATCATGGGTTGTAAGCATATAATGTCAGCTCTGTGGATAAACTGAAGCCTGTAAAGCATGTATGTACTTATGTAAGTCACTTGCTGCAGGCCGAACTTTGACTTGTCATTTTGGGCAGCTCCTCTAAGATTCCAGGGCACGGGTTTTTTATTAAAAAAAAGGGTGTGAGCTAACCCTTAAAGGCTAAGACTTGATCCAAGTGCATTTGTGACTAAAATGCATGTGGGTGTATGTTTTTCTAAGCTGACTGCTTGGTGAAGTAGGTTTTGCAGGGTTGCCTGAGCCTCCTGTTCAAGGGTTAACTGGATGTAGATGTGAGTTATGTACTACATGCATGGATCACCACTGGAAACTCCTAGTAAGTTGTATAACTTGAAAATCATTACCCTATTCCCTTGGCAGCTTTGACACTAATTCTATTATTTTCGGAAATATTGAATTTTTTTTTCATTTACTGACTCTTCAAGAAAAATGAAAATTTCAACATTAGTTTATCTATTGTGTTGTTGAAGCTACCAAGGTACTAGAGTATCTCTCTTGGTCTAGCAAGATGGTCTATGTGTAGGGTAATATGCCATGGCAGCAGGGCTTCACCCAGTGTGATTCAGTGACCAAGTCCACCGTCCCCAAGGTTACAATTTTTTTTAGCATTTCTGGTTTTGGGAGAAACTTGGTTGACACTCTCTTTCAAACTGATGTATGGGATTTTGATTGATTGATTGATTGATTGATTGGGAAATGGGCTAATAAGTTGCCAAATTTCACCCTGTTTCCTCTTCTTTGGTTGCAATTCACTGTTCTTCACCAGTTTCTATGGTCCTGGATACAAAAGTGTCCTTCACTCGGTTGAAATCTGTCTGGAGCTGTTCATCACTGTTGCTACACTACAAAATTGAAAAAAACAACACTGAGTTGCTGTCATCTTTGACAATCCTTCATATAAAAGAGTTATCCATAATGTCGTCTTTGGGCTTCCTTTCACCACCTATCCCCTCTTTCAGTGGTATAAGGAAATTTTATAAAATCTCAGTACGAAATGCTTGAACTCAGCATTTGATGCACAAGGTTGGAGAAAAGTTATAGTAGCCCTACAGGTAGGGGCAGTGAAAATACATGTAACAGCAATAGTGGAGGCGCTCAGGCAAAAGGAAAGACAGGATGAAACTCAGTTTACCATCAAAATTGCTGGAAAAAACTAGTCTGGGTCCCAGTTATTTCGTTTTGTAAAATTTTCATTCCCAGTTTCGAGTTTGATGCCCTATTATGCCAAAACTGACGGTCCTCACCCCTAAATCATGGGACTTTATGTATAACTCTAATATGATTGATTCTGGGGTAATATGACTTGGTTATTATTGCAAACAAGAGGATTATCAATGCTACCCAGATTTTAGTTTTGCTATGGTTTTTGGCTAGTTTTTTCACAGTTTGGACAGTTTTTTAAATTTAAGAACCCTTGGACCTGTTTTGGAACTGTGTCTGGTTCCATGTACACACTACACATTCCCCAATGCTAAAGATTATGTGAGTACAAAGTTTTATGAAAAATCAAAATAAGTGTCTATGTAAATATAGAGTTGAACAACTAGTAAAAATTAATAATTAATTATAAAATTCAGCGTACTTACTAAGTTTTGAAAAAAATCAACTTTTTTTACATATATATATTCTTACCCTGTTTTCAAAAACATTTTTTCATGCTTTCGATTATGGTTCCAGATCTAACAAAAACATATATTTTCCATCAAATTATAATTCTTCTGCCAGTTCCAACAAGTTGATCTCAACTGGGGTTCACATTACAAGAACTTGACCCTGAACTGTCAGCTTTTACCCTTCAAACCCGATACCCTCACAACACTGGTCTGAACACTTGGGCTTTCTTCCCGTTCTCCCCGAGAAAGAAAGAAAGAAAGAAAGAAAGAAAGAAAGGTGATTTCAACAGCTATCATGAACTGACAAGCCTTAAAAGTTAGCATTACAAGTATGATGACTATGTGTTACATATGCAACATGCAACAACACCTTAGATTGTTGTGTTTTGGCTTTGGCATCTAGGAGAGTTTCGTACTTGTACATATGATACAATGTAGTTAATTTTATGGAGTCAAGACACCATCGCCCATATCATCATTTCAAACTTGATAAGAGAGAGAGAATCTTTGCATCTATCAAGAACAACCCACCCACCCACCCACCATCCAATGGCTCTACCCCGCCCCCCACCCTTATGGCAAAGTTCAAACCAATGATGATCAAGGTACGAAACCTGTTTGTTTGATGAAGTCCTTCAAAAAAATTGAAGCAACAAATGAAACTTTCATCAAAATGTGAGACCAAATGAAAATTTCAGTTTTTTTGTAATTAATTCTCTCTCTCTCTCTCTCTCTCTCTAAGCACACCAAACTCATTTACTTTTACAGCTTGAGACATCATGTCTGTTTTTTCCTCTTGGGATTGTTTCATTTCAGACATATATCTATCTATGCGTTCTGAAGTAAGTTCTTCGTGCCAACTTTGATTCGAACTCTTTCCAAGTGTTCCTGGTGCCTTCCATTATTTTCAAACTCAATTATTATTTTCAATCCACCAACAGAAAAGAAAAAAAGAAACAAAAAAAATTCCATACGAGCACATGCCTTTTGTGCAGCCTTTTGAGAGAGGAAAGTGGTAGATGTGCGGTAGGTAGTAAGTAGGTAACTTATGTACCTACTACCAACCATCACAGCAACAAATGCAAATACTGAAATGTATCTGCTTGGCATGCTCAAGTCTCTTGCAAAGTGTTAGTTACATGGATCACCACGCATGGTTCTACAATCCACCACCGCGGTTAATTATGAAAAATATTGTAATTTCATACTCATTTCACCACCCTCGGTTATGGGAACATTTGAGCTCGAATTAATGGCCTATTATGCTTTTTCCATAGGAGGAAAGGGGTAGCAAAAATCAATTGAAATGGTTTGATCATTGATGCTCGGTTCTTGGGTACGATGAAAATAATTTACTTGACTCATCATACCAAGATATTGTATTTTTGGGTCATTGAACTTTGGGAATGAATAATATGTGCACGGAGCTTATAATAGGAAGTCCAAGTGATGTTTGAAACATTTGGGTTGCTCATTTTAGAAATTGAAGGAGGAAAGATGCTTCTCCTTTTGAGAGTTGTAGCCATTTAGTAGCTTTGAAATCTCTAATCTTGGAGTTAGTTTCTTTCTTCTTTCTTTTGAGCTTGTAGAGGGTTAGGCTAGAGAATGGACTTTGCAAAACCATTTCTCATGAACAAATGAGTCAACACAAGCAACCGTGCAAGTTTTTTGTTTGAACAAATAATTGAGAATTGACCTCACCCAAGCCTTGCAAATTTAGCCAACTTTACTCCCTTTTAAATCAAAGAGAATCAACTTTGGGTTATTGGGGGATGTGGAGATGGACCCTTTTCTTCTCTTTGGCATCTATGTTAAGAATTTTGTGATTTTTTAAAGGGATTGTGGATTTGTAGTTTTAAAGTATTTTAGCAAACCAAAGCTCAAATTAAACTAACACCTCTTTTTCCAACATTTGTGTGTGTGTGTGAAGATAATATCAATCTTTTGGTGGTTCTAAAGAGTATTTTGTGGGTTTTCCATTGGCTACTTGCAAAACACCAAACATATTCTCAGAGTTAGGACTAGGGTTGCCTCCAAAAATCCTCATATTTTTCAACCATTCTATGAATATAATTTAGGCTTGCTTTCCAACTAAGACGGATTTATGGTCAATCCAACCATAGGTTTTAGACATGGACAAAAACTCCTTTCAATTTGCTTGATGGAAATTCATGCATCCTCGTGTTTCATTCATTAGATTAAAAATTTGTCAATTGGACTTTTAGGGTTAACCCGAAGCTTAATCGTGGACACCTTGACTTGAGAAATTTTCCATGCAATTTTAAGCCCAAGTTCTGAATAATTATACAAGTGGGACTTTTATGAGTTTGATGGTAATTTGGAGGGTGGTTAGTAGACCTGTTAGATTTATCTAGTGTATTTGGAGGGAGATCATCGTATTCTTATATGTTCCCATGTTCCCATAAGAAGAGAGTTATTTATGTGCTTGGAGGTTCCTATACTCATGGGTTCTCTTGAGGTTTGGGAACAACACCCTTGAGCTCATGCCCTTGGGTGGCCCTCCATTACGAGAACCCACTTGTATAAGAACCTCCCCTTATACAACAAAAAGTTTGTGATGCAAGTGCACACAACAATGAATACCTATATGGTCCAACAACGTCATCATCATACTCCGAAAAAACATGTGCACTACCGCCCATTTTCCAAAGGCTTTTTTGGTGCTTCAGATTTTGCATTAAGTTACCATCATATCCATCATGAAGCTTGTTCCATTGTCGCATAACCACTACAACCACCCACTCATGAAGGCTCTAGGAATTCTATCCAATGGTGGTGTGCATGAGATAACTTATCTTTTACTTCCTAGGTCTAGATGTAGCTATTTTAATTATTTCGAAAAATGATGAAAAAATCCCCAAAAAATTAAAAAAATTGTGTTTTCTCCCTTAATTATTATTATTTTGGTCACAAAATCCCTAAAAACTAAAAAAATTGTGTTTTTTTCTTTTATTATTATTATTATTATTTTGGCCAAGTTGTGAAATTTCACCACAAAAAACACACTTATGGTGGCTCCTGAGTCCCAATGTTTTCTTTTGGAATTTTTGTTTGCAACGAAAGTGGTAATCATCCTTCATAGGACTCCACAGGAGGATGTAACAAATTGGTTTATCACCCTAGGAAGATTTTTGCCAAATCTGGCTATAAATCAAATATGAGATACAAATCTTTAATCATCCTTCTATATTTTTGGCTACAAGGAGAAAACCAATTAAATAAATTTGCCAATTTTTTTAATTATTTTTTTCTCACTTCTTATGGAGATGGAACACCTCCAAAATCACTTCTTTTTTTAATTCTTGAATTCTTGAATTTCACACTTTTTTTGATAAAATTTCACCAATAAGAAAAGGTTGCTTCATGACCTAATTATGTTTAGGTTCGCGATAACCTTCCTTCACCTAACTTGGTACCAAAAGATTGAAAACACTTGACGACCATTTAGGGTTTACATCTAGGGTTTACATCTTGCTCATGCACACACACCCTCATGAAGAGTTGAGGGTTGAAATTTTACCATGACCCCACCTTCATAACATGATCCCGTTATTGCCAAAGTAAAGTGCCAAACTCACTCGCCCATGTACATTGATTGCCTTTTTTAGGTTCGTTATATGATTTCTGTTGTGCCTCTTACTCATGGCACCTTATGTTCAATTCATCATTTCTATTCTATTCTCCCCATTACTCATGTCTCTTGTCGTGTTCGTGCAAGAATAACTTAGTTTTGGGCATTTGTTTTGGTATATTATTTTGGGTATATCGTACCTATGAATGATGTTTGGAACAAAATAATTCACAAAAAAGGTCTAGCCAAAATAAATAAATAATAATAAATAATTTAAAAAATCATCGATATTTTGCCAAATTTGTTGAAAATTGAACTTCTAACTTGTGATTTTTTTTTAAAATTGTCCCAACCATTGGGTTAATATTACAAAAAACACAATACAATGTTCATTCAATTCCTATAATATTTATTCTAAGTGATTATTTATTATTGCTATGATAGTTAACCCCTACAACCATATATTTAAATCCTTTTTACGACCCCAACAATTCAATATCGGTAGGTTTGTAAGAGGCACAATTTTTAAAAGCAAAATCGTTACGAATGAAAAAATTGCATTGGTGGGTGGCATTTTATCATAAGAAGGCGACCGACCATAAAAAAAAAAACCACACATTTTGAAATTATAAAATTATGAAATGGTCAAGAATTGGCCCAATTTGATTCACTAAATAAGCCAATTGGAAAATGTTTAAATCTCTAAAGGAAAAAATTCCCCAAATTCAAATCAATTTAAAGAAAATTGGAAGTTAGTTTAGGAGGTTTAGCCTTATAATTGGTTAATTTCTAGCACCACTAATTCCTTTAATTCATAACAAATGGTTTTTATTAAGGCGGTTTCGAACAAGTCCCCGAGCGTATGGATTTTGTTCGGAAGCACTCGCCCATCCGTCGGACATACATACGAGAAAAACCGAAGCAACTTAGGTTTTTCATAGAAGGGGGAATGTCCTCCTTAACCATGGTATTGGGAAATTGGGGTACACTTATATTATAGTTGGAAAGCTCTCAATGAGAATTTTTAATTTTTACGGAGGCAATTTCATAAAATTTTTAAAACCTAAATATTTTATGTAAATAAGATAAATTTCATTTCTAAAAATAATATATATTTTTTAATGTATGAGAATATTCAAAACTCACAACCAATTTGGTGACAAAGTCAAAAATAAATAAATAAATAATGCAACTCCAACTTAGGGCATTATTTAGGGCATTATTTTGCATATGGATGGGGTCCCCCATTTTGGCAAATTATATTTGGACATTTATTTTGGATGGTGGAATTTGTCAATATTATGTCAACATGGGGACATTTTATTTTATTTTTTGTCCTATTCAAAATAGGGTCATAAAACAAAACAAGGGTCTAATTTTAGCCAAACAAAAGAAAACGCCAAGAAAATAAAAATAAAAATAAAAGTAAAAATAATATATTACCAATTTAGGAATTTGGAATATCACTCCTTACTCCCCCCCCCCCCAAAACTTTTTTTTTTCTCTACATTTTCC
>Ga0116231_10010763_pt1 | contig 14488 bp, 9 predicted proteins | sample S1TSphgellanicum_2_FD_89695 | JGI IMG/M metagenome (GOLD analysis project Ga0116231, IMG submission 89695) | Host-associated microbial communities from peat moss isolated from Minnesota, USA - S1T2_Fd - Sphagnum magellanicum MG | ecosystem: Host-associated > Plants > Peat moss > Unclassified...
AAAATTGAAAAAAAATGAAAACCAAAAAAATGAAAAAAAAAAAATTGGTTAAAAAAAATGAAAAAACCCATGAATTTTTAACTTTTGATAATTAAAATAAATTTTTAAAGGGGGAACATACTAGTTTTTTTTTTTTTTTTTGTTGAAGGGCACTCTCAATTTGTGAAATCCTTCACATTTCAAAAATTACAAGGCTTCATTCTCATTTGGAGAATCACATTTTGCCCTTAACTTTCCAATGAATACATATCTTGATCATTGTGAATGTGATTACAATGCACGTGTTAATGTTATGTCAAATTTCATTTTTTGGTGGCAATTGCCTTTGGCTGCCTCAGCTCAACTTAGTTTTGTTACCTCATCATATCTTGCTTGATCTTGATTAAAAAATTTCTGAAACACTTTGGAATGTGTGAACTTTGAACCCAATGATTGGTTTTATAATCATAGTTATTAATAAATAGATTGAACTAGATTTTACACCAAGGTTTCAAAATATCATAAAATGTGTGTGGAAAATGCTTATGATCATCATCAAAAAGGTTTATGAATACAAGTCCCCAAAGTCCCATATTCCATAAAATGTCTACTAAATGAAAGATTTATCCATCAGCATGTGTTATCACAATGTCTAATAAAACAATACCGAGAGATGTAAGAATGACGGAGTTCACATAATTTTCGGTTGTAAGTCATACACTACATGTCTTTTTTCATTTATTAATTTTTTTTTAAAAAAATGACAACATGAAAACATGCGGGTTTTTTTTTTTCAATTTTGTCAAATAGATGGATTGGTAATCCTCCACAAGAGGAATGAGCCAAATTTGACTAGAAGTTAGGCAAGAAAATTATTTTTTTCAAAATCTTGCTTTGTACTGGTGACCTCCATGAATGTAACGTGTAAATGTGACAACTTTTCATAATTTTCTCTCAAAATATGGTGAATTTTACCCCAAAACATTCAAAATACTACTTTTTAGTAGTCACACCTAACTTTTTTTTGTTGTCGTGCTATGAAAATTCACTAGGAAAATAACTTTGCATGATAGGTGTTGCAAAATCTAATAAAGCACTCCAAAATTTGTTTCACTATAAAATGGCCATACATTTATTTGGTGCAATTTACCTCACAATTCATAGTGTACCTTTCATTTCAAGGAACATTTTTATAATTTGTAAAGTTCTAGGTACCTACCAGACAAATTATTAAAATCATACAAGTTTATATTTTAGTCCTTGATTTTACATGTGTCATGTTTAAAATCATCCATTTGCCTCTTTCTTTTCAATGTGTAAGGCCCTTGGATGAAGGCATTTGTGGAATGGGGTCTATTATCGACCATTGCATGTCTAAGCCTTTGTTAAGGGTCTCTTTCCATTAGGTTGTTGTGATCATAACTACACACAATAAGTTATGATCATAGCAGCCTTACGAAAAGCCACTAAACAAAAGGGTATTGTTTTGTTTTTTTGTTGCATGGGCATGCATCTTTCATTGGATTGTTGCAATTGGATTGAAAGTTTGTAGGTAATGAATGTCCCAATGTTGAGCACATTTCAAATGGATCGAACTTTCTAAAGAATTAAAAAAGAACACAAATTCCTATTTTGACATACATCACCTTTGATTCATATTTCTCATACTTTTCCATTTGGTCGATGCTTTACTCATAGAACTATGAGGTAATTGTGAGCACAACTAGATAGAACAAATGTAAATAGAAAATTACCATTGGTGCATAATTTGTGATAAAGGCGGCTTAATGGAAAGAGGCCCTTTTTATTTTGATAATGCCTTACTCGTAACATTGTGCCTAACCTAGAGCCCAACAACTTCTATTTTAAATATATATAATGTCCATTCCAATTTAAAAAGAAATCATTTATATATTTTTACATGTATGCCATCTAATTTGAGTTTGCAATCAATATCCCAATGGATGTAACATTCAAATCTTAATGTTAGTAAATTTTTTGAGGTTTTTCATTTTTATTGAATTACTTTTTTTGCATGAACTTGTAGGTCCAATGTGTGGGAGTAGGTCCTTATGTGGATTTCAACATGACCAAGGGGACCAAGGTGAGAGATTCCTTGTGCTTATGGGTGTAAGGTGAAACAAATTTTTTTTCCCTTACATCCATTCTTTTACTTAGGATTTTGAATTTGTGGGGAGATTTAAATAATTAAGGAGTTTATAAAACATTATTTCATGGTTTCCCTCCACCCCCTTTTTATTTATCAACGACACAATTTGAATAAAAATAAAACAAACAATTCAAAGGCAATGAAATGAATTTTGATAAAAAGAACTTCAAACAAAAAAAGAAGTTTGCATCCTTGATTTAAGATTGACAAGAATGAAAAGTACAGGTTTGAAAGCCTCATAATATATTACATTATAGGAAGGTGCATTAAGAAGTTGCACTAGGACTTTCCCATGAGCCCATAATAATGCTTACCTTTGGCAAAAGATAATAATGAAGCTTAGGTATGCCTTGTGCTTCTTGGACTATGTCAAAAAGACACAACCAATGCATTTCTTGTATATGATTACTTGTAAAAGTTTAAAGATCCTAATGGACATTTATGTAAAAAGCATACAAGATATATATATTTAAAAAATATTGCAACCATGTTTATAAAATTATAAAATAAAGTTATGTTTTTGTATGTTTTGTGTATGTCTCTTACATTTCATGTCCAATTATTTTTAATAGTTTATTTCGTAAAGTGTAGAAGTCCACAATAGATGAGTTGGTTAATTTGTTAACATGCGACATTTTGGAGATAGCATACAACATTCCCAAGACAATATATAACAAGTGCCTATAACAATTTGAGAACAAAGAATACAACATCTATGTGACAACTTGCAATGACTTCATCCAAGTATTTACGTAGTTGAACAATTACAAAAGGGTCCTTAGCAATGGGCAATTTCAAAAAAGGCATGACAAATTTGAATTTAAATTCAAAGTTGGTACAAGAAGTTACAACCTTCATAAAATTTCTTAATTATAGTATTGCAAAAGGGAAGTAGACTTGTCTTTGGGTTCATAGATGGACTCATATTTCCTAAATAAAATGAAAATTTTAAATGCCTAAAGTTGGTGGTTGGGTAATACTAGGCAAAACAAAAAAAAATTATGCACGAATGACTTTCATCAATAGATGAAAAAACATCGGTTCTATAGATGACCTTGCACATGAAACAAAAAACTAACTCATCAAGGTTTTATAAATTATCATACCCATGTAAATAAATTCATTTTAAATATTATGAATACCATTTACACATTCATACTCGGGTCAAAACGAGATCAAAGGAGCCACAAGCATTCCTTTACATTAGTTATGCATGTCCTTTTTCCCAAAATCTTTTTTCATACGAATGATTTTTTGAATGGTTTTTCTGCAACTTGTTAGAAAAGATGACCAGAATTGCCCCAATGAGTCAAAAAAAAATCTTAATCATTTTTTAATAAATATGAATTTGTAAAATGTATAAATTCTTCGTAGATTCTATGTTTGATCTTGAAAAATGATGATAATTTGAAATCATATATATATATAATTTTAATTTAATATAATAAAAACTACAACTTTGTTTAGTACATCAAATACATTATACCCCATTTATATGTGGTAAAGCACTTTTGAAGTTTTGAAATTCTAAATTTTCAAATATACATACTTTGAATTTTCAAAGTTTTAAAATTTCACATTTTTGAAAACTTGAATGTTTTTTTCAATGTGTCTAATTGGTTATTATCATCTCATTTTTTTTGCCATCAACTTATTTATATTATGAGTCCTTTGAAAGTCCTTTATAAAAATTTCCTTTTTTAATGACAATTTTTTTCATTTTTAAAAGCCTTTAATTAAACAAAAATTTAAAATTGGATCAAATGGATTTTTAATTTGAGTTTCTTGACATTCATGTGTGTTAAAAAGGAATAATGTGTCATGATTACCATGGTTTCAAATGACAAAAAAAAAAAATCTCTAGTTTTTTATGACAAGATTTAAAATTTGACACCCTTTGTGGTTCTTTTGACTTTGTTTTAACCCATTCATAAGAAAATTAATTTCAAATTATATCAATATCATGTACACCATTGTAGTCATACACAAATTTGATTTAAGCATTTTCAAAAACCTATAACTAAATTCATTCAAAACATAATCAACACCATGTGCACATTCATATTCATAAATAGATTCTTCAAAAAAGTTATGAATATTGTACACATTCATATCCATAACAATATTTTTGTAAAACGTTTAAAACACCATGTACACTTTAATCTCACATAAACTTGACAGTAAACACAAAGTTTCATATGCAAACATCAACATCAAACTAATGTATGCATGAGATTAAATACAAGGCCCTTGTGAAAAATCAATTGAACATTTCAATTAATGAGAACATAAATCATTCCGTTAAAATTTTAAAATAATAAATAAAACTAGAGAATATTTTATTAATTTCCATGATTATGTTTTATTTGTCAAAGCAATTGATAAACTACAACCAACAAGAAATTTAAAAATATTAATCTTATGACTAATATAAATGAAGAATTAAAAAAAACTTAACCTATTTACTTTCTAAAAATTTAACAACTTTTTTCCATTTCAATTTTTTTAAACCATAAGTTGTTTTTGGGGAATGAAATAATTTAATCAAGCAATCAATTAGTTTTGATTGCTCTTTGCACCTTGATTGGGTTGATTTGATGATTTCAATAAAATCATTACCAAGTTTTTTGTAATTTTTTGTATATTAAGTTTACCCATAAGTTTTGTAAGAATATTAGTGATTTGATCTTTTATAGACATATGAACAAGATCAATGTCTCTTTGGAAAACTTGTTTTCTTACAAAATGAAGATGTCTTTTGATATGTTTAGTTTCACAAATGAAATATTAAGTTTTATCTAAATTTTTTAAAATGTTCATGTTGTCACATTAGATCTTGGAAACCTCATCTTGCAAAATCTTTAACTCATTAATAATTTTTTAAAACCATATTGATTCCTTGTACCCTTTAACTTGTGATTGATATTTTGCCTTTGTTGATAAGGTGTTGTTTTGAGCTCCATGTGATGAAATAACCACCTAATTGGAAGACAAAACTTGATGTTGATAAAAACAAATTGCATCACCTACCCAATTGGCATGAATGTAGCCCACTATTTCTTAGGTCCAATATTTTTTGAACAAAATTTCAACATTAGTTATTTCAAGATTTTTTTGTAATGATCATGATAATATCAATTCAACATTTGAATTGACGAAAGTGAAAATTGTTACATTAATTTTTTTTCAAGAAATCCTAATGGTCCACATGATTATGACTTAATTGTTAAACCAATGGATAAGCTATGAATAGCAATTAATAAGACAAATTTTCTACTTGATTAGCTATAGGTATTAATCTTGTTACTAGTATAAATCAAAAGTTAAAATTATAATTGAACTTGTTTATTGACACTTGAACAATAAAAAATATTTCACATAAAGGTCTCATTAAACATGAGGCCTACCATGGGAAAAATAATAACATTTATTGATGGGTATCACAATTGAGCATGTGACTCAACATGAACATTTATTGCATGTTATACACCAATTTCAAAATTACTAAACATATATGTTTTTATGTTTTTATTAACATACACATATACACACACACAATATTTGTGTAAATCAAATTATTATAACAATAAAATTATTGTACAAATTATATGTGCCACAAAGAAAATATTTTGAATAGTCTAATGAAATTCATGATGGAGGTCAATTTCATTCATTTTAAACTATTGAAACAATAATTGATAAATGACATAATAATGATTTAATACTCACATTCTACCTCAATTTTTTTTGAAATAATAATTTTTATTTCATTTGTTATGTACAATAACATCAACATTTCAAAATTACACTAAAAATCGCATTGCACTAATTAATGCACATGAAATTGTAATTCATTTTAATTCAAAATGCATTATGAAATGAACGTGCATTTTTTCATTCACACCTTTTTTGTGTGGTTTGGTTTTAATACTAGGCAAGTTATGAACTATTTCACCATGAAATCAAGCATATGAAAATCTTGGGTGGGCCACTATTAAAATAAATCATGAAATATGTAACCACTATTTATTTTTTCATGTTTTTAAACTACAAGTTGAATTAATGTTCAAAATATTTGTAACACTTATATACTTATTTTTGAATGTACTATAAACAAATTTGGATAACTTTTAAATAAATTTAATGAATGTAAAATACTTAAGAACATTTTTGAAAGAACATATTATTTCATTATTTAGTGGACTTCTAAAAGGATTTCAAAATGACACATTTATGGTTTTTTTGAATAATAACATCATGTAACATTTTTTTTGGGTTATAAATTTTATATATCAGCTTGTAAATTATGGTTTTAAAAACTATTTTCATGGAATAATCAATTCAATTTTATCAAGTCATCTTGATTGATTAACCCACTATTTTTCAACAAAATAAAAATAAAAATTTACAACATTTCATTTTTATTGTGAATTCACCAAATTAGATAGATTCTATTGACATAATTTTTAATCATTTAACTCTTAGGTTTAATATCATCAAACAACAACCCCTTGACTCATCCATCAACATAATGCAAAGTTCCCAAAGGATTCACACATATTTCTTGATGTATTTAAAAAGAATATCTCTCCTAGAAAAAAACATGAATCTCCCATCTACTCCTTAAAAGTGGGAGGGATATTACACCTACTTCACAAATTATACCCATGTGTAAGCACTATCTTCCTCCTGCACCTTTTGGAATCTATCTATATTTAGGTTCATATAACATTCACCATAAAAATTTCAACTATGTTTTTTAACCCGAAAAATTTATGAAAAATAAAAATAAAATCCTATAAAATTTTCCAAATTTGGATACGTGGTTCAAATAGGTAGCAAAAAATAGGTAACAATATTTTAAATTTTCATTCCATATTTTTTAATAGCCAACTTATGGATGATTGTCACATTAGCTACATCACCAAAAATAAAATAAAATAATGAAATACATTCCCAAAAATTGAAATTGGACTCAACTACCACCTCATCCTAGGCCCCCTTTATTTTGTTAATGCCTCCACCTTGGGGATTTTCCCTAGACATAAAAACTTGATCTAATTTAATTTCATACTATTTGCAACTACGTTGCAAAGCATACTCACACTCCTCCTAGCTTTTGAAGCACCTTACAAAATCTATTAGATGTCTCCAAGGTAGGTCACATTGGGGGTTACATTGCTTTGAAGCTTGGGAGCTCTAGATGCCACCCGCCATTGCCATGCCCTTAGATGAGGTAAAGCATTTAGAGAAAATTTCTAGTGTATTTGGAGGGACCTTTTATTTCTATGAGAATCCCTATTGCATCACATTCTCCCTTTACAGCCATCTCTCTATCCATTTAGAACAAGCAACTGAATTACTCAAGCAAAAGAAAGTATATGTGTTCTTTCAAAAGACTCATAGGATCCCAAAATGCTTAGATGGTGACTTACCTCTATTATCCTAGTTGGCCTTGCCTACCAAGGCAAGGATATTGTGTTTAGATTCATTATAGAGTATAGTAGCTTAAGGGATTTTGGCCCCTAGATAAATGGTCTTATTTTATATGAGGATTTTTGAAAGATGATATTTTGGCTTGTTCTTTGTTCAATTGGAAGGTGCCCTATAGTGAGGAATTAGGGTGCTACAATTTTTGTCTTCTAGTCTTGCAGCAAGTTATTCAACAATGTAGCATTTGGTGATTTCAGGACCTACAAAGCATTGGGGGTCGGGAGGCTCATGGTTTTTCTTGAAGCACAATAGAGCACAATGGTGATCCCATGGCGTCAGGGCCATATATACTGGTTTCCTTTCTCTTGGACCTCAATGTTTTGTAGTAGAAGATTGCAAAATATCATTCTGAATCAAATGTAAATATATCATCTTGGATGTGGAGCTTTTCAAAGCCCTCTTTGTTTGTTTCGTGTGTCAGTCTCCTCTTTTTCTTGTTTGCTGATATGCTGTCTGATCTAAAATCTCATAACCCGTATTAGCAGGTCATGTATCAACTCTTCAGTCCAAGACTTAAATCATAAGTATGGAGAAGTCCTCAATACTTGTGAAAAGATGAATCTAGATTCAGCCTCTATCAGCAAATTAAACATGCAGGGTCAAGACATTCTGTTTGAATTTGATTGTTTTTTTTTTTGGGTCAAAACTCAGCAAAGTAGTCATTGATGTTGCCTCATGTTGCTTCCAATTCCATATTTGTTTGTGCCCGACAAGTTTGTTCAACAATGAGAGTCATGACGTTGGCTCTGCAGTAGCATGCATACAACAACTCAGCTGCAATCCTGCAGAAGAGGTAATTAGCAACACAACCAACCTTGTCAAGGGTTCAACACCACTTGAGGGAGAATTATGATTATGTCACTTGTCAACAGGAGCAACGGAGACAGATTAGAGATATGTTGAACGGTCCTTCCAAGACTACAAGAAACTTTCACATTTTTGTCTTCTAACAGCCATTGTTGTCATGCAAACCTACAAACAATAGATAAGCTCTCTCCTAGCAAAAGACATGTGCCACGAAATGTATGTGAAAAACCAACAAGCTGCAATATGGCTGCAGAATGGTTCATCGCATCAAACTGCATCACTATTTCTACAATTTGGCAATCCCAAGTCTGTATTGTGCCTCTCACACTTAGTTTTCATCAAATATCTATCCTTTACCAAGAATCCATTAGGCTAGACCTGCATATTTCAAAGACAAGGGATCAAACAAATATTGAGCTTGTGGTGTTCATAAGAAAAAAAGTGTAGATCTTCTTCTTGGTGCTTTTATCTTGCACCAGGCTTTAAGAATTGGTTGCAGATAGTGCCTTCAGATAACATAAGGTACAAATACCAAATGCTAACAAGGCACTACCTACTATAGATGACTCATTTGTTCCGTAGAGTGCTGAATGCAGATGTGCCTCCCATTCCAAAATGTTCTAGAAATGCTATTGACATCCAGGAAAATTCCTCTACCTCTGAACTGGGTTGGATTTTGACACAACTACAGAAGCTTGCCTTGCTGAGCAGATATGTAAATTGTCATCCTTTCAGGTTCAAATTCATTACCAACCTCTGCAATCAATCTTCAGAAATAGCCCAGGGATGCACACAAATTCATTACTGACCACTGCAATAAATCTTCAGAAACAGCCCAGAGATGCACACAAATTCATTACCGACCATTGCAATCAATCTTCAGAAATAGCCCAGAGATGCACACAACTTCATTACCAATGACTGCAATAAATCTTTAAAAACTGTGTAAAGATGCACACAAATCCCCACCCAAGACTGTCTTGGGAAAATTCAAAGGTTTCTCACCTTTTACAACTTGGGCTAAGGTTGCTCAAGGTGTGCACTGCAAGCTCGGCTTGAGACTTGACCTCACACACACATCTGCTCTTTGCTACAGTTTGAATCTGAACATGTGGCTCAATGTTTCAGCTTCCAACATCAGAATGTCGTTTGTAAAGAAGCTGGAACTCTGCACTTGTTCAGGTGGAAGAGGAAAATGTCACAACCATCTTGCTCTTCATTGCTCCTCTCTATATATGATCTATGACCTGCATACATATTACATGGCAAAATGTGATGAAACTGAAGGTTGAAAACTCTCTTTGACTCCTCAGTTGGTCATTAAGCCTTTTATGACAATCTCTCTAAAAAAAATGCAGAATGGCAGAAAGTGCAACAGCTCCCAAACAGGAACCAACTGGAATAGAGCTGTGTTTCTGCAAGCTATTTCTCCATGAACAAAACAATGTCATGATAGTCAAGGTAAAAAAAGGGGATCAGAAGTTCAGTTTCTTGCCTGGAGGAAAAAAACACCAGTAAGAGTTTGGTTTGATTGCAGTTTCATCTTCTAATGTGTTTTGCAATTGAGAATTCAAAGCTTTCAAAAGCAAATGAATAAACCTCTTGCTTACTACAGTGAAAAGTTCCAAATCCGTTTCATATGATCAGGAACCGTAGAATAGATGCAAAAGTGCAACATTGAGTGCTAGCAAGCAAATCTTTGCTACTTAGGTACATAAGAAAATCTGCATTTTGCTTAGAAAGACTCAAGATATATATATATTTTTTAATTGAGCCAGTTCTCAGACAAGGTGATTTTCACAAATGTGATAACAATTGATTTTTCATAAACAATTTTCACAATCCGGATTTAAATTTTATATTCTTTTATAAAAAATAATTAACAAATAATTGAAAAATAAAAACAAACTTGTGTAAAGAATGATGAAAATGTTACACATTCTTTTAATAATAAGCTATATTTTCAAATTTTCATCCCTTTCAAATGTTTTTTCAAATTCCTCTTCTAACTCTACATCAATTTCAATTAACTCCATGAAACTAAAAATTGGTTTACAACCAATCCTAGGGTTATTGTGCCAATTTTTATTCTCAAAATTAATTGTTTAAGTTATGTGATTACAAGTCACATCTCTTAAGAGTAGTAAGTATTTATTACTAAAGGAAAAAAAAATTAATCTCAATTTGTGAACCAACAATTTTAAAAATTTGATATGCAAGGAATCCAACTGTAGGAAACATAGATTCATGCTTCTCCAACCATTCAAAAGGACATATAATATTTTTTGCATCCATTTGAAACCTCTTGAAAATCAAAAGTTCCAAGTTGACAACATCCTTCGTTGGTTCATTTGTGTTTGTTGTAATGTCAAAAATGTTTTGAATTGTATTCTTCATCAACACTTTAGTCAACAATAACATTTCAAACAAAGGGTGCAAATCAGGATAACAATTTAACAACATGAGATACAAGGTTTTTCTATCATTTTCCTCAACAATGACCTTACCTTGTTCAAGAGCAATAAATTAGAACATTAAATGTAAGTTTTTGAACTTAAGATCCAACATCAAAAACAACATGTTATGAGCCTTTTTTTTTCAGATTTTATATTAAAAAAATCTAAAACATCACAAATGTAATTTTTAATGTTAAAGGCCCAAAAACTTAACTCAAAAACAACAATGGACTCTTCATCCATAAAGTTATCAAAGGAAATTGAAATTCCTATTTCTTTTCTCAATTTCAAATAAATGTAGATGGCAAAACTTAAAGCATCATTAACAACCACTGACATCTAGATGTTAATAATTTTCATTGTTATCTCCTTTAGAAGGTGACGCCCACTAGTTGGTTAATATTTAGGTTGGTACATGGAAAGTCAACCAAAACCTTTCAACCAAAACCTTTCAGAAGGTGTTGGTTGATTAGTCTTTTACCTAGAAGCTAGGAAGAATTTTACAAATGAAAATGCCCCTAGCTAGATTAGTGCAAGTTTTTTTAGTTGCCTTGTGGGGGATTTGGTAGTTAGGGGTCAAATGAACCTTGGGAAGGGGTGAAATAAGGCAACCCCTATCTTCCAAGGTGGGGAACTTCTCTTTTGTGCTTTTTATGTTTTTATATTTTTGTTTTTTCTTTGAAGTTTTGTGTCCCTTGTGTTTTTTATATTTTTCTATCTTTATTTTTTCTTTGAAGTTTTGTGTCCCTCTGGCCTTCCCTTTGCTATTTTTTTCTTCCCTTCTTTGGGTGGAGACTTTCTAGGTTGCCCACTTTATTTTCTTTTTATTATTCCTTTTTCTACCCTTCCTAACCCATTCAATTTTCTTTTGTTGTTTTTATTAGTTTATTTTTTAATGTGTTGATGGAGAATGATGGGAAGATAGGGCAATATGAACTTTTCCATTGTGGTAATAAAAAGGTGCTCATATTTTTGGGACTCCCTTGCCTAATTTATTTTATATTTTCATTTCTAATAAAACACTAGATGTGTGGTATAAATGGTAGGAGCATGGGGCAAATGATAGGAGGCTTGGACTAAAGGTAGGAAAGTCCCATGAGAATCATATACCTTCTAAGATATTAGTTTAAAAAGTATTTTACTTCCTAAAAAGAGGGGTACCCTTTGCTACCCTATGGGGATGATTCCGCTGCAAAGTAAAATTATTTTCCCTACTCTTATATATAGTTAATATTATGCCTTCATACTAGGTTGTTGCATTTTTCACATACTACCCGGGGGTAATAATAGTGGTAAGGTTGAGTACTAGCTAGTGGAAGATTTCTATTCACTTCATATAAAATTTTGTCATTCTTATGTGAATACATGTAGTAAAGTAAGGAAGTCAATTAGGTATTTAGGAATTATTGAACTTCCTTTCCCATGTATTAATGTCAATTTGGAAATAATTATCAATGTTTAAAAGTGAACCTATTTACATTTGGCATCATGGATTGAATGTTTGTTGGGAAGGTTATTTGATCTGGATGTTATTTTCAATGACGTTGGGTAATTTTTTACTATGTAAATCACAAGTTAAAGAATCATTATATCAAAAAGCATTGTCTTCAATGTTTGAGGTTGAACCACTTTTGTGTGTTTTTGTCAAGAAAAAAAAGAAACATTATCCTAAATGTTTTGGATAGAACCAAAATAAACAATTCATTGGGAACAGGTAAAAGCCATTGTATGGTACACAACACTAAAAATGAAAGACAAAAAGTATTTGATGTATTATAGAATTGTCTTTTAATGTTTTAATAATTTAATTGAAGAATTGACACCATTCTTGAAATCTAAGTGCATTAATCTAGTGAGGCCACAATTGGAAATTAGGAAGATTGTTGTAATCGTGTTATATAGGTTTGTTCATGGGTCTAATCCTAAACATATGTCAAATAAATTTGATGTGGGTGCATATACTATATTTTGATATGTGAATATAGTTTGTGATGTCCCTTGTGATAAAAAATTTTTGGGCAAGTACATGAACACCCCATTTGGAGATCACTTGTTGCACATCATACTACGATTTTAAGAGCTCACAATTTTGTCGAACATATGTGGTGCCATTGATGGTATTCACATCCCATTAACTAAACATAAGGTACATTCTTGTAACATTATATTATTACAATTGGAAAAAATCCCATAGCATTGTTTTGCAAATTGTATGTGAAACACAAAAGATGTTTAGTAATGTTTGCGTTGGGCAACTTGGGGGAGTTCATGATGGGGGCCAATTCAAAAAAAATTGTTTAGATCATGAATTGAAGACTCAACAAATTTTGCAAAAGTTAGTGATTATTATTCAATGTGTGCAAATGACACCTTATTTGATTAGTGATTTTGTTTACCACATACGTACTACCTTTAAAAAATTGGAAGTTTCATAATCTAAATGATGTAACTAAAGGAGATATGATAATAACATGAATTTTGAAAGGGTTAACATAGAAAATGTTTTTGCATGTTTGAAGAATAGATGACAACTATTGAAAATTTTCAATTTTCGTGTTAATAGGGCCCTTGCAATTACCATGGTTTGCTATGTGTTACACAAGTATTTTGAAATGTGAAAATTTCCAAAATTAGGTCACTTGAATGATGTAATAAAGAAGGGTAACTTTGCAAGATTTAAAGTTCATAGGTTGCCAACTTTGGAGGATGGAGAATAAGTAAACAAGTAGGAAAATTAATAAGAATAACTTCGTTTGAACAACAATTGGTAAACAACCTAATAAAGGTTTGATTTTCCACATTGAATCTTAAACATGAATTGGAATTTTAAAATTATTTCATTTGTTGTGCACATAGATGTTGCAAAATTTCAATTCATGTAAGAAAGCTAGATACAATGTTATAAAATGCTACCACTTCTAAAATTACTATGCCCCAAAGGATTTTTGGGCTTTAATACTTTAGCAAAAATGTAGCCATTTATAATTGTCCCTCCAAGAGCAATTTCCTCCTTGTTCATTTTCAAGTATTTGAATTGTGATTTCCTTTGTCATTTTCATTTCCAAAAGCTCCATTTCTTCTGTAGTTTGTGAATTTTTTTTTTATGGCTTCTATAATTAATGGACCCTTAAACAGGTGTATTTTTTTATTTGTAATTTTTTGGTTTGATTTGCTTTTAGTACTAGGCAAATTACAAGCCTTTGTTTTAGGCGAAACTACATCAAATGTCTGGTTAAATATTTGATTAATGGTGACATCTTCATTCGCATTAGAAAGGATTAGGGTTTGATGTTATTGTGTTTTTGGAATAGTGTTGGGATGATCATCCAAGTTCACCATTTGAAGATGAAGTAAATGAAAACCTTGATTTACATCACAATAACAAAGAAGAAGGAAAAGCACCTATTACATTGCTTGCTTCATGTTTTTTATGATTTTTTTTTTTTTTTTTTTTTCTTTTTTTTTTGCCTCTCTCTGGCTCTTCCAGACCGCAAAAGGCGGAGAGAAAAAAAGAAGGAACGTAATGCAATAAAAAATTTTGTTTTTTATTATTTTTTTTTTTTTTTTTTTTTTTTTGGTTACG
>Ga0116231_10010765_pt1 | contig 14486 bp, 7 predicted proteins | sample S1TSphgellanicum_2_FD_89695 | JGI IMG/M metagenome (GOLD analysis project Ga0116231, IMG submission 89695) | Host-associated microbial communities from peat moss isolated from Minnesota, USA - S1T2_Fd - Sphagnum magellanicum MG | ecosystem: Host-associated > Plants > Peat moss > Unclassified...
AAAAAAAAAAAAAAAAAAAAAACTTAGCACACATGTACAAAGCCATTTGGACCATCATCTAATACATGGGAACACACCACCAAAAACAATACTACAAGCTATGTCTAGGGTAGTGAGATTTGTGTATTATATGTAAAAAAACCTAGTCATTATCATCTCATGGTGCATAATGTCTCTCAATATGCAACACGGAGTTCTATTCAATCCTTCACACTTGCAATTAGATGGGCTTTTATTGCAATACCCATACTTAGACCTTTCAAAACGTGCAATTTGTTCATTCCTATATTCCCTCAATTTTGCCTAGGACATTAAATGGAAATTTGTTTTCACCTCACCTCCTTTGCCCATATGTTTCAATGTTGTGAGAAACCTCAACCACACATCATAATGAAGTTGATTTGCATTTAGGTCCTTAGAGTTGGGCCACTATAAGTTGGACACATTAATCTTTACCATCTAAAAAAGAAACCAAAGAATGTTAATAGATGCCAAGGTCTTCCATGACACTCCTCCATGCACGAAGGTTGTTCAAGAATTCATAATCGTTATTTTGCCCATCAGTGGACAAAAGGGGGTAAATCTTTAACAAAAAGATTTAATTTGGCAAATTAGGGATAAAGGCACCATGAGAATTATCCCAACCACAACATTGTGGTGTCACAAGTGGGGTAGCTTAAGTCATTTGCAAGAAATCACTAAAAGAAAAACATTTTTTTTTATTGGTTTCTACAACTAAATTGTAGTTACAAACAACATTTGCGACTAAAATCCCTTTAGTCGTCTTGGACAAGTTGCATGTAATATTAGTCGCAAACAACAAAAGGTATTAGATGAATGAAAAAGTCAACAAATACAAATTCGTCCTTTGACTCCATTATATACGTATTGTCACATGTAACTATTTTGGTAACTATTAAAGGTAAATGATGTGTTGCCACATGTCCGAATATTTAATTTTTAAAAATTATTATTATTATTATTTTCAAATAATCTAAGACGTTCAATTCACATGTTTGGATATTTATATTATGACACGTGGCCCAATGTAAATATGGCACGCGACATTAAAAATGAATTTAATACAAAATATTATTATTAGGTTGGTAGGTACCTAGGTAGGTACACAAGGAAGTGCCTACAAATTTAGGCTAAATACCTAGGTAGGTATTTAGGTAGGTAGGTACATAGGTCAACCTAGGTGGGTAGGTCAAATTAGGCACCTACTTAACCTAGTAGATAAGTAAATTAAGGAAATAGGTAGTTTAAAATTGTGTATAATTTTTCTTTTTGTTTTAGGTTAAGCCTTTTGAATGGTTCATCCCATGTGCACATTTAATGTGAAATTGGATGACCACATTTTTTATTTATATAGTGTTCAAATTAGCAATGGGTAATAAACAATATGGGATAAATTTTAAAGTTGTAACTTTATCACAAATTAAGTTGCAACTTCAAGACTTTCCTCATGCCTTTTGACACGTTCCCAATCTCCTCAATAGACTCAAATGGGAATTTAAAATGAAAATAGCGAAAATGTATGGAATTGGGGCACACTCCCTAGCTCGCAACATTTTGGGGTAGAAGGGCATGCTAAAGCTCCAAAATGGAATTAAGAAAAGTGACAAGCACTTAATCACTCACATGAACCTGCACAAAACTAAACAACGAATTGGTTAGTGCATAGTTTGGAGCACTTTTGGTGTTAGGACAAGCCATGGGCAAACTTGGACTCACAAGACTCACCATAACCCAGACTTGGGGAAGCCACCACCTTCCCCCTTGTAGTATATTTTGTGCCTCTCCACGAAGCCCACATCCAAATGGCATTTTGTCCCAAGACTCCCAAATGGGAGTCCCAAAATTCCCAAAATTAGGACTCCCACGACTTTGGGGCCCCATAACTTTATGTGCAGACCTCCAATTGAGATGAGATCTAAAGCAAAGTTGTAGCCCTCAACGAGAGCTTTTCAATAATATGTCACAAGCCACCTATTCGCAAGGAAATTGGATCGATTCCTGACTTTTAATGGTCGGGAGTCAAATTGCCAATTTGACTCCTAGACTTTTTTTTGGCCATAACTTGTGTTTCAAATGTCCAAATAGGTCATGCAAGCCCATTTTAATATCTAAGTTTCACTAACTTTCCAATGATATAAAAAACTCTTCAATCCAATGGGTTTTGACCCTTGCAATCGCTCCTTGAAGATTCGGGATTCCATCAGGACTCCAACTCCCCAAGTGAAAATTGCCATACGAATGTGAGGGTTCATTCTCTCACACTCTCTTGTACTTTCAAGAATATAAAATGTGTTTCCTGGGCTTCCTTCTTGTCCCGCATTTTTGCAAGCCCTTGCCTTGGTCGCGAACCCAAGGCTAGAGTTACGACACCTTTATTCTTAGTTTTTAGATTTTAAAACAATTCAAATACATGGTTAATTAAATAATTAAACAACCATTTAATTAATAATGATTAAATTTAAAATATATTTCAAATATAAATTATACACTACAAACATTAAATATTAATTATCAAATATTTTAAAAACTAATAATGTTTCTATATTTAACTAATTAGTTATATAGTTACTCACAACTTGTCAATACATAGCTCATCGATAAATAAATAACTTAAATATTTACAAATATTTCCTTACTTTTAAATTTTTGGTCAAATTATATATAATATAATAATGTAAAAATAATTTAATTATTATACTTAGAAATAACAATTATCAATATTTATTTTTAAATTAAAAACTACGAACTAATAATTGCTATTAGAAAAAAACATTCCTACACAAATTATTATTTTTTTAATTAAATTAAATTACTTATTGTAATTACTAAATAAATACATTTATTAAAAATTGTTATCAGTCAAATAAATGTTTTTTCCCATTGGTAGTTAATAACTATAAATACAATAATATTAATATATTTTCATTACTATAATATTACTATAAAAATATTTATCATAAATAAGTAATTACAGAATTTTTTAATTAAAAAATTACTATACAATAATTCTTACAATTATAATCATTACAATAATTATTTTCAACTACATTATAAATTTTCCAAAAATTTAATTTAGATTTAAAGTTATAAAAATTTAAAGTTATAGATATGTTCAATTAGAAAATAATTACGAAATTACTATAATTAATTATTATCTGAAATAATTACAATGATTTCAAAGTAATGTAACATTAATTAAAATTATTTATTTATTTTATTGTAGTAATATAAATTATATAATATAAAAACTTTTGCTGTAACAATAACTATCTAATGTAACTTATAATAATAAATATATTTATTTATAACGATTTATGAAAGTGATATATTATAAACAAGTAGTTACAAGAAATAATTATTTTAATTTATTATATTAAAATCCATGTAGTTATGATAATAGCATTAATTATTTAAATTAAATTATGATTATTCTAAAATGTTAAAAAGAACTAAATCTATAAATGATAAACTATAGATTATAATTACAAATTTTAACTATAAATTAAGTAATTACAATGATTTTATGTTACTAGAAAACAATAATTATTAATATGAAATTTTATGTTTTTCTATTGAAAGTTTATTGTAAATAAGTAAGTAATGAGTAATACATAGAATTATTTTAGTGTATCTTTGTTTTTAAATACAATAATTACTGCAACTTTGCACATTATTTTAAGATTATTATAAAATTTTGAAATTAAAATCATGATTATAGGACATAACTTCCCAATTAAAATACGAAATTTTATTATTATTATTTAAAAGATGACAATATTTTAACTTTTAAAATATTGAAAATTAAAATTTTGAATAATTAAGCTGAATTATAAATTATGTGTATATTATAATTAATGTATAATTAAAGTAATTATTATGATTTTATAATTATTATATATATTAATTACTGTAATTATTATTTTTATAAAAATATATAAAAATATTTAATACAATAGTATATGTTGGAATATATTTAGTTTATTTGAAATTATAAGTAATTTAATGTAATGAAATTAGTATAATTACAATAATCATATCAATGATTTTAATTACAATAAAATATTATGAATATTAAATTTAATTATAAATCAAATTATTATTATAATTGATGTATATAAACATACATTGATTGTGACTAAACACCACTTCGCTTACAACTAATGGGACTTTAGATGGTTACTATTAGATAAATGCAACCCATATATAGATGTAAACCATTTTAGTCGTAGATTAATCGCAAGCTAATTGTAGGTGACTTTATTGATGTTAACATGATGTCACAATAGTCGTAGATGGCAAAAATTTAGTTGTAAAAACGAAATAGTCACAAATAGTTGTAAATGTGTTGGTCACATATTAGCCTTTTTCTTCTAATGAATCAACCCTAACATCAAGAATGGAAACCCAACATGCATGAAATCTAGGACCTTTAATATTTAACAGTTAGAAATTGAAAATGTAAGTTAAGTCAAGATTGCCAACCTGAAAACTAAGGATTTGTTGGAAAACTCCCCAAAAACTTCAACTTTTGTCAACTTAAATAGGTAATGTATTTCCAAAATCCTAACTAAAGTCAATCAACACGCAAATTAATCAACATTTTTAACTGAAGATATCAATTCACACACACACCAGTAACATCTTATTATAAATAAATTTCTTGGCTTTCTATGCCTTGAATAAGGCCATTGTTGTATATAATTATGCACCATGTAATTCCAAGTGTTCATATTCTAGTTCAAAGCATTGAACTATGAAAAGCTTTCAAGTTTCGTACATAAATTCCACAACAAAAAAAAACATTCAATGCAAAACATTTCAAGAGCATTGTCATTCTATCTAAAGCCTGTAATTGATAATACATTTTAGTTACAAAAAATGTTCCCAGATTCCCATAACTTCAATGTGGTAATGTGAAAGACTTACCTCTAGATTTTACAAGGAAATTCTTGTCTCATCCACCTACTATTGCATTGAATCTCCACCACACCTACAACCCCAATACATGAATAACATACAAAAATGAATAAGAATCGTTGAATTGAAAAAGATATTAAAAAATTTGTGTTTCCATGCAATAATTTCTTGGTATATCCCTCCTATCCATGAAAAAACTAAAAATATATAGAGGCATGTAATTTTACCCTTCACAAAATGTAGATTGAATCTTCTCCCCCTCTATGGAATGCAATTACATAGCCTATGTTACTAAAACTATTTAGTTCATTAATAATCCAATGAGGTCACTCATTGCATTGCATTGTAGACTAGAGAGTGTGTGTGTGAGTCCAACATTCATAGTCTTCTATGCTAACTTAATGAATTGTAGTTCAACCTGTAATGAAGATTTTTCAATCCACAAATAAGAAGATATAGAAGTAAGTAATTTTAACCTTTAAAAACATAGGGATTGAATTTGCTCCACCTCTACAGAATGCATTGCATAGGCTCTCAACTTTTCAATGTTTAGTTCATTAACAACCCACCAAAATAGACCCAACAACCATCAATAAGGTAGCCATCTATTATAACCATAAAACAAATGGTGTTTGAATATGTATTCAAATTTTTGTACATGACAAACATTGTTGTGACTCTGCAAAAAACCATGTGTAAACTCTTTCTTCAATGCAACATAACCAAAATAGTCAGGTATTAAAGATGCATACCATAATATGATAAAAGAACTTGCACTAGATTATGGTTTCCTACAATGTCAACCATGGGGTCTAATGTATGCAGAACATGAAGAGCAGTGGAAGAAGAAAGATGCATATGTATATATAAGCAAATGGTGATAACATAGGACAAGAATGCCACATTTGAAGGGAGGCAATTCATGAATAGGTTATTTGAGATGGTCGTAGCAAAATACACACCTGAATGATGAAATCAATTGCCAAAACACCACCATAGTGTTGCTCCAAATCTCGAAAGTGTCATTCCCACACCGAATGCTGAATTCCATGCAACAATACCACCACTTAACATTACCAAATGACCTTTAGGCTACAAATGTCCCATAGTCAAATGGAATCCTAGACCAAGATGACAAAAACCAAAACACAAAGGTTAGATATTTAAAGGTTGGTTCTTTAAGATTTTGGTTTATGCCAAAAGACCTTTTTGCCCAAGCACATAATCATGAATTTTTCCAATATGAATGTCTAAGAACTAGTTATGTCGTCTCTAAAAACACCATATGGGAAATGCCTATACACCAATTATACTCGTCAAATATAATGACAAATTCTCATTGAAAGAATACCAAAAATAATGTGTGGGTTAAACATAGCTAGAAATGAAGAAGAGAATACTTGAACTAACCTATACGACTTTTGCAATGTGTTTTACAATCAATGTAACATCACTTCATTTCTATGCACTACAGTTTGAATGTTTTGGAAAATTATTTCCCAATATGCCAATCTTCTTTGAAATCCTTATGTACCATTGCAATCAACCTCCTCACACTAAATTAACGGCTATCTATGGTGAGGGCTACATTTAATGGTCTTAACTAGTTTTCTGCATGCAACTATTTGCACTGCACATTACAAGGTTGGATGTGATTCATGTGTCTAGAATTGAGCACTAGACCTTGTGCCACCATGGCTCAAGTTAACCATGCAATTGTTATCAACCCATAATCCTAAAAGACCTCATCAAGTTGATAGATGAATGCGATAAAAAACATTTAAAGAAAGAAAGAAAGAAAGATGTGCAAACATAGAGAGATAGAGGTCAAAGAACAAAAAGAAACTAGAATTGAACCCCACCTTCTCCTCATGCCTTCATGCTTCATAGGTACCAAAAACCTAAATGATGCACATAAAATAATAAAATAATAAAATGTAGAGAGACAAAAAGACATGATGGGTCTTCCTTATTCGACTCAAAACTAATGTGTCAATATTAGGGTCCTATTAATGTGGTTGGTTTTCTTCCACCCTTATGGAAAGTTTCATTATTAATCTTGAAGAATAGAGAGTTCAATGACCTTCACATTTTTTTATCTACCATTTGTGATTTTCTATTTACACCATATAAAACTATAGGTGATATGAAAAAGAGGGGGCCAAGAAAAGTAGATGAATTTACAACTCTTAATTTGGTGGAAATGTTGAGAATGGCAATGGAAGATTTACACAGAACACATGCCAATAGTACAAAGATTGAAGAAGAAGTTCAAAATGTAATAGAGAAGGATCTTGCATTGTGAGACCAGGTTGCAAATGCAAAGAGAGCCACAAATATTCTAATTGAGCATGTTTTTGCCAAGGAATTAACTGCAACAAAAAATGTGGCTACTAGAGCTACCTTGGCTACAATAGAATAAATGTGAAAAGGGCAAAGAAGGTATTGGAAGTCACTAGCCTAAAGCTTGAAATTGAAAAAATGGCTCAACTTCTATGTCTAAAGATGAAAACAAATATCTAGGCAACAATCAAAGTGAAACAAAGGTTGTTGCTACAAAAGAAATTTCAAAGGTAACCACCAACAATGAGTTGGAGAAAACAATTAATGACAAAACGGAAATGACTTCTAATCCTAGTGATGCTGAAAAGGTAGAACAAACAAAGGAGATGATGCAGGTAATAGGTCAATAGACAGTAGCAAACAAGGAGGAAAAGCTAGAAGTGGTAAAAAAATCGAAAAAATTAGAGTCAAACTCCACCTCCTCCTCATGCCATCATGCTTCAAAAGCACAAAAATCTCAATGACACATAAAGAGGGGAAAAGACAAACAAACAGATAGACAATGGTTGAAGAATAAAAAGAAAGTGGAATCAAATCCCATTTCCTCCTTGCACCCTCATGCTTCACAAGAATGAAAACCTCAATGATGCATAGTGCATGTGTGTGAAAGAGAGAGAGAGAGAGAGAGAGAGAGAGAGATGTCATGAAGAACTTACTAGAATGATGTTTGTCATCTTGATCAAATGATCCAAGAATGTCTCCAACTTTGCACAATCAACTTTGTCTCACAAATTTCCCTGTGGCCTAATTGTCGTCTCTCCCTCATCTTTTTTTCCATGTGACCTAATTGTGTGTCATCTCCCCCTCCCTCCATCTTCTTTCCTCATGACCTAATCAATGTCTTTCCCTCCTATCTTCTTCCCCGTGACCTAATTGTCTTTTCTCCCTCCCTTTGTCCTTGAAGCTTCTCTCTTGGAATTGGTTCTAACTCTCACATGCAAAAGGATTTTATTTTTTCTTTTGGGATGTAATACTATAGTACCAGAATGGATTGGGCACTCTTGTGTTGAATAATAAAATTAAAATTTCAAGGTTATGATTCAACAGTTGATTGTTTTTATTTTTGGAGTTTTCATTAGTAAGTAAGGAATAAAAGATAAAATTAAATTTTTTTTCAAACATAATATGTATTTCATGTGGCTACAAATATACCTTGGCCAATAGGCCAGTGAATAGTATTTTTTTCAGAAATTTAATAATTTTCAGATATTATATTTAGTTTTCTAAAACAAATATTTATGAAAGAAAATATGGAATCTTTAGGATTATCTTTTTTTTCAAATAAATATCTCAAATATAATTAATTACTTGACATGCATGTGTTGAATTTGTTAAGGTGCACCTATTACAATATTAGTCATGTTATTTTTTTGGGCCAACATTTGCCATATATTTTTCAAGAGTTTATTTTGTCAAAGACTTGTAACATTAATGTCAAATTGAAAAGAATATTTTGTGTCAGATTTTGGATTATGTGGAAATTCATGATGATGTGGAATTTGTGATACTACTAAAACCTTAAATCCAATGTCAATTGATGTTTTTCACCATGTGGTGATCCAATCACATTTGTACAATCAGCAAGGAAATGTTTAATCATTATGGTGTAAACAAACCTAGTCACAAGTATAGTTGCAAAAATGACTACAAAGTCATTCATCTCCAAATAGCACCAATTTTGGATGATTTTAATGGCTTTTTCATCCACATTATCATTGTTGACAATTTTAGTCACAAAAAAGTAATAGAAATTTCCACTAAGGGCCATGTACAATCAAAATGTAGTCATACAAGTGACTATCTAGGCTTATGACTATATTAACACATAGGATTAATGACAATGTAATCATAAAAGTAGTCACAAACTAAAATGGACAAGATTTCTTCTAGTGTACATTAGGAAGGTAAGTGACTATCTATAAGTAAGTAGGTATTTACCTAGTATTTAAGTAGGGTAGGTATATACATAGATAAATATTGATCTAATACTTAGGTAGGGTAGATGGCTAGGTAGGTATGTAGGTAGGTACTTACCTAATATTGAGGTAGGGTAGGTGGATATGTAGGTAGGTAGGTAGGTTTTACTAAGGTAAGTAGGTTAGCTTAGGTAATTAATCTAGGTGCATAGGCTAAGTTGGGTAACTAGGCTAAACTACCACCTAGTTACCTACTTTTTTTGACCTACCTACCACTATAGATTTATTTTTGAAAACAAATTTGAAAATAAGTTATTTTAATTTGACCATTCAAATGCCCCTTTACTCAAAGTGATTTGTCAAAATGACCACTTACACAATGGACATGTTAAAATTGTCTTGTCCAAAATTATGGAAATTGTTTTTCCAACTATCTCAATGGGGTCTTTTTTTACTAAAATTTCTAGTCAAGCAAACTATGTTTTCTATTAATGTGATGGCCTTTCTTTTGTCCACAATTTAAGCCTAAAATCACCAAATGGAAATGTAAGACCATTATTAGTATTTACATTTCAAAAACTTTCCAATGGTTTGAAAAGGGCCTAACTTGGATACCATTTGATATTTGCATTTTTGTTTTAAATATTTGAGAGACCACAAGACTCCAATTTTCAAAATGGGGAGTGTTTGGATTCACTTTCCCACACTTATAAAAATGTGTTTAAGTCCAAAAAATTTCTCTTGACTAACATCCTTTCTCATGCTTCAACCTTTAAACATGTCTTTAAACATGATGTATTTAATTAATTTTAAACTCAACAATTAATTTTTGATTTTTCAAATGTGGTGGTTAGAATCAAGTTTTCCAAACAAAACATTGGAACTATCTTTTTTTAGGATCATTTAATGAGGCAAAACATTATTAATATTTATTTTGCATCATATGGTGGTCCTGAAATCAAAGTTTCTTTCCAAATATCCAAATGGTCATTTGTGAATTCTAGACTTTTCAAAAGTTTAGAATTAATTAACTAAATACATGATCTTGGTTGCAAAGGCCATGGCTAGGGTCACAATAATTTGAAAAATAAACAAAAAATATTTGTGTTTATTACAGCCAATAAATTTGTGTTTGGGGAACTTTCAACACAATATATGATACAATGAAATATATTTATACTAGGTTAAGGTATGAAATTCCTTTTAATGTTGAAACACCCATTAAAAATATTTTTTATTTGAAGTTTTCAAATTGTCAATAATTATAACATACTTGACACATACTTGAAACGAAATCCATAGTATGCAAAATAGATTTCACAAATGTCTTAAGTTTAGGTCCAAGTATAGTAATAGGAAGGTCAAGTATGATTGGATGGTACCATTGGGAACCACTTAAGGACCTTTTCCACGAATGGTCAACAAATATATGATAGAAATGTTTGATTTTATTTTTTATTTTGCCTATATTGTATTCATACAACCAAGGCTTTTGATTATTTGTAGGATGACATGCAAGATTTTCTTTTAAATTTGTAGGATAATAGGGTTCAAAAGATTATGTTCCTAAAGGTAAATGAATTTTAAGAATAGCATAATTTTTCACAGACATCACAATACCCAAATGCTTTAATTTTTTAATCAATAGCCACCACAAACATATATTATTTCACAAGCCTTACACATAGCATCAAAGTTGAACTATTTTTAAAAAAAAGACATTCCTTATTGATCTAACCTTTGGATGAGTATTTTTCATGATGTTCAAATGTATTCCAAAAATTCAATATACACATTTAAAAATTGTTATTTGATAATTTTCCTAAGCATATTTTATAGGCATCTCCTCTCCAACAAGAAATATAATAATATGAAATCATTAAAGATTCCTACATAGTTTTGACCTTATCTTCACTTTTGAAATTTGTTACATTTTAAAAAATATGTGATATAGGAAATGCTTAAGAACATCTCATTTTTGGGAGTGAATGGTGCAAATTTGAAATAATAAATAATTCGAACTTCAAAGACACCAATAAAAAACATATTATATATGCATTATTTACTATGTACTTTTGATGATTAATGAAACATTTGGAAACCAAGCAAGAATCATTGATATGCAAATTTACTAACATAAAAACATTGGGCACTAGATGAAATTACATTTCAATATTTGAACCTCAATATATAGTTTTCTTTGAAAGTCATGGGGTTGCAAGATTTCTCAAAGGCAACACATTCATTGGTTACTATTAACGTATTTGCACCTTGCTTGTATTTAGACAAACCTATTTTTACAATGTGAAATTTGAAAACTAGTGCATGATAGTCAGGAATTAAGTTGTTTAAAATTTGATCATTTAAATAAAAACATTCAATGTAATAAACTTATGATGTGTTTTGTTCTTACTTTTTAGTTACTTTTTAAATAGATAATTTAGAAACATAATTGATCCATTTGATTGTGCTTACTTTTGTTTGTAGTGGTTTAACAAACCATAAAAGGCAAAAGGCAAAGTCCCTAGGGCACACTATGTGTTAATTTGTCTTTCTATGTGCATCAAAAACGATGTTTCTTGGGGTGAATTATGTGAGGAAACTTAAAATTTTCCCACCTTATTATTATCTGATTTTTTAATATCCAAATATTTAAAGCACCTTAAACTTAATTTAACATTTACATTGAATCACATAAATTTGTTTAAAATTTTATTTTTAATTGAAGGTATGAGAAAGGATATATGAAAAAGGGTGATTGTGTGTGACTAAAGAATCATCATGCATGAATTGCTCAAATTTAATTTTAGAATTAAATTAACAAACATTTCAATCCCAAATCACATTTTAAATTATCAACATTTATGACATGCACAAAGTCATTACACATTGTGAACATTTGGTTTGTTTCCATGGGAAAAAAATACCCAATTTGTTTTTTAAGTTCCAAAATCAAAGCAAACATGGCATGCATTACAACCCAATGAAATGGATCACCAAGTTATTGCATCTAGCCTTCATCAACTCGTTATTTTAACTAAATAATATCACTTCATTATTTATGTCTCGTCTATTTTGGAGCCTTCCATATAAATTACACCCTTTCGATCCTACTAGTTGAACCTATTAATAACTAAAGTCTCTTGCACATAAGTTATATTTTCTCTATTTTTAAAATTTTATTATCAAGGCATAACTTACATTAATTAAATTTGAATAAACATAATCCATGTTATAAAACTAATTGAAGTATAAAATTTTCCCAACAACCAATATATGGAGCCTTGCATTTTTTCTCACATACTTTTCAAGTACAAAAGAAAACCCACCCCTCTCCCTTTGAGAAATTCCTGACACAATGAACTACTTGTTTAACAGTTTTCAGAGTCCAGAAAACACATTGGAAATTTTATCTTGGGGCAATGTGTATATTTAACAACTTTCATAGAGATACTTCAACACGCTATGATAATTTCATAAATTTTAAACATCAATTCAAGTGTAATATCGTTGGATAGATCAACATGCTACCAAATTATTTATATACATAAAAAATCGAACATGTTTCCAAATGTGGAACTAGGAGATATTTTGCTTACTAAAATAGGTTTGACATTGGATGGTCATTTCAATATTTGTGAAAGTATTGTTGATTCTGATATAGCGAATGGGTATTCACTATGTTTAAAAGAATCAGCACTTTCTAGCAACTTGTGAGATTCTAAGGTTAGGTTGAGAGCTTTGGGAAAAGCATTTTTTCATCATCTTTATTTTCTCACCTATTCCTTGTCCATTTTGTCTACCAAACATATGATTTTTGAAATGCAGAAGTGTAAAGTTGATCCCCAGAAAATCCAAAAAAGGAGGTTCATTATGTGGCATATGTCCATACATCCTCAGGTCCAAGTTTTTGGATTTTGAAAATCAAACAACCATCACTTCCAGTTTCTTTTTTTCTTTTTTTTGCCCCTCTGAGAATGGGGTTGTATCAACATCAGAACCAATTCTTTGATTTTTTGAGAATAACATTTATGAGATCAAAGAATTACCTTGATAACCAGGGAAAGTTTGGTGCAATGTTGTTGGGTTCTTGAATTTTTAAGCACAACAGCAGACCCAACCTGCAAAGCTCATGGCACCACCAAGTCAAGCTCAGAGTGGCAAAGGGCTAACAGGGCTTTCACTTGCACACACCAGTCGGTGGGTTTGAACCCAGAAAGTTTTTACAGCTCATGGGGTCCCAGATCGGGCCGACACCACAGATCATGAGCCATCACCCCTGACGTCCAATTCTTGATTTTCAAAGCAACTTTTTGGTTCAATTTTGTCTCCTTCCAGAACATCTCTTCCAGATTAGTGACACTTTGCAAGAGCTGCCATAAAAAGGAAAAGAATGATAACGATTGCCCCAAGTGCTGATATCTTAATAGTTCCTTAGTCTATACTATGTATTTAGTTTTCACTAGTTTAGGGTTTAGACTGAATACAGAATACTGAATGTTGGATATAATGGAAAGGTTTTGATACAGGGCCCGCCTGGCCAAAGGGGGCACCGCGGACCTACTCAAGGCAGCCAATTGTAAAGGAAAGAGTTGATTTTGGAGCAGAGGGACCAAAATCCCCCAGCAACTTGTTGGAAAGCAAGTTGAAGGGACAGCGCAAAAGGTCAGAAGGGACAAAACCCTAGAAAGATAAAGCAATACATCTAAAGTCTACTATTGACATAGGTTGACACACATTTTATAGGCAGAGGGTGTCAATGGCATTACATGTGTGTGCATAGGTGTTCTCTATTTTGAGATGTGCTGTTGCAGTAGGTGAGGGTTCTTCTAAGCTAGGTGTCCTTTCAAGAGGTCCTACCCTTCCCTTTCCTTATTTGATATACAACTCGTGATAGGAGGGGGTCCGGAACTTGATGTTCCTTTTGTGATTCAGCCTCTTAGGTGGTTCTTCTTGCACGTGCGTCCTTTCATTTTGTTCCTTGTATTCCCCATTTTTTTGGTGCTTTGGTTTATTTTTTATGATTGGCAGGTTTTCATCTCTTTATTGGTGTGCCTAGCTGTTATTAAAGTATAAGGCACCTAAAACCTCAGAGTAACAGAGGGAGTAGCAGGCAGTGTTTTTTTTTTTTCCCATTTCCCTGATGGGAATTCAGTGGCAAGCAGCCTTAGGCAGCCTTAACTGGCGATTCTTTTTCGCAGAACTTCTGAACATGTAGCCAGTAGAACATGGATATGATGACAAACTCAAACCACACACCCACCAACAAAAAAAAAAAAAAAAAAAAAA
>Ga0116231_10010766_pt1 | contig 14482 bp, 11 predicted proteins | sample S1TSphgellanicum_2_FD_89695 | JGI IMG/M metagenome (GOLD analysis project Ga0116231, IMG submission 89695) | Host-associated microbial communities from peat moss isolated from Minnesota, USA - S1T2_Fd - Sphagnum magellanicum MG | ecosystem: Host-associated > Plants > Peat moss > Unclassified...
CGCTTCGGTGGTCGAAGGAACCGTCGTTGCGGCAGGCGGCGCGTTTACTGAGGGAGTATCGGGCGGCCTCTCAACGCCGGTTTCAGCGCCGGCCGTTGGCCTTGGTGCAGCAGCCGTCGGCGGCGGCGTTGTGGTGGTTGCCAACGGCATAAGAGATATCGTTCAGGGGACGACCTCACAAAGCAGTTCGGGTCGACCTGTGCAGGGTGAGCCTGGAAGCACCGTAAGCGGGGTCTTCCCCCACATTGTCTGCCGTCTCTTTGTAGTCGACCTTTGCCCTGTGTTGTCGGGCAAGGCTCTGAATATGCTGCACAATATAGACAAAGAAACGACCACTTCAGCGAAGGCCAGATCGTCATCGAGTGGCAGCAGAAGTTTGCAGGCCTTCGCCGCCCGCCGCCACTGATGCAGATGCTGGGGGTTGATGTCGTGACGTCGCGCCACCTCCGTGACCGTGACGCCCGCCGCAAACGACGCCGTCACGTTCCGCGCCTTCTCCTCGAGACGCCACAGCCGGCGACGCTCGACGGACGTCACAACCTCAACGGGCCTCATGGCGCTCGTTTCTTTGTGTATATTGTGCAGCATACTCACAGCGTAGTTCGACAGCATTGGCCAAAGGTCCGCTACAAAGAGAGCGCAGGCAATGCAGGGAAGACCCTTCGCTTATTTCGAGTCCGCCGTTATTGCCGGGTCGCAGGAGCCGCTCCGGCCGTCTCGACTGTGACAGGGCGCCGATGACGGCGGGGGTGCGAGGCAAGGGCGCCAAGCGGCTTGGAGGCTTCCTGTCCGGCCGCACCGCCGGCGACGCCGCCGACCAGGGCCCCGCCCCTCTGCGCATCGTCAAGAGGAGATGACGCTAACCCGCCAAGGGCCTTGGCGGCGCTCAGACATCAACATCGGCCTGCGCGAACTCGGCATTCTCTTGGATGAAGCGAAAGCGGCTCTCGGCTTTGCGACCCATCAGGGTCTCGACCATTTCCTCCACCAGCGCCTCGGCCCGGGGTAGAGTGACCCGCGCCAGCGTCCTTGTGGCGGGGTTCATGGTGGTCTCCTTCAACTGGGCGGGCATCATTTCCCCGAGGCCTTTGAACCGGCTGACGTCGGGCTTCTTCCCTTTGAACGCCGTTTCCAAAAGCTCGAGCCGATGAGCGTCGTCGCGGGCGTAAATGATCTGGGACCCGTGGCTCAGCCGGTAAAGGGGCGGCAGGGCCAGATAGAGACGCCCCGCCCGGATCATGGCCGGCATGGTCCGATAAAAGAAGGTGATCAGGAGGCTCGCGATGTGGGCCCCGTCCACGTCCGCGTCGGTCATGATGATCACCCGGTCGTAGCGAAGGTCTTCCTCGCGGAATTTTGAGCCGCCCGCAGAGCCCAGGGCGAGCATCAGATCAGCCAGCTCCTTATTGGCGCCGGTTTTGTCCGTCGTCGCCGACGCGACGTTCAGGATCTTGCCGCGAAGCGGTAGGATGGCCTGGTTGGAACGGTTTCGCGCCTGTTTTGCCGAACCTCCGGCTGAATCGCCTTCGACGATGAAGAGCTCCGATCCCTCAGCTGACGTGCCCGAACAGTCGGCCAACTTGCCAGGCAGCCGAAGTTTTCGGGTCGCTGACGCCCTCGCCACCTCGCGTTCTTTGCGCCGCTTCAGACGGTCTTCAGCATGCTCGATGACGAACTCAAGCAGGGCGGTCGCTGCGCGTGGCTGAGCCGTCAGCCAATGGTCGAAGGGATCGCGTAGGGCGTTCTCGACAAGTCGTTGAGCATCGGAGGAGGAAAGACGCTCCTTGGTCTGCCCCTGGAACTCGGGATTGCGTACGAAGACCGAAATCAACGCACCGGCCTGGGACACCACGTCTTCAGCGGTAAGAAGGCCGATCCGCTTCTCGCCGGTGAGTTCGCCATACGCTTTAAGACCGCGCAGCAAGACGGCCCTGAGCCCAGCCTCATGCGTGCCGCCTTCCGGCGTCGGAACGGTATTGCAGTAGGATTGCATGAAGCTGTCGGCCTCGCCAAACCCGGCCGGAGACCAAGCGATCGCCCATTCGACGGCCCCGCCGCCCTCAGCCCGCTCGACCTTGCCGGCGAACGGGGCGGCGGTGACCGTTTCGATCGCGCCAAGTCGCTCCTTGAGAAAATCGGCGAGTCCGTTGGGAAAATGGAAGACCGCTTCGGCAGGAGTTTGGTCGTGAATGAGGGACGGATCGCATTTCCAACGGATCTCCACGCCGCGGAAGAGATAAGCTTTCGACCGCGCCATTCGATAAAGACGCGCCGGCTTGAAGCTTGCGCCTTCGCCGAAGATCTCCTCATCAGGGGTGAACCGGATGAGAGTGCCTTTCTTCCGCGAAGGCCCGACCTGCTCGATCTTTCCAAGCGGGTGGCCGCGGCTATAGCTTTGGCGCCATTCGTGGCCGTCCTTCCAAACGGTCACATCGAGCCGTTCGGACAGGGCGTTCACCACCGATACGCCGACGCCGTGCAGGCCGCCCGACGTCTCATAGGCTTTGCCCGAGAACTTCCCCCCCGAATGCAACACCGTGAGGATCACTTCCAGCGCCGACTTGCCCGGATGTTTGGGGTGGGGGTCGATCGGGATTCCGCGGCCGTCGTCGCGCACCGAGAGCGCGCCATCTGCTTCGAGGGTCACGTCGATCACCCGCGCATGGCCGGCCACCGCCTCGTCCATCGCATTGTCGAGCACTTCGGCGAACAGATGGTGCAGGGCGCGCTCGTCTGTGCCCCCGACGTACATGCCAGGCCGGCGACGCACCGGCTCGAGACCTTCGAGAACCTCGATGTCCTTGGCCGAATATCCGGAGGCCGCGGCGCTGGCGCGCGGCTCTGTGGGCCCGGCCGCGACCGGCGCCCGCGGCGGGTTTGACGCCGGATCATCGAAGAGGTCGGGGAGCTTCGGCGCGACTTTAGCCATGGGGGGATTTTGAATGATTCGCGGACGCCCCGGTATGGGCGTGCCGAGCGCTGTGAGCAAGCGCTGCGGGCCTGACGCTCAAAGAGGCCGAACGTTTGCGGCTCGCCCGATTTTGAGCCTCACCGGGCGAGCTGGCTAAAGCGCATTGACCGCCCCCGCCCGCCAGGGCGGGAAGGCCTTAATGATAGGCGGGCGGATACCCATCCGCGGGTTTGGCGTATCGATCTCGGAGTTTGAGGATCCGGGCGTCTTGCGGCTGTTGTTGACCTTCGATGAAAACCGCGAGGGGATAGGTGGAGGTTTCGAACGGATCGCCGGACCACAGAACAAGGTCAGCGTCCTTGCCGACCTCAATGGAGCCTGTCCGATCGCCAAACCCCCAAATTTTGGCCGGGTTGATCGTCACGGCGGCGAGCGCAGCTTGATAGGCGAGACCGTTGGCGACCGCCGTCCCGGCGTTGAAGCGGGCCTGTCTTACGTTGTTGAAGTCCCGCGAGCCTTCGATCGCCACCAAGACGCCCGCCGCCTGCAGCCGCGCGGCGTTGTCGAGCCGCGAGCCGAGGGTTTCGAAGCTGTCCGGCAGGTCCGCTTCGGTGTCGATCAGCACCGGCACGTGGGCTGAGGCGAGGTCGCCGGCGACGAGCCAACCTTCCTCGCACCCCTCAAGGATCAGCCTTAGCTTCTCCTCGCCGGCCAGACTTAGGATGAGGCGTATATCCGACGCGCGGTGGACCCGGACCAGAAGCGGAATGCGGCCTTCGACCACGGGGATCAAAGCCTCAAGGTCTTCGCGGCTGAGGCGCGAGGGAATTTCAGCGCCCTTATCAAAGATCGCCCGATTCTTCTTATATCGGCGCGCATCGTCAAGGGCGGCCTTGATAAGGGTGATCTCAGCCCCGCGCGAGCCGGCGATGCGCGCGCCGGTTTCTCCGAAGTCCAACACCATGCCGATGCGGCGCTTCAGAACGGGATCCGCGTCACCGGATGTCGTGCGGATGACCGCCGCCTGACCTTCGAACAGGCTGGCGCCGGGGCTCTTTCGCTCGTCGCCACCGGCGGTTTCTGCGCTTATATCCACCTCTTCGTCGCGTTCACCTCCGCCCCATCCCGGAATCGGGGTCAACACAGCCCGGGTCACCCCGGCTTCGCGGGCGATCGGGATCAGGGTCGAGGCCGGGTTGACGCCATAGGCGATATCGAAGGCGGCGCCGATCTCTGGACCTGCCGCCTCGTCATGGGTGGACTGCACGCCGTCAACCTCCACCACACCAAGGTTGGTGGAGGCCGCAATCAGCCCAGGCGAAAGGACCTTGCCTTGCGCGTCGATGACCCGCGCGCCAGGCGGCGGCGCGATCTCGGCGCCCACGGCGGTGATTTTACCGTCCTTGATCACCACGGTCCCGGAGGCGATTTCGCCAGCGGGACCTGCGGTCTCAAGTCTTGCGTTGGCGATCACGAGGGTCTCGGCGGATGCAGCCAGGGGCGCGGTGCTTATGAGAAGGCACATGATCAGGGCGCAGTTCATTGGAACGCTCCTTCTCCCGGCTGGCCGAGCTCAAAGTCGGATTTTGGCTGGAAGCGCGGATCGCGCCGGTCGTAGGTCAGGGCGCCGTCGATGAACACCTTTTCGGCCTTGGCGTAGATCGAAAACGGGTTCGCGCTCCAAACCACCACATCGGCCATCTTGCCCGGCTCCAAAGAACCGGTCTTATCCGCGACCCCGGCCGCCTTGGCGGGGTTTAGGGTAATCCAAGCAATCGCCTCGGCGGGGGTAATGTTAAGCCCAATTCGGTTGCCCGCGCCCATGGCGATGCCGGCCTCCTGATTGAGATGTTGGGTAATGACCGGATCGTCCGAATGGATAATCACACAGGCGCCGGCTCGATGGGCTAAGGCGGCGTTAGCCTCGATCCCGTCGAGACTCTCCATCTTGAACCCTGCCCAGTCGGCCCAGGTGAGCATGCAGATGCCCTCCTTAGCCAGCAGGGGCGCGATCTTGTAGCCCTCGGACGTATGGTGGAAGGCGGCGATGTGGAAACCGAATTCGTGCGAAATGTCGATCATCGTCGCCATCTCATAGGCGCGATAGCAATGGTTCTGGATGCGGATCTCGCCCTTTAGCACCCCCATGAGCGTATCGAGGGTCAAGTCGCGTTTGGGCGGATCGGCCTTTTCGCCTTTGGCGATCTTGGCGTGGTAGTCGTCCCAGCGCCGAGTGTAATCAGCCGCGTCGATCCAGGCCCGCCGGTAGCCCGCCACATTGCCCATTTCGGTCGAGGGCGTACGGCCCTTCGAGCCGTAGACCCGTTTTGGGTTCTCGCCGCAGGCCATTTTCAGGCCGTAGGGCGCGCCAGGGAATTTCATGCCCTGAGCGGTGATTGAGGGCACGTTCTTCAGAAGCACCGAGCGGCCGCCGAACAGATTGGCTGATCCGGGCAGGATCTGCAGGGAGGTCACGCCGCCGGCGCGGGCGCGGTCGAAGCCGGGGTCGGCTGGCCAAACCGAGTGTTCCGCCCAGACATAGGCAGTGTTGGGATCTGTGGCCTCGTTGCCGTCCGAAAGCGAGGGCACGGCTGGGGAAGGGTAGACGCCAAGATGGGAATGACCGTCAATCACCCCGGGGGTGACCCAGCGACCTTTGCCATCGATCACCTCAGCGCCCGCTGGAATCTGTGTTCCGGCCGGGCCTACCGCGGCGATCTTGCCGTCCACCATCACCACCACGCCGCCATCGATCTCAACGCCGGTCGCCGTAAGGACGTTGGCGCCCACAATCGCGGTCGGGTGGGAGGGCAGGGGGTGATAGGTTGACGCGAAGGGGTCCCGGTCAAGGGTAGGGTCAAGCCCTGGGGCAAGGGGCTTCTGATCATGGACCGGGACCGACGCGGCGGATGCAGGGGTCGGTGCAGGCGCGCCGGTCCTGCCCTGAGCAAGGTCCTCGGCGGCGCACGCGGACAACCCAAGGGCCATCGCCGCGGCTAATACCCAAGGCGTCTTCATGCCCATCCCCCAATCCGGCTCAACCCCCTAGGGTTAGGATAAATCCTGATCGCTTTCCATAGCGCCTCGCAGTCCTCGCGTGGGACGGGCGGCCTCCCCGCTCCGGAGCGCCCGTCCGCTGATCACAGCCGCCTTTCCGAAGCGCGCGCGGATTACGTCCACGGCGGTTTCGGCCGTAAGGGCGCGGCCTTCCTCTTGAGGGTCGAACAGAACCGCCTCCGCTACGCCAGGAGAGAAGTCTGAAAGGCCGACGCCGATCAGCCGAAATCTGCGCCCATCCGCTTCGCCTTGCAGCAGGTCGCGCGCCGTAGAGAACAGAACCCGCGCGGTTTGGGTCGGTGTGGGCAGGGTGCGCCGCCGCGTGAGGATACGAAAATCTTGGGTGCGCAGCTTCAGGGTCACCACCCGACCGGTGGTTTGGCTGCGCCGCGTGCGGGCAGCGACCTTCTCACAGAGGGGCCAAAGCTGATCTTCGAGATCGGACAGCAATGCGAGGTCCTCATCGAAGGTGGTCTCCGCTGAGATAGATTTGCGTTCGCTATCGGGATCCACAGCCCGAACGTCCAGTCCGCGCGCCATCTGGTGCAGACGAAGACCGCCAGAGCCAAACCGATCCACCAGTCGCCTTGGATCTGCGCCTGCAAGATCGCCGACCGTAGCGAAGCCCGCCGCATTGAGGCTCTTGACCAGCACCGGTCCGACCCCCGGCAGAATGCCGACGGGCTTTTTGGCTAAGAGCGTCTGGGCTTCGGAGCCGATCACCGCAAAACCGCGGGGTTTGTCGAGGTCCGATGCGATCTTGGCCAAAAATTTGTTGGACGCCAAACCCACCGAAAGGGTCAGGCCCGTCAGGCGCTCGATCTTCGCCTGAACGCGGGCCAAGACCCAGGCCGCGCTCCCCCCGTTCAGCCGTTCGGTTCCGGTGAGATCGAGCCAGGCCTCATCCAACGACAGCGGTTGCACCAAGGGCGTCAGGCGTCGAAGCAGGGACATGATCCGCTCGCTCTCGAAGGTGTATTTGGCGAAGTCGGGTTTGATCACCACGGCATCGGGGCAGAGCTTCAAGGCCTTGAACATCGGCATGGCTGAGCGCACGCCGTAGGTGCGCGCGATGTAGCAGGCGGTGGTCACGACCCCGCGCTGGCCGCCGCCGACGATCACAGGCAGATGGAGCAGCTCCGGGCGGTCGCGCTTCTCAACCGAGGCGTAGAAGGCGTCGCAGTCGAGATGAGCGATGGTCAAGGCGCCGAGCTCTGGGTGGCGCACAAGGCGAGGAGAGCCGCAGGCGGGGCATCGGCTCGGGTCAGCAACCTCCGTCCAGAGGCAGTCCCGGCAAAGGGCGGTGATCAGTCCCACGGCCAAAGCCAGGCGGCGCCGCGAACCCCGGAACTATCGCCGTACTTGGCCGGAACGATGCGGGTCTCGTAGATGTCCGAGTACATAAACCGCGCGACGGTCGCTGGAACATGATCGTAAATCTCGGTCACGTTCGACATGCCGCCGCCGAGGACCAGCACGTCAGGATCAAGCAGATCGCAGACCATGGCGAAGCTGCGCCCGAGCCGGTTGAGGTAACGGTCAAGCGCCGCGCTCGCGGGACCCTCGCCGGCGCGGGCCGCCGCGACAATATCGGCCCCCGAGACCGCTTGGCCTCCATGCTCTCGGTAGTCGGCCCTAAAGGCCGTTCCAGAGATCCAGGTCTCCAGACAATCGATACGCCCGCACCAGCAGACATGAGCGCCGCGCTCTTCGGCGCTCGGCCAGGGCAGGGGCGCATGGCCCCACTCGCCGGCGATGCCGTTTGGCCCCTCATGGAGATCGCCGTTGACCACGACCCCCCCGCCGCAACCCGTGCCGATGATCACGCCGAACACGACCTTGGCGCCCGCGCCGGCTCCGTCAACGGCCTCCGACAGGGTGAAACAGTTGGCGTCGTTCTCCACTCGAACCTCCCGGCTGAGGGCCTGAGCGAGGTCTTTGTCGAACGGCTGGCCGTTCAGCCAGGTCGAGTTGGCGTTGCGCATCAGCCCGGTCTTGGGCGAGAGCGAGCCCGGTAAGCCGATCCCCACCCGCGCGGCGCTTGAGCCCGCCGTCTGCTCGGCTTCTGCGACGAGATCGCGAACCACCTTGATCGCCGCCGCGTAAACGCCCGGGTTCGGTTTGCGCACGCGCGCCAGGAAGTTTCCGTTCCGGTCAAGCGCCGCCGCTTCGATCTTGGTCCCCCCGAAATCGACGCCGACCCGGATCACCGGAAAACCTCAGCCTCCGCCACGCGCACGAGATCAGACCACTCGTCGATCCGGCGGTGCAAGGGGTTGGTGGGAGCGACCCTGCGAAGCGCCGGGTCGGCGATCATGTGCACGCGCGTGACCCGGGGAGCGGCCTCGGCTACGGAATCGAGGTTGGACAACAGATCGTCCACGAACAACACCGGTCCCTGGGTTCGGTCAGCCAGAATCCTGACCGCCGGACCCTTGGGTCCCTGATTGATGATCATGGGATAGGCCATCCTGTGGCGCTTCAGCCAGTCCCCGCGCAGGGTGCGCGCCGATTCGGGCGCGTTGGTCAGGATCACCACATCCGCCAGGCCGGCGAGCGAGGCCAGTCCGTCAGCCGCGCCCGGCGCCGGGTCGATGTCGCCGCAACCGTGCGAGAAGAAACGGTCGAAAAGCGCCTTGGCCTCGTCCTTATTGGGCTGGGTGTCGGCGCCGGCGGTGTAGATGTTGTTGAGCAGGCCGTAGTTCGTTAGCCGGAACTCATACCCGTGCGGCTGCAGGAACCGTGCGAAGCCAGCGATGAACAGAGCGATAACCTCGTCCACGTCGATGATGGCCAGGCCGCGCAACGGATTCACCGTTGCGCTTTCCGGGCCGATGATCGCGCCTTCGTCGGCCCTCATGGCGACTCCTTCGACCTCAACTCCGATTTAAGGATATCCATGCAACAAGCCAGGGAGAAGAAGGGGTGCAGGCTTCGTCGCACTCCACGCTCATATCGAGCCCATGGCGCGGAATGATGACCAAGAAAGTCCTCATTGTTGAGGATAACGAGCTGAACATGAAGCTTTTTCATGATTTGCTCGACGCTCAGGGATACGAGACCCTGCAGACCCGCGAGGGCCTGCAGGCGCTCGCTCTGGCGCGCCTGCATCAGCCCGACCTGATTCTCATGGACATTCAGCTCCCGGAGATTTCCGGGCTGGAAGTGACCAAGTGGCTGAAGGAGGACGAGGAGCTCAGCCATATTCCGGTGGTCGCCGTCACCGCCTTCGCCATGAAGGGGGATGAAGAACGCATTCGCGACGGCGGCTGCGAGGCCTACATTTCCAAACCCATCTCGGTCTCCTACTTTCTTGACACCGTGCGTCGTTTCTTGGGGTAGGGACATGCCAATCCAGACCTCCGCCCCTTGCATCCGGCGCGCCGCTGAGCGGATCGGCGGTTCCTCCGGCCTGCCGCACGGCTCGCTCCAGGCGATCGAGGCTTTCGTGCGCGACCTACGCCCGCCGCCGGCTCTAGGGATTGGGCGAGCGCCCATCTTGGGGCGCTAGATCATGTCGGCCCGTATCCTTGTCGTTGACGACATCGAAGCCAACGTCCGGCTTTTGAAAGCCAAGCTCGAGGCGGAGTACTACGACGTCGTCACGGCCTGCGACGGGCCTTCGGGCATTGAAATGGCCCAGTCTGAGCGGCCCGATATCATCCTGCTTGACGTCATGATGCCGGGCATGGACGGTTTTGAGACCTGTCGGCGTCTAAAGGGCGATTCAGCCACCAGTCATATTCCGGTGGTGATGGTCACAGCGCTGGACGGCCGGAGAGACCGGTTGACCGGCCTTGAGGCCGGCGCCGATGATTTCCTCAACAAGCCGATCGACGATGTCACGCTCTTCGCCCGGGTCCGCAGCCTGGCGCGGCTCAAGCAGATGATCGACGAGCTTCGCGAGCGGGAAGCCTCGGGCCGCAGGCTCGGGGTGATCGAAGGGCCGAACGGCCGGATGAACCGGGCCGGCGCGCGTATCGTCATCGCCGACGACAACGAACGTCAGGCCCGAAGGATCGCAGACGAACTCGCGGTCGAGCATCGGCCCGTGATCGAGACTTCGCCCGAAAAAGCCCTGATGGCGGCCCGCGCGCGGGCCGACCTTCTGATCGTCAACACCGCCTCCCGCGGCTTCGACGGGCTGCGTCTTGCGGCGCATGCGCGCTCTGACGAGTCCATGCGTCACATGCCGATTTTGGCGATCGTCGATCCCGACGAGAAGAGCCGAGCGATCAAGGCTTTGGAGCTTGGGGTCAACGACATCCTGGCCAAGCCGGTCGATCCTGAGGAGCTGGCGGCCCGGGTGCGCACCCTGGTGCGCCAGAAGCGCTACACCGATTATCTTCGCAGCAACCTCGACCTCTCGATGGAGGCTGCGGTCACAGACACCCTGACCGGCCTGCACAACCGTCGTTACATGACAAGCCAGGCGGGCGCTCTGGTGAAGCGGGCTGTTTTGGGCGGGGATCCTGTGTCCGCCCTCCTGGTCGACATCGACCATTTCAAGCGCATCAACGACACCTTTGGCCACGACGTCGGTGATGAAGTGCTGCGCGAATTCGCGGTCCGTCTCGCCACCAATGTGCGCGCCATCGACCTGGCCTGCCGCTATGGCGGGGAGGAGTTTGTGGTGATCATGCCCGACACTCATCTTAAGGACGCCTTGCGCATCGCCGAACGTCTGCGCCTGCATGTCTCGGGCACCCCGTTTCGCGTGAGCGGCCTTGCCGAACCCTTGACGGTTACAATTTCAGTGGGTGTCGCCTGTACCCTTGGCGAGCACGATACACAGGAGGCCTTGCTGAAACGCGCAGACGCTGCGGTCTATGAGGCCAAAGCGCATGGGCGCAACCAGGTCGTCACCCGGGCGGCCTAGGACCTTGCGGCGTCATGCCCCGGCCATGGCAGGAGGGGCCGCGCCATTGTCCTCGAGGCGTTTGCGCCGAGGTGCGCGGGGCAGGCCGGCGGGTCGGCGGGATCAACGCACTTACAAACGAAAAACGCCCGGGACGGGCCCGGGCGCGGCTGGCTTGGGCTAGGCCCGACCTATTTGATCTTGCCTTCGCGGAATTCAACATGTTTGCGCACGACCGGATCATACTTCTTCAGCACGAGCTTGTCGGTCTTGGTGCGGGCGTTCTTCTTGGTCACATAGAAAAAGCCGGTGTCCGCCGACGAGTTCAGGCGGATCTTGATTGAAGCTGGCTTGGCCATGGCGTACCTGCGGGCATAAGAAAGGGCCGGCGGGAAGGCCGGGGAAATCGGAAGGCGCGGACATTACTCAGGAGGGGCGATAAGTCAACGGCGCTTCGTCCCTTGTCCGATCTTATCGGGTGTATGCACCACCATCCGTTGACAGAGCCGGGGGGCGCCCCCCACTTTCGCGCCTCCGCTGCATCGCACCGCGATCCATATTAGAGTGAGATTTCCTCCCCGAATGAACGTCGTCGTCGTCGAGAGCCCGGCCAAGGCCAAGACCATCAACAAATACCTGGGCTCAGACTACACGGTGCTGGCGTCTTACGGACACGTACGCGACCTGCCCTCCAAGGATGGCAGCGTGCGTCCCGATGATGATTTTGCCATGAGCTGGGAGGTCGACGCCAAGGCTCAGAAGCGCTTGTCCGATATCGCAGCGGCGATGAAGGGCGCCGACCGGCTGATCCTGGCGACAGACCCCGACCGGGAGGGGGAGGCGATTTCCTGGCACGTGCTCGAGGTGCTCAAGCAGAAGCGGGTGCTGAAGGACGCCAAGGTCCAGCGGGTCGTGTTCAACGCCATCACCAAGGCCGCCGTCACCGAAGCGATGAAGTCGCCGCGTGACGTCGATATGGAGCTGGTCGACGCCTACCTCGCCCGCCGCGCCCTCGACTATCTTGTGGGCTTCACCCTATCGCCGGTCCTCTGGCGCAAGCTTCCCGGCGCCAAGTCGGCGGGGCGAGTTCAGTCGGTCGCTCTGCGCTTGGTGGTCGAACGAGAGGCCGAGATCGAAGCCTTTAAGGCGCGCGAATACTGGACGGTCGAGGCCGATGTCTCGGCCGGCTCAGAGCCCTTTATGGCGCGTCTGTCAAAGCTTGACGCCAAGAAGCTCGATAAGTTCGATCTTACCCATGCCGATGAGGCGGAAGATGCGCGCCGGGCGGTTGAGGGCGGCCAGTTCAAAGTGGTCTTGGTCGACAAGCGCCCGGGCCGGCGCAACCCGGCGGCGCCGTTCACGACCTCGACTCTCCAGCAGGAGGCGTCCCGTAAGCTTGGCTTCTCGGCCCAGCGCACCATGCAGGCGGCGCAGAAGCTCTACGAAGGCGTCGATGAGAACGGCGGGCTGATCACCTACATGCGGACTGACGGCGTCGCCTCGGCTCCCGAAGCGATCGAGGAGACTCGCAAGGTGATCGCCGAGCGCTACGGTGCGGCCTATGTGCCTGAGAAGGCGCGCCACTATAGTGTCAAGGCCAAGAACGCCCAGGAAGCTCACGAAGCCATCCGCCCGACCTCCCTCAGCCGACGGCCTGAGCAGCTCCGCCTCGAGGGCGATCTCGCGCGGCTCTACGAGCTGATCTGGAAACGGATGATGGCCAGTCAGATGGAAGCGGCCCGTATCGAACGGACCACCATCGACCTTGAGACCGCCGATGGGCGCACCGGCCTTCGCGCCAGCGGCCAGGTGGTTCAGTTCGACGGCTATCTCGCCGTCTACGAGGAGGGCCGCGACGAGGTGGCCAAAGGGTCGGCCGATGATGCGGAGGACGAGGCGCGCCGCCTGCCGCTCGTCGCGCAGGGCGCGGAGGCCAAAGTGCTTTCGGCGCGCGCAGACCAGCACTTTACCGAACCTCCGCCGCGCTATTCCGAGGCGAGCCTGGTCAAGAAGATGGAAGAGCTCGGCATCGGCCGACCGTCCACCTACGCCTCCATCCTGGCGGTGTTGCGCGACCGCGAATATGTGCGCATGGACAAGAACCGCTTCGTGCCCGAGGACAAGGGCCGGCTGGTCACAGCCTTCCTCGAGCAGTTCTTCCGGCGCTATGTCGAGTATGACTTCACAGCTGCCCTCGAGGAGAAGCTCGACCGGGTCTCAGCTGGGGACCTCGACTGGAAAACCCTGCTACGCGAATTCTGGAACGAGTTCCACGCCGCAGTCGGCGAGCTTGGGGACATCCGCGTCGGCCAGGTGCTCGAAGCCCTGAACGAGGCGCTCGCACCGCAGATCTTTCCCGACAAGGGAGATGGAAGCGATCCGCGCGCCTGCCCCACCTGCGGCTCAGGTAAACTCAGCCTGAAGACGGGCAAGTTCGGCGCCTTCATCGGCTGCTCCAACTATCCGGAGTGTCGCTATACTCGGCCCCTGGCCTCGCCGGAGGAAGGCGAGGAGAACGCCGAAAGCGGCGAGCGCGAACTCGGCCACAATCCCCTCAGCGGCAAGCCTGTGCTCCTCAAGATCGGCCGCTTCGGGCCCTATATCGAGGAAGACGGCGATGGGGAGGGGGATAAACCGCACCGCTCATCCCTGCCCAAGGGGTGGACGCCGGCCAGCTTGACCCTCAGTCAGGCCCTGCGTCTGCTCTCGCTGCCGCGCACCATCGGCCCTGATCCAGAGGACAGCCAACCGATCCTGGCGGGCCTCGGCCGATACGGACCCTACGTTCAGCATGGCAAGACCTACGCCAGCCTCGGCGACATCGAAGAGGTGTTCGAGGTTGGGCTTAACCGCGCCGTGAGCCTGATCGCCGAGAAGCGCGCGGGCGGCGGGCGACCCCAGCGTGGCCAGCCGGCGGCCCTAAAGGAGCTCGGCGCCCATCCAGAGACCGGAGAACCCGTCCGCGTTCTCTCCGGACGATATGGTCCCTACATCGCCTCAGGCGGGATCAACGCCAACATCCCGCGCGGCGCGGATCCGCAGGGCGTGACCATGGAGCAGGCGATCGCGCTGATCGCCGAACGTTTGGCCAGTGGCGCCGCCAAGAAGCCGGCGCGTAAAAGCGGGGCGCCAAAGGCGCCTGCGAAGGGCAAGACGTCGGCAAGAAAGTCCGCCGCCAAAAAGCCCGCGGCGCGCAAAAAGGCGTCCTGACGTCAGGCCGCTTCAGACTGGGCCGACGCCGCGCAGCTCACCCGGTCGCGGCCCGCGCGCTTTGAGGCGTAGAGGGCGGCGTCGGCGCGTTCCACGAACGCCGCCGGACCTTCGCCTCTCCGGTATTCGGCGACGCCGACCGAAACGGTCACGGCGCCGAGATCTTCATTGGTGGAGCGGCGCTTAAGCGTGCGCGACCCGATCTCGCGGCGGATGGCGTCGAGCTCGCGCGCAACCTCGCTGATCGCTTCCTTCGGAAACAGCACCGCGAACTCTTCGCCGCCGAAGCGCGCTGAAAGTCGCGGCGGATCGCCAAGACGCGCCATGACGCTGGCCACATAGCGGATCACCTGGTCCCCGGTCTGGTGGCCCCAGGTGTCATTGAAGCGTTTGAAGTGATCGATATCCACAATCGCCATGGTCAATGGCGCGCTCGACAGGTCAGC
>Ga0116231_10010767_pt1 | contig 14479 bp, 13 predicted proteins | sample S1TSphgellanicum_2_FD_89695 | JGI IMG/M metagenome (GOLD analysis project Ga0116231, IMG submission 89695) | Host-associated microbial communities from peat moss isolated from Minnesota, USA - S1T2_Fd - Sphagnum magellanicum MG | ecosystem: Host-associated > Plants > Peat moss > Unclassified...
CACATCGTTATTGTTGTGAGTTGCAATTATAATTAAACGCCCCCCCCCCCCCCCCCCCCCCTCAATGATCTCCTTGTATAAAATTTTGAGATTCATCCAACATCTCTTCTTTCTGTAAAGATTCAATTTTTCTCCCTAGACCAATCTTGTCTCTTGACTTATAGCTGTGAACATCATGACCCAAATAGGCCATTGTGCTAAACCACAACAGTTTCTTGCATTTGGATCCACATGAAAGGCAGGCTAAGTTTCAGAAAGAAGTTTCAGTTAACCTTTCCCTCAATCTGAAAATTGTGTTTCTTCAGAAAACAGACCTGCAAGTTACCAGCTTCCATGGAGTAGCCACAGTGCCGGTCTTAATGATCCTCTGATTTGGGTTCAACATAAGACCACTGCATGGGAGTGGCAACTGCACTGGAATCTGACTCTAGGTCCTCTTTTTGTACACCACTACTTAGATTTCTTCTGACACTCATCTTTACAAAGTGGTTTCAAATTCGCTGTAGTTGCATCCAGTGTTGTGCCATTCTTTTGATTGTCAGACTCAAAGAACCTACGGTTTCAAGTTTTTGAGAATTTTCAATGATATAGCAGGTTTTGTGAAAGAATTGGCAAAGAACTGGCAGTTTAGGGTAGGTTATTTGATTTTTTAGAACCCCGGTTAAGTGTCAAAACCTGTTCTGTGATTTTGGAGAATGGGTCGAAATTGGTTCTTTGATTTTGGAGAACTGCTGCTCAAGGGTATACATATACCCTACTATTACCTGCCAGTTCCAGTTTCCAAAATGAGGGAACCTCCCAACACACTGGTTGCATCATTGTGATGCAGGCTGAATCTTAGCCCTTTGCTGAAACCTCAGCTATAGTAGTAAGCTATTATGGGTTTGTGGGTTGTGGTTGATTTGCTGAAAGCCGTGTTGATGTAAGAATAGGACAAACATCTAGCATGCAAATCCACAAATTTCTTTTGCCATTTCAATGACTAGCAACTTTTGTAGCAATAGCACAACACCCTTGGAAAGTACTCTGAGAAATTTGGAAGGCACCTTATATGCATGAATAGCTCTCCTAGAAAAGATGAGGCATCTTAGGCCTATTCCTTAAGAGTCAAGAGGGAAATTAATTGTAGGGTAAAGCCTGAGGATGTGGACTTTACTGGAATAAGGGCCCATGAGAGGCAGAACTGAGTGCGGGCAGGAACTTATCATAATAATCTGGTGATCTGGAAAAAAAAGAAATCGAAATCTGGTGAATTTGGGCCATTTTTTTAAAAATGGAAAATCCCTTGTATAGGTTGAAATCATATTTTTCAGGTCAAAATTTGGCGAGATTTTGCCAAAAAAAAAGTCACTTTATATAGGTAGTGTAAGTGAAGCTCCACTTTGTACCAAAGAAATGCTAAGAATTGTGTGATTGTTTTGTTGTTGAATTTTTTTTTTAATTTCAAGAATCAGAAGTTAAATTTACCAACTAGTTTTTTTTTTTTTTCCTTTCAATTTTTTGATGTAGCATCCATCATTAGGTGCATCCAAAGAAAGATTTAACATTAATTGACTTCCTTGAAAATTGTTGAAAAACACTGTGCCAAAACTAAATGCTTAGGTCAAAATGTGACAAAATTTTCCCCCAAGACAAATTTCTCTCTAATACATACCCCAAAAAATTCCCCAAAAAATGGAATTTGTGATATAAACTTCTCCAGATCACCAGAATGTGAAAAATTTCCACCAATAATAACACTGCTACCAACTTTCCTTGTTCAATATTATGATTCAGATGATTTTTCAGGAAATTAAAAATTGGAATTTTGCCAACTAGAAGGGGATGTGTGATATCTCGATCTTCAAGTTATCTCATCAGGTTATTGCCCCTTGTAAAAGATGGTACTTTTGTAATAAACACTGTGGGGGCAATGAAGTTGCCCAAGCTTCCTTTAAAGTTTGACCCAAAGTCCCCAAATCGTTTTTCCAATGAATAAATTGACCTAATTCATTTTATTAGAGTTGGGTGAATGAGCTTTATTCCAATTTTAAGCACCAACAATGAAATGCTTTGGTTTCTACACACTTGTGAAGCTCCAAAGCACTTGGGGCCATTGACTTGATTTCTTTGGATAATTGCAACCATTGATATGAAAAAAAATCTAAAGGAGAATTCACACGTAATGTTAAGTCAGTGTTAAGTGAAAATCTAGGTGGCATCTTAGGTGGTACCCAATGTTGAATGGGTGATTGCTTAATATTAAGTGAATGTTAACTTAACATAAAATCTTCGTGATAAATAGGTTTAGGTTCTAAATGACTAGCTTGGTGTTAGGGGACATAATACTAGAGTCCTTAACACCAAACGTGAATTTAAGTCAGATATGTTTCTAGCAAACCAACACAATTTTCATTGTAATGCTATTAAACATACACATACAAGTTTTTGGGTCCAGGTTCAGGTATTTTACCTGACGCCCCTACTGGGAGAGTAAATCCAGCTGAATAATTTTACCTGCACAACAAGAGTCAAAAGACCTCTCCTCCTTGTGAAGAAGCAAGAGACATACTTTTTCTCCACAAAAAAGGAAGAGGGCCAATTCAAACAGCAAAATTGGACTGGGCTGATTCTGGTTGTGGAATTGGCAGGGGGAACTGATTATGTCATGAGAAATTGTTTGGTACATACCCAGATTACGTATCTATGCTATTTTATACCCTGGAGAGAGAGAGCGCTATGGGATATGCCTTTCTGGCATCCCCTTCTATGGGACTCACACCCATGGAGCCAGGACCCACACCCATCGAGCCAGAAGGGGCAGCCCACAACATAGATCTATATGTGAGTCACATTTCCCAGAATTAGGGCTTTAGCATCTATCTAGGCAACTCACATAGCTTGAGCCCCAAAACAATCATCCAACCAATAAGAACATCCCAGAACAATGGGCTTTTGTCCAGTTTCTCATAGTATGGTTCCAATATATGTCTAACCCATACAGTTCTTTGTGTTTGACGGACACCATCAACTGCAGAGGTTCCAATAAGAGGAGGGATCCACCACCTCGCAGCTTGGATGCACATTCGTAGGAGGGATCTGTCGTCTCATAGCTTCAATGCACATTGCAGCTGCGGAATTTGCCATTCATTGAGCTTGTTATTCAACTTACCTTTGTGTCTATCTTTTATCTGTCTGCATTGTGTATAGGTTGATATCAGTGATTTTTTGGGACAAATTTTGTCCTTTTTTAAAACAAAAATTTGGGAAACTTTGGAAAAAATAAGTTTCTTTAGGTCAAAGTTGGCTAATTTGGCTATTTATGGGAGAAATTCGCAAAATTTTTGACATCACAAAATTGAAAACAAATAACCATGTTTTACATATGGATTAGCAAATGGTCCATCCTTCTAAATTGCAATTTAAGAAAAACATTTCATAAATGTCAGCTCTTGCATCTTTGGTATCCCATCTTGTGATGGACATTTGTAAAGTTGAAGCCCATTCTTATCTTCAATAGGTATCTCAAATTCTGTGAAGTTTTTTTTTCAGCTGCATGGGAGTGTAGTTTGACAAAGAAGTTGTAGAGTATGCACTCTTAATTCTCAATCAGAACAACTGTGTACAAACTACAAACCAAAGGCTTTTGTGACCCTTTCAACTGTTCAACTGTAGCAACAAGCTGCATTCCAATTTGTCAATTAAAGTATGAAGGGGAAGCAGTTGTCTAATTTGTAGATGGACGCCACTTAAACTATTGCGAGAAGTTAACGAAGTTCTAATCAACTTATTTTTCTGGTTCCAGTTCCACGGATAATTAGAACTGAGAACCGGTTTCCAGAGGCTTGAGTGACACAGCACCCACCAGTGCACCATCCAAAAAATCCCATTCCGGGATTTCATGGATGAGATGATGAACCTGTCCCCCACGGGTCAGTTTATTTGGTCAGTAGTTCATTTTTTTCTTCTTGCCTTTTTCTTTTTGTTTTTCCCTTGGACTGTTTTGTTTTGTTTTGGGAGCTCACTGTTTTTCTTCCCGGGCTCATTTTGGTTTCTTTTTTTTTTCCCCGCCACCCTAACCATCATTTTTTTTTTGGGGAACTCCTACTGACCCCTCCAACCTACCTACCACCCTTCCTCCTACCAGCCCATCTACCTACCTACCTTTACTGAACCGGCCCATCTACCTCCCTCATTCTGGTCACCCCTCACTTGTGCTTGTGCTCTCCTCCATCACCAACACTTGAATCTGGGTTTAGGGTTGCAGAGCTTTAGAAGAGTGAGGAAAAACAAGCGGATGAGCTTGGAGCGCCTAGGTGGGAGGAGCTTGGAGCAAGTATGAAGAAGAACATAACTACAAGGTAAGCTCCCTTCCTCCCGTTTGTGCTTTTTTTTAGGGCTTAGGCAAGCTGATTTTTGTTCCAATGTTGCAAGTCTTACGGTCACAATGACGAGGAGTCCTCATCGTCGTGCTCTTTTGTTCCAATGCTACGAGTCACTGAATCACACAACGATGACAAGCTCAACTCCTCATCATTGTGCATTTGTTTGTTCCAATGCTACAAGTCCCAAGGACACAACGACGAAAAGCTTGGCTCATCATCGTCATGTTTTTTTTATGTTCAAATGCTAGAAGTCCCCATGGGCACAAAAACAAAGAACTCAGCACCTTGTTGTCATGCTCTTTTGTTCTAATGTTGTAGCTTAGTCAAGCGCACAACAATGAGAAGTTTGGCTCCTTGTCATCGCATTTTTCTTCTTCCAATGCTATAAATCCCAAGGACACGACAACGAAGAGCTCGGCTCCCCATCGTCATGTATTTGTTTTGTTCAAGTGTTGGAGGTCCCCATGGGCATGACAATGAGGAGCTAAGCTCTTCGTCATCGTGCTTTTTTGTTCTAGTGCTGCATTTTAGTCAAGTGCATGATGACAAGGAGTTCGACTCCTTGTCGTCGTCTTTTTTTTGTTCCAATGCTAAATCCCAGGGACATGACGATAAAAAGCTTGGCTCCTCATTGTCATGTTTTTTGTTTGTTCAAGTGCTAAAGGTCCCCATGGGCACGACAATGAGGAGCGGAGCTCCTCATCATCGTGCTCTTTTGTTTCAATGCTACAAGTCACTTCAACGCACGACAATGAGGACCTTAGCTCCTTGTTGTCATGCATTTTTTTGTTCAAGTGTTGCAAGTCCCAGGGACATGATGACGAGGAGCTCATTTTTTTTATATGTTCAAGTGTTGGAGGTCCCCATGGGCATGATGAAAAGGAGTTCAACTCCTCATCGTCATGCTCTTTTGTTCCAATGTTGTAGGTTACCAAAGCGCACAACGACGAAGAGCTTAGCTCCTTGTTGTCATGCATTGGTTTATTCCAATGTTGTAGGTCCCAATGACACAATGACAAAGAACTTGGCTCCTCATCGTTGTGTTTTTTTCTATTCAAATGTTGGAGGTCCCCATGGGCATGACAACAAGGAGTTGAGTTCCTTGTCATCATCCTTTTTTATTCTAGTGCTATAGGTCAATCAAACACATGATGATAAAGAGCTCAACTTTTCGTCATTGTGTTTTTTTTGCTCCAATGCTATAAATCCCAAAGACACGATGACAAAAAGCTCGACTTTTCATTGTCCTGTTTTTTTCTTGTTCAAGTCTTGGAAGTCCCCATGGCACAATGACTAAGCTCCTCGTCATCACATTCTTTTGTTCTAATGTTGTAGCTTAATCAAACACACAACAACAAGGAGCTTAATTCCTCGCCATCATGTTTTTTTGGTTCCAGTGTTATAAATCCTAGGGACACGACGTTGTGATGCACTCCCAACCTCCTCAAGAGATTCAAATGTGAGTCTAAAATGAAAACAACAAAAAAGTAGGAAATTGGGGCACACTCCCTAGCTCACAAGCACTTTGGGGGTAGAGGGGCGTGCTGGAGCTCCGGGATGGGATTAGGAAGATTGACAAGCATTTCAGTCACCCACACAAACCTACACAAACCAAACAACAATTTGGTTAGTGCATAGCTAGAGCACTTTTGGTGCTAGGACGAACCATGAGCAAACTCGGATTCATAAAACTCACCATGGCTCGGACTTAGGGGAAGCCACCACCTTCCCCCTTATAGTATATTATGTGTCTCTCTATGAGGCCCACATCCAAATGACACTTTGTCCAAGGATTCTTAAATGGGAGTCCCGAAATTCCCAAAGTTAGCACTCCCGTGACTTTGAAGCCCCATAACTTTGTCTACAACAAAGTTGTAACCCTCGTCGAGATCTTTTCAACGGTATGTTGCACGCCACTTGCACGCAAGGAAATCGGGTCGATTACCGACTTTTAATGCTCAAGAATCAAATTGTCAATTTGACTCCCAGCCTTTCTTTTGGCCATAACTTGTGTTTTAGATGTCCAAATGGGTCATGTGAGCCCATTTTAAACATCTAAATTTCAATAGCTTTTTAATGATATAAAAAATTCTTCAATCCAATTGGTTTTGACCCTTACAATCTCCCTTTGAAGATTCGGGAGTCCATTGGGACTCCAACTCTCAAAATGGGAGTTCACTTGGGAATGTGAGGGTTCATTCCTTCACACTCTTTTACATTTCCAGGAACATGAGATGTGACCCCCGGCCTTTCCTCTTGGCCCGCAACCTTGCAAGCCTTTGCCTTGGTCGCAAGCCCAAAGCTAGGGTTGTGACATCTTTTTCATCGCATTCTTTTGTTCTAATGCTACAACTCAGTCAAACGCACGACAATGAGGAGCTCAATTCCTCATCATCATGTTTTTTTTGTTCTAGTGCGATAAATCCTAGGGACATGACAATAAGGAATTTGGTTATTCGTCGTCATGTTTTATTTTTGTTCAAATGTTGGAGGTCCCCATGGGCACGACGACGAGGAGCTCTGTCAAGCACACAACAACGAAGGGTTGAGCTCCTAATTGTCATGTATTTGTTTTGTTCAAGTGTTGGAAGTCCCCATGGGCACAATGATGAAGAGTTTAGCTCTTCGTCATTATGCTCTTTTGTTTTAATGTTGCAAATCAATTAAATGCATAATGACGAAGAGTTCAACTTATCATCGTCATGTTTTTTTTAGTTCCAATGTTGTAAGTCCCATGGACACAATGATGAGGAACTCAGTTCCTTGTTGTCATGTTATTTTTTTTGTTCAAGTGTTGTAGGTCCCTAAGGCTAGGATGATGAGGAGGCTTTTCATCTCCTCGTCATCCTACTTTTTTTTATTCCAGTCACTCAAGCGCATGACAATGAGGAGTTTGGCTCCTCGTTGTCATGTATTTTTTTTGTTCAAATGCTGCAAGTCCCCATGGGCACGACAACGAAAAACTTAGCTCCTCCTCATTGTGTTATTTTGTTCTAGTGTGGCAAATCAATCAAATGCACAACAACAAGGAGTAGAAGCTCTTCATTGTCATTTTTTTTTATTCCAATGTTGTAAATCCCAAGGACACAATGATGAAGAGCTTTTCATTGTCATGTTATATTTTTGTTCAAATGTTGTAAATCCCCAAGGCCAGGACAACGAAAAGTTCGTCATCCTGCTTTTTTTAATTATAATGACTCAAGTGTTTGATAGCAAGGCTCATCATTGAGTTTTTTTTTTGTTTTGGTCATTCAAGCTTGATGGGTGATTTATTTGTTTTTTGGTGTTGGTAAAAAGTTTGTTTTATTTTGTGTTGTGGTTTTTGCCACTTTGGTAGATGCAAAGTTGAATAAAAACAAAGATTGCTAGAAAAGAGGAACAAGCCTTAACTAAATTGGTAGATAGCATGGGAGGTGTCACGAGTGAAAAAGGTTTGGAGGAATGAAAGATGCAAAAACACATGCAAGTGAATGTTGAAGATGGTGCATTAACTTCGTGTAAAGTTAATGAGGAGCAAGTACAAGCAATTGTTGAGGTTGGGGAAGCTTCTATAGCAAATCTTGTTGTAATTGAAATTGACTTGCAAAAAACTATTGAAATGATAGCAAAGCAAGAAAATGTAATTTTTGCTTCAATGTGAGAGGAAAATGAACATGTTATATAGGACATGTTGAGATTGATGTAAGTGACATTTTTATCTTAACTTACAATCTATTGCCCACCCATTTTCTCTATTTAAGAAGATGGGTGGGTTTTTTTTGGCAAATTTGTGTTTGTAATACTTTTATTAATTTTGGTTCTCAAATTTTTGCCCCACTTTCCTTTTCCGTGTGAAAAGGTGTGTGGGGAATTTTTTTAAAGATTAAATTTCTAAGGAATACCCTATAGTTTTGTAGGTGATATTGTTTTTTTTTGTAGGGTTAGCCCCATTCTATGCAAATTTCAAGATTGGGTTTTTGCAATACTTTCATCTTGAATTTTTGTTTGTCTATCCATTTTTGCAATACCGTCATGGTGTGTTTAATCTTTTGTCTATAATGGAAATACCCTCATCATGTAGAAATAACCTTCATCCAAAATGTAAATTCTCACATTAGGTTTATTGTATTTTTTTTTTGGTTTCAGATGTAGTTACCCCTCCTCCAATTGCCATAAAGGGTGTCCATTGGGCAAGGGATGCGCCCAAATTTGTTTGTAGGGTTGACGGGTATAATGCATTGTATACAGCCAAGTACAACTTGGTATGGCATTTGCAGGCACACCACAATGTGACCATGGAATCGAGCAAGCTTGGATGCCCATCTATTTGAAAGTAGGGCCCAAAGGTTCAAGATCACGCAACAATGAATGCCCATCTATTCAAAAGTAGGGCCCAAAGGTTCAAGATCATGCAATAATGAATGCGCGGGTCTTGAAAAACCTTCTAGCCCAATTCTGTCGTAATGAGCAAAAGGTAATTACTAGGGCTAGGAGGCACACTACCTTGGGATGGGATAGGTTCCAAGGTGATTTGTAATGCACACCTAAGGTTCATAAGCCGGCACTTGTTTAGCTAACTTCTAGCCACATCCTTTAGCTTTTTAGTATGACTACATGGGGTGTGGGGGCCATACCTCTCAATGTACAAACCAAGTTGGGACACAATGAGGACCTTGCACTTATGATTCAATTGATTCGAATCGAGTATGCAAAGGCACTTAGGGGCATTTGCAATTGGATGGAACATGACTAGAAGTTTACATAAAATAAAATAGTGTGGCGTAACGAAATTGGCCTCCTTACGTAATACCATGATTCAGAAATGATTCATGATCGAAAAGTTTCCAACAATGCCATACTGAATTTTATTTGAATTCCAAGTTTTAAAATTCATATGCAACATTTATTGTATTGTGTTGTTTCAAGGTTTGAAACACCATTCAGGAGGTGTTTGTGACTAATGCCACGGATGTAGCATTGGGGTTTTTACACAACGACATGTCCATGATGTAGAGGTTGCAACAATGCGGTATAAGAAGGCCAATGGGATCCCATCCCCTTTTAGTAGTGATACAAATAAGCCACAACTTATCCTAGTTTTGATTAGGGTGTTGTTTTGGTCTTCAAGATTTAGGGTAACAATTTATCTTTGAGGCAACCATTATGACATGTTCCCCATTTTAAGTTGGGGTTGTGTCGTGATGTGTAGTGTCGTGACGTACAATGTCGTAAGGATGTAAACACGTAGTAGATTCTACTAAACAAAAAAATTAAAGCCAGTCAAAGGTATAAACTAATCAACTAAAAAGAGATGCATGCACGCACATATATATAATGCACAAGTGAGGCCGAGATGAAATTCTCATGTACATTAACCCTAAAAGCGCACATGGGCATGCCCATAACTGACCATCATGTATGAGGCCATGTACAGGCATGATAGCTGTCGTGACGTGTAGTGTCGTGACGTACGGTGTCATAAGGATGTAAATACATAGTAAATTCTACTAAACAAAAATATTAAAACCAGTCAAAGGTATAAACTAATCAATTAAAAAGAGATGCATGCACACATATATATACAATGCACAAGTGAAGTTGAGATGAAATTCTCATGTATCCCCCCCCCCAGACCTGAGCTGGGAAAAGCATGGCATGGTCTAAGTAGGAATCAAGGTGTTGTAGGAGAACATGATGAGCAGTACCAATTGTCAACAGGAACTTGAGTGAGCTCCGACTTGAGGCAGAAGAAATGGTATCCACCATTACAATTATCACAAAGCAGCATCTAATTAGCATCATCCGTCCTTTGACATACCTGACATGGATAATCAAGTGGAGGAATCCAAGTCAACGTGATGATGGTAGGATCCAAGTTCGGCAAGTGGCAAGGCGCACAATTTTTGGAATGATCATGAATTGTGCGTATGTCAGCTCCTTGTAGCTCCAACACACCTGAAGGCCTGGTCGCCTTAATCCTCAAGATAGTGCGACCAGAAGAAGTGTTTAGAGTATCATTTGGTTGCCGCTAGAGATATACAAAATCACCAACATCAAATTGTCTCACCTTAGGTTTGTAACTGCCACCTTGTGTGTGTGCATACCGTAAGGTGTCTCGATGTTGTGCAATGGACAGGTTTTCCATGGCCATGGGCATAACCCTCCTTAATAGAACAGCCCTTTCTGCAATGACCCTAGCCCAAGTGGTTGGGGAATCCAAGTCCACAACCTGGTCCATTTGAACAACAATGGAAGAGGGTGGAATGGGATGTCTCCCAAAAAGTAAAAAATAAGGAGAGAAATGAGATAAAGAGGCGTGTTTGGACATCTTGTAACCCATGGCGATGTATGGGAGGGCCAGGTCCCAATCCTCTTTGTTCTTAGTGAGGCAAATCTTCCAAAGTCCCTTCTTGCACGTTTGAACCATTCTTTCTTCAAGGCCATCAACTTGAGGATGATCTCTTGAAATCCGACGATGGTCAATGAGAGCATGGTCAACTAGGTCTTGGAATTCTGCCCTGAATTTTGATCCTTGATCAGTAAGGCACTCAGCACAAGCCCCAAACCTACTTAGAACTTGTTGTAAGAAAACATGGCTAGTGCTGTGTGATGATTTGTCTAGTAGCGCAACAAGCTCAACCCACTTTGAAAAATGCTCAATCATAATCATGATGTAAACATTACCCCTAAAGGTTTGTGGTAACTCTCTAGCTAAATCACATGACCAACGATAGAACATGCCCTAAATAGGGAGTGGAGAAAACGTGAGCTGTCAAGAGGAGAAAGAAGTTTTCACTCTATCACATTGCTCACACCTAGCAATGATGTCTCAGACTTGAGCATACATACCTCTCCAATGGTAATGAGGAGAGAGAAGGCTATAAGTACGCTCAATTCCAAAGTGTCCAAGCTTCGAATGTACCTTTTGAATAAGATCAGGCCGTTCATGTGGTGGTGGAACCACTTTGTCGCCTTGTGGTAAGCATCGGGTGATTTTCCTTCCATGAATAGCGTTTGGACCGCTGTTGTACGCGATCTCGCTGACTTGACATAATTCGGGGAGGGTATTCCCCATGTTGAAGAAACCTCAGAATGTCCAAGTCCTCCCATATATCGAGAATGGGATGCATGCTCAACTAGGTTACATTACAGTAGTGCAAGATAACTAGATGCCTCAGATACATGTATTGTTGGAATCTGGTCAAAATCTTGCTTGACTTCTGAAAAATCTTCAAAGGTAGTGAGGGGTCTTCGTGACATGGTATCCGCATTCAGATGTGTAATACCAGGTCGGTGAATAACCTTGAACTCATACTCTTGAAGTATAAGCACCCAACGAGCTAACTTACTAATAAGCTTATCGTTGGTCATCAACCACTTGATAAGGTGGTGGTCGGTATACAAAGTGAAATCGGTGCCATAAAGATAGGGCCTGAAATGTATGACGACCCATACAACGGCAAGGCACTCCCCCTCGTATGAAGAGTAGTTGCTTTCAGCCTTGTTGTTGCTTCGAGATGCATAAGCGATAACATATTCCTTGCCTTCCTCATCAAGTTGGCCAAGAATAGCTCTAATACCAAGAGCACTCTAGTCAGTGTGTAGAATGAAAACCTTGTTGAAATTAGGTATTCTCAGAATGGGGAACTCTAAAAGCTTTTCCTTGAGTGTGTTGAAAGCTTCTTGAGCTTCATCACTCCATGTCTAAGTAACATCCTTTTTTAACAATGCATAGAGAGGATGAGCAATACTACTAAAATCTTGGACATAAATTCTGTAGTAATTACATAGTCCGATGAAGCTCCTCAACGTGTGAACATCAGTAGGATTGGGCATCTCCAAAATGGCTATTACTTTGGCCCAATGAGCCATAATACCATTTGGCAAAATTCTATGTCCAAGGTAGATTACTGAGGTGACAACAAACTCACACTTTTTAGGATGGATCTTCATATTGACTTCGTGGACCCTCTTGAATAACTCCTCAAGATGAGCCAAATGCTGCAAGAGTCCCTTGCTATGCATTAGGACGTCATCTATGTAGCACTTCAAAAAATCTGCCCCTTCGAGAACCTGGTCCATGACTTGTTGAAAGAAAACAGGTGCATTCTTTAATCCAAAAGGCATCACAAGCCATTCCCATAACTTGGTGCTTCCATGGAATGTTGTTTTCTTGCGATCCTTCGCAGCGAGCACAATCTAGTTGAAACCTTGCCTTAGATCCACAATTGTGAAGATGTTTGAATCTCCAATGCTATCAAACAATTCTTCAGGGATGGGCATTGGGTACCTATCCTGAGTAGTAACTAGGTTCAAAGGCTTATAATCCTCGCACATCCTTTTCTCAGTACATAATCCAGTTGAATCTTTCTTTGCTAGCATTACTATAGTGGCTGCGAAATCATAATTTGATGGTTGAATGAGACCGACCTCATGGAGCTCTTTGCATCTTTCATCTACCAGTTCCCATTCATGTTTGCTTAACCTATGCCTCCTTCGATATACGGGTGTCTCATTTGTAAGGTCTATAGAGAATTGCATGGTCTTACACCTACTTAAGTCCTTCATTGAGAATGCAAACACATTTTCATACTTAATTAGTAAGTTTGTGACTTGGTCTCTCTCCTTCTTGCTGAGTTGGTTCCCCATAACGAAAGGGTAGTTGGAAACACATGGAATGGAGTTGGAAAGTGTGTTTGAAGAACCTAGTGTATTGGGTTCTCCACTATCCAACTGCATAGATTCATAGAAGGTTGTAATTTTTTTTCTAGAAGTTGATGCACGTCCAGGTGTATTAGACATAACTTGAATCACATTACATGGTACCTCCTCCCCCCCAACACTGAAAGTGAAGTGTAAAGTGTTGAAAATAGGCAAGTCTACTTGGTCGGGGTGCCATGTGGTTGCATCACTAAAACTGCAAGTTGATTGAATCAGTGTTGGTGTTGTGTACATTTGAAAGAGTACACAAGTTACCAACAACCATGTAAGGGAGTTCAGGTCCATGCCTGTCCCTAGTAGAGCATTACGCTCCAATCTAGTCACCTTAATGTGACTAGTAGTGCCAACTTGGAACCCCATAGCCCTTTTTCTTTCTTCTGGGCTTGGTTCATCCCAAGTGGCTGAAGCATGACGATACACCAAGCCTGGCCCATCTCCCTGAAAGGCATGTGCTCCTGGGAAGGAGACAAAGGTGGGCCAAGCACCTCTTGGTTTTCCTATTGTGTTCGTAGGAAACCAAGGAGGTTTTTCTTGCCTTGTAATTAGTTGGCAAGAACTTTGATCATCCAATATGTGAAAAACCTACAGGTTCGGGTCATTGATAGTGTATTTCAGAGCTAGCTGCAAAACTAAGAGTGGTGTCAAATTGGTCCACCAGTTGCACAGCTGGTGCGCATAGGAACCGCATTGTGCCGCATCAAGTAAGAGCGACTCTCCAAGGTAATGCTTGACCAATGTGTACTGCTCCTGAACTTTCTCCCTCTAATCAAGCTAAGAAGGAATGTTCTCAATTACATAACCAAGTGTAGGAGAAATGGATTGAACCTAGGTGATCAATCGTATCATGTCCGTGAAAAGACCAGATCTTGTGTCACTCAAGCCTTCTCTAAATCCAGCCATTGAAAATCCTTGACATTCCCAACCTGAAATGATGAGGTCGACAGGGCCAAGTAATTCCATATGCTTCTTATGAATTAGTTGTATGTCAAAGGGCAAAAATGTGAAACTAGCCTTCCATGCGGTGGTTGCAAATTGTTGTGGAAATCTTGTTATGAACTCTCTCATGTTCGAACCAATTGTTAATTATGAAACCTGGTGGAAACAGGGCCTCTTGCCCAATGAGCACATCATAACTGGTGGCATTAGTGACTAAACATCTAACCTGTAAGCAAAGCTCCTGATTTGTACCTTCATCGAAGTTAAGTGCAATCAAATCCGAACTTTCCCCAAGTACCTCCTCTACGCTCCCACTAGCAGTGCGAATCTGCCACATAGATTTTCGTAGTTTGGAATCAAGCATGCCCATCTTCTTGGCGAATTGAACTCCAAGAATCACTGGTTGGGCACCTGTGTCAAGAAGTACCACTCTAGGTGTATGTCCTCCCACTTGGATTGCTGACCCAGTATTGTCGACA
>Ga0116231_10010768_pt1 | contig 14479 bp, 7 predicted proteins | sample S1TSphgellanicum_2_FD_89695 | JGI IMG/M metagenome (GOLD analysis project Ga0116231, IMG submission 89695) | Host-associated microbial communities from peat moss isolated from Minnesota, USA - S1T2_Fd - Sphagnum magellanicum MG | ecosystem: Host-associated > Plants > Peat moss > Unclassified...
ACTATAAGGGGGAAGGTGGTGGCTTCCCCCAAGTCCAGGCCGTGGTGAGTCTTGTGTGTCCGTGTTGCCCGTGGCTCGTCCTAGCACCAAGGGTGCTCCAACTATGCACCAACCACTTTGTGTGGGTTGTGTGCAGGCCCGTGTGAGTGAGTGAAGCTTGTCAACTCTTCCTAGTCCCATCCCGAAGCTCCAACACGCCCCTCTACCCCTCAAAGTATTGTGAGCTAGGGAGCGTGCTCCGACTCCTCCCTCTTCCGCTGCTTTCTACTTGGGCTCACATTTGAGTTCTTTCAGGAGTTGGGAATGCGTCAAATAGAACATGCCTTGAATAGGGAGTGGAAAAAGCATGAACTATCAAGAGGAGAAGGAAGTTCTCACTCTATCACATTGTTCACACCTAGTAATGATGTTTTGGACTTGAGCATACATACCTTTTTAATGGTAATGAGGAGCGAGTAGGCTATAAATATGTTTAATTCCAAAATGTCCAAGCTCCGAATGTACCTTCTGAATAAGACTAGGCCATTCATGTGGTGGACGAACCACTATGTTGCCTTGTGGTAAGCATCGGACGAGGTGATTGTCCTTCCATGAGTAGTGTTTGGACCATTGTATGTAATTTCGATGATTTGATGTAACTTGGGGAGGGTATTCCCCATGTTGAAGAAACCTCAGTGTCCAAATCCTCCCATATATCCATAATGGGATGTTCAACCAGGTTACATTGTAGTAGTGCAAGATAACTAGATGCATAAGATACATGTATTGTTGGAATCTAGTTGAAGTCTTGCCTAGTTTCTAAGAAATCTTCAAAGGTAATGAAGGGTTTCCACGACATGGTTTCATGTTCTAATGTGTAATATCAGGTCGGTGAATAACCTTGAACTCATACTCTTGAAGTATAAGCACCCAATGAGCTAACTTACCAGCAAGCTTGTCGTTGGTCATCAACCATTTGATAGGCTGGTGGTCGGTATACAAAGTGAACTTGGTGTCATAAAGATAAGGCCTAAAATGTATGATAGCCCATACAACATCAAAACACTCCCCTTCATATGAAGAGTAGTTGTTTTTAGCCTTGTTGTTTTGGTGACGCACTCCCAACCTTCTTGATAGACTCAAATGTGAGTCTGAAATGAAAACAACGAAAGAGTAAGGAGTTGGGGCACTCTCCCTAGGGGTAGAAGGGCATGCTGGACCTCCGGGATGGGACTAGGAAGAATGACAAGCGATCAATCACTCACACGGACCTACACAAACCAAACCACAAATTGGTTAGTGCATAGCTAGAACACTTTTTGGTGCTAAGACGAACCACATGCAAACTTAGACTCACAAGACTCACCATGGCCCAAACTTGGGGGAAGCCACCACCTTCCCCCTTATAGTATACTCTGTGGTTGGCCATGGGACCAGCATCCAAATGGCATTTTGTCTCGGGACTCCCAAGTGGAAGTCCCGAAATTTTCAAAATTTCTGGAATATATATAAGTATGATGTTGAAGATGATGAATCTCAAAAAAATACATGGTATCATCAACATACATTGGATCAATCCCATGGATGGTGATGTGTTTTGTAAAATTAAATGCCTTGGAAAGTTAATAAGCTCAAAAGGTCATTGACTCCAATGGATACAACACATTATATTGTTTGAGCGATGTGATTGCAAAAAATCACCCACAAATGAAAATAAAAACATAAAAAAAAATAGCTTTGCCTTGTGATTTTGGATCTCAAAAATTTCAATAAATTTCAAAGACATGATGTTTGCAACAATGCACAACATTTTAATGTGATTAAAGTAAGCACATGGGAAGTGATGTTGTAAATGGGTTTTGTCGAAGATGAACTCTTTAATGACATTGGCAAATGTTCTTATATGGCTTCCCTCTCATCGCCATCAAATTTATGATAGTTCATGTGCTAAAACACAAAGTGTATAAACTATCATTGGATTATTGAATCTTCACAATAGTGAATTAGAAAGTAATTAGTGATAATAGTTCAAAAGATAAATTATCTATAATTGAATGATAATGAGTTCAACATGAAACAATATACATCCTTGCCAATTCCATCTACCCCATCTACCTTGCAAAAGCATTATAAAGGTTCAAGGTAATTTGTAGTCATACCCTATGTTATAAAAAACTAGCCTATGCTTCCTTTGGAATGTGAACCTTCTAAAGATGAGAAAAAATCATGTGGTTTGATAGGGGTTTAACCATCCTTGCCATACACCTTCCAAATCATTAATCAACTTTAAATATGTTTGACAAGCAAAAATGCCATGAACTTTTTCCTTCCTTTTAGGTCACTATTAACAACATGATTTTATTTTATTTGTTATGCATTACTAAATTGGCACCCAACATTATTGAAACTAACAAAGTCACACATGAAACATACACACAAATCACAAACTTAGTGTCAATCATGCCTCTCAATCCTCTAATGTGCCCTCAAATCTCATAACACAAAAGATGAGACCCCAAAGCCACACCTTAAAAATACCCCCCCCCCCCAACACACAAAATAGTGAACCCCATTCATAATGAACTAAGTTCCAACCACAAATCAAATCCTACAAAAAATTGAATATTCTACAATACAAACCTAACATAATTGTTTCGAAGGTGGAAAGTTCATTCCAAATGGACAACTTTAACACTATTTATTTTATTGGCCAAAGGTTTTTTAGAATGTCAGAGCATTGTGCCATTCTAATTAGAAATTTTCCCTTTAACATAATCATCATAATCAACACCCTACCAATTTTTGTTGAACAATGTTGTTAATTTTTTGTGTAATTGTTGATGGTGTGGTTGTTAAAACGCAATGTATTAGTAGGTGGCAAGCATATTATTTAATCAACAACGGGCATAGGTATAGTACTTCAAAGTTGATGGTGTTCACACTTGAGTAGGTTTTTAATTGTATCCACAATAATACAAGTGACTCCATTTATGATTGTGGGAAAAAGGGCCAAAGAGGCTACCTCAAATGGTCCACATCATGCAACATGCATACATCATGTCCCAAGTCATGTTTTAATAATTGATGTTTGGGGATCATAAGTTCACTAAAATTTATTCAATGATTTTAATTTATAATTTATTTTTGTATTTTTACAAGTGTAATAGGAGGGCTTTGCATCATCATGTGGCATGGACAAGAAAGACAAATGTTTTAACCCATTTATTCATGTCAAAGGAAACCTTTTTCTTGTGCAAAATTTTGCATTGAACTAATTTTTTGGGGATTTTTAAAATCAAAATTCGAAAATTATTCATTTTTTGTAATCACCATATTTTTATACATGGTTCAAGTACATAGCCAATTTTATATTTTATTTATTTCATATTTTTAATAACCAAAATTGTAATACAAAAAATTAATGTAACTATAAATGGTTAGATAATATTTTTTAATATTTACATTAAAATCAGTTTTATCATAGATAATACAAATGTGGAATTTTTTTTCAATGATTAAAATTGTGTCTTGATTGAAAGTTGGTGACCTTCCTTCACACTTTGTTATTTCTTGATTGTGATTTGGTCAAACCTTCCTTCACACTTGTTATTTCTTGATTGCAATTTGGTCAAACCTTCCTTCACACTTTGTTTAAAATCATTTCCATGTTCTTGTCCAACTCTTGTCGAAATCATTATTGATTTCCTTTCGGTTAGTTTCCTTGAAAACCCAAAATGATCCCTTTTGAATATGTTGTTTGATGCACTTAAACTTCTCCCAATAGATGATTCCCAATATTCAAATTTGGATTGGTGAAGGAGTTATTTTTATGCAAATTAAATTTGTCAAACATTCCTTCTTCTAAAAACAAACTAGCATTAAAAAATTAATAGTTGTTTTTAAAGTCATGTATAGTGCAAAAAAATGGTTCCTTCTTCTTGAAAACATTTCATATGATATAAGATAAAAATATCATTGGAATCATTGTGTAACCAAAATGGGGTTTAGCTTTGATATGGATTTATTTTCCTTGAAATACAAGTTGTTTTGAAACTCAATCCAAGTGGAATCACATTCTTGAATTTATTTTGAATTAGTTACAAATTTGTAACATTTGTGCCAAGGTAGCCCAATGTTGTCAATATGCCACCCCATGAAAATTGGTTCAAGAACTTTGAATCTTCATGAATCCGTAATATAGTTCAACAAAGTTCTTAACACCAAGGCCACATGTGCCAAATTTGGAAATAAATGTTTTTCAAATGAACAAGACTTGAATGCCAATTTGGAGAAGGGAAATATCAAAGCCCCAATGCTTCAAATGTTTGACATTGTTTAAAATACATTAGAAAACACTATGTTCCTTTACACACAAGTTCCTTGATACAAACTTGATTTTCATAATTTCAAATTTGAGCATACATCAATTACTAATATGCCATAAGTTGTATTTAATTACATTTTCCTATGCACCTACTTAAGAACATGAAACTAAATGCAACTTTAAGTCTTTCAATCACATTATAGGGCTCAATTTTACCACATTAAAAATAAATTTATATCATGATCTATTTGAAATCATAATATTACTAACAATAATGCACGATTTTTAGGACCCACCCTAGGTCTTAACATACAAAACTCACGGCTTATGATGCTCCTACCTTGATAGTTGGCCCTTTTACTTCCTTGTCACCTTCTACTTCGTTAACCCAAAACCATTGCTTCTTTTAATAATTGGAAAATGTGAAGTGTTTTTCTTTCATATAAGATTCGTGTATTCATTTTTTTTTTATACCTAGCTTGGGTTTAATTAGATTCGTGTTATTTTGGCATTTTATTTTCTATATAATTCTTATCATTTTCAAGGCAAAACTTATGAAAACAATGTTCTTTTATAATGATCATTCATTCCTTTAATTTGTTAGTCTAAACTAAGGACTTGCAATAAAGGCCAAATTTGAACTTCATTCCCAAATGTTTAAGATGGTACCATTCATTAGTACACGTTGCCTTCATTACAACCTAAGTTTACAATGTCATAGCTTGTGAATAGGTGTGATAACTTTGAGTCACAAATTGAAGTTATTTGAATACTTTGGAACTTGACGACTGCTTTTGGCTACATTAATATTCAGTAATGACATTCTACTATATATTAAATGTCACAACCCTAGCCTTGGCATGTAACCAAGGTTGAGGCATGAGAAGGAAAACGAGTTGAAAGATAGGCCAAATGGTTTTGGGATTCGAACACACTTGCACAAGTGTGGGAATACAAGAATGTAAATCCCACCCAAATCAATTTTTACTATGAAAATTGGGAATTATGTTAGAACACTTTGAATTTTTGGAGCAAGGTTTGGGGGACCAAATCATATACAAAATAATATCCTTTTAGACCATTGGAAAGGTCTTGAAAAGTAGATGGCTACAATGGGTCATGTTGTCACATTAAAGTCTTGAAACACAAGTTATACCCATTTGAAATGTTGATATTCAAACCACAAAATTTATTCTTAACCATTCAATCATCCAACAAAGGGGTCAAATAAGTTTTAATTAAAAAGATCACTATATTTTTGAAAAGTTATTTTCAAGGGTTACAACTTTTCCATTGAAGGTGAAATGGGAAAGTTATGAAGCCCAAAATGGCAAAACTCATAAATTAACAATTTCAAAACTCACAATTACAAATCTTGGAATATTCAACACATCATTTTGATGTAACCCTTGCATAGAATTAAAGATTATACTATCAAAAAGGAGGAAAGAGGTGACTCCTCTCAAGTCCAAACCCTAGTGTCCCTTGTGAATACAAATTAACATGTGGTTTGTTCGTGCACCATCTTGGCTTTAAATTACATTAACTATTTCTCTTTTTGATTTATGTAATATGATTTGACCATAAGCTCGACCTAGGAGCTTGTCCTAGTCCCATCTTAAAGTTCTCACCTTTTTTTTACTTTTAGAACTAAGGAGTGTGCCTTGGGTTTACATTCCACTACAAAATCATGAATCAACAATGGTTTTTGCCACTAATGCCATTTCACAAACATAGGGATGGTCATTAATAACCATTCTTTGGAATAACCTCCCAACACAACTTCAAAATTTTGGTTTAATTTTTTCTTTGAACTTGATAAAATTATTCCAATTCCATCCAATGCAGAATTTTGATTTGACATATGTCATTTGGGAACTTCAAACTTTTTGTTTAGCTATATTTCAATGTATGGCCATTGGATTTTTTATTGCCTTGAAGCAAACCATTACAAACATCATTGTAAAGATAATCACAATAATCAAATTAGTAATATCAACTTTCTTAACATCATTATTTCCCAAATATGATAATCAACCAATGTTATCATTATAAGTCCTTTGCACTTGAAATTAAAACTTTTTCCATGGCATTTTAAATTTGACACTTTTAATACTTAGTCCCTTTTGCATTAGTAAAACCAAATTCCTTTCATCAAAAGACTTCATCTTTTTTCACCATCTTGTTGATATTTTTATTCAACAATGGTTTAATTTACAATCCATGTTGGGTTTATTCAAGGTTGGGTTCTCACAAGGATTATTTAACATAATAAGGGTTGTGCATTCTGAACCAACTTAAACAACATGTGTTAACTTGTCACCTTATAAGGTGTCTAATATGCCCATAATGACATTAGCTAACATGATAGACCCCAATTCATCTAAGTTGCATTAACCAACTTGGTGAAAAGATTGCTTTAACATTTTGTTCTTCAATTTGATTTGTCCACAACCTTGCGGATATTAGGTCATTATTTTGTGATGGGTAATCATAAAAAAATTAATTTATAATTATAGTGGCACATCTTCCATTTCTTATGTATTCCATAATTCCTTGATTACATCCTAAATCACCATCTTTTCTTTCTTAAACTTAGTTTGTTGACCTTATGTAAGGCTAAGCTCTTTTTTTGAAAGTTCATCTTCTTCTATCCTTGCCTTTTTTGACTTTAAGTTGTCATGCATGCATTTACCAATGGTTGGTCCTAGCCAAACTCGTCAACATTTACTCACCTTCACCTTGGCCCTTTTGGTAGTAGAAATATTTTGTATTGTTAAATCAAACTTTCCAACTACATGTTAATTTCATTAATCAAACATATTTTCCTTTCCAAATTAATGTCCCAAATGGTTAGGAGTTATTTTATGTAGTTTTGTCTCAACCCTTCAAACCCTCATAACTATTTTAAATAACACAAAATTTTCCTTCTTTTTGTGGCAATGTGAGACCAATTCTTATAGCTTTTATTGATACCTTTCAAATGATATCAAAATATTTAATTTGAACATGTTTTGTTTTCTCAACTTCACCTTAAAGAATTGGGACTCCTTACTCCAAAGTGGGAATCCAATTTGAAGATTTCTATAGTGTTTTCAACTCATTCCTTTACAACTCCCACTTGATTTGAAAATGCACATTTCACTTTCTTTGGTTCATGTCACGCCTTGATTTTTTGTTAACATGTTTCTGAACAGGTTTGCTTTTGTTTTGCCCCAACTTTGATCACAACTATAATGTTAGGTTACAACAAGTTAAGTGGATTGTTAGTGAAAAATGTCAGAATAGATATTGAAACCATAAATGGAAATTGCCAACAACTTTTAATGTTTGATTGTGCAAGATCTTGCCATTTCATATATATGTGTTCCATTACCTTCACAACATGTTGTACATGAAGTCCATCCATAATTTTGTTGTGTGTGTGTCATCTCAATAATTCATTGTTGGTTCAATGATTTTTTCATGTCAAAGCAATATATTTATGGTTAGATTTAAACACATTCCTTACTCATCAAAACACATAATTGATGATTATATCACATAATTTTACACATGACTGTATGTTAAAATTTTCATAAGATCCCCACCAAAGTATAAAAAAATTTATAAATTTAATAAAGTTCACAACTTATGATATTATTATGTAGGGTGAAGGTTTGAAAATAAACTAAACATTATATCCAAAGCCCCCCCCCCGCCCCGTGCGTCACCGGGCTCTCCCTTCCCCCACCCCCCAAAACACTCCACAGGGAACGGAAGCCAATGGGATTACGCCAGAGAGGTAATGAAAGTGAAATGACGTCAAAGAAAAAGAAGTTGCGTACAGAAAGAAAGAAAGAAAAAGAAAAAGGGTACCAAAGAAAAGGGGCCAGGAATCGAAAGAAGTAAGAGATAAGTAAAAGACGGACAGACAGACAGACACTATAGCTTTAATATATAAGATGGGGTCCAAGGATTGGATCTTAAGTATGGTGTGATGCTAGATTATAAACAAGAAATTATGTTATAATGAATACATATGTTAAATCATCCATTAATTGTTTCACCCCTTGTTTGACCCTTTATCCCATGATTTATGTCAAGTTAATGGTTGTTCAAAAAGTCATTTAAACTAAAGATAAAACTCCAAACTAAAGACCAATTTAAATAAAAATGGGGGGTTCAACCTTGTTCGTAGGCTTATAAATACCTATGTCATGTGAAAGACAATAATGGTGCATGCATGTAGAATCCAAATATAAACATGCATATGTTTAAAAGCTATTGTTGTGGCCCAAAATTCTCAAAGAAAATTTCTTCATCATTGGATCGTGTTGATTCCAAATAAGATTGGATTGAATCAAAATTTATAGAGTACATTGTTTTTTCTTTTTTTCTTTTCCAAAAAAAAAATTAACCACTAAATGTTTGGGCCATTTTGCAACTTGTAATTGTCTTATTTCATAGAATTTTGGAAGGAAACTTTTATAGATTTTGAACAAGGAGCAAATGATGGTGTTGCTAATATCCCCTTCCATCTAAAAAATCCTCAGCAAACTTGCTTTTTGAAAATATTTATTTGGACTAACTCAAAGACATGAGGATTGGTGTTTTGGTGTTGATTCTTTGAGTCTACATCATTTAGGATAGAAAATATGAATAGGATTTCACAATTTAATAGTCAAACACACAAAATTCCTTTGGCTCAAAAAACATTTTGGTATTTTTGACACTTAATTTCATGTGCCATCATGATTCTCTTTCACATTTTAAAGTTTTTTTATGCCTTTCACACTTTGAAAGTCTTTCACTTTCTCAAGCTCTTTTATGCCTCTCACACTTTGAAAGTCTTTCACTTTCTCAAGCTCTCTTAGGCGTTGAAGCTTCATGCCTTTTTACATATGTTGTCACCTGATCTCACATGTATTTTAAGTAAACAACCCAAATTCTAAATTAAAGTTTGAAATGGAAATATATCAGAATTTATGTTTGAGTTTCACCTTGGTTTTTTTTTTTTGGTAGAACTTTTGTTGCATGTTAATCATCTCACACCATGTTTTGCTTAAAGTCAATATCACATCAAAATTTAATTATTTATTTTTCCAACCCCACCCATCAAACTAAAAGTGAGACTGCAATTAGGCACATGAGATTACTAAAATCAACCCACTTGGATCAATCAAATTATGTTATGAATCAACAAGTGTAAGACTTTGTTGTGCCTTTCACCAACCTTAGCAAAAAGTGCAAAGGTGATGGTCCAAAACCATTTTGTTGAGCGAAACCAACATTTTTTACTTTTCTTCAACTGATTGTAATATGCAAGGTCACATAATTATCATTGGTGGAGTTGCTCTAACACAACTTCCCTTTAAATTTCACATAATAATGTAAGATCTTCCCTAATTCTACCCTATTGATCCTTCCCCTCAAGCTTATGCACCATTTCAAGTCCATGACCCTATGGTGAAAGATTCTTGTGAACATTCCCATTTGTGAAAAAGGTTTCCAAAGAAAAATTAAGTTAGAAATGCCATTTATGGCAAGGTGATTTCAAAGACAAATTTCATCAAAAATTTCATTCAATGTGGGTGTCTTTATGGATATTGATCCCAAGAAAATGGAAATTTTATTTTAAAATATTTTGATATGTGGAAACCAAAAAAAAAGATTTTAACATTAATTAAGATTGTTAATGGATCAAATTGGTGAAATTTGGAAGGTATGCATAAGTTATGAAATGGGTTGTTGAATAATGCGAGTTTTGTACAAGTAGGGTAAGGTGCCAAGTGAGCCTATTAGGGTGAACTAGGGGATGCACCCAACATAATGGGCAAGGGTGAGGCAATTCCATGACATTAAGGTTCAGGGTGGCAAATTCAAAGATTTTATTTTCTAAAATCATGTTTAGCATATACATTTGGGTCATTGTTCGTGGTGTATGCATGATCATCACCAAAACATTATGTTACATAATGTGCTCAAGAAAATGACATAATCTGCCACCCAAATGGTAAAGTTTTGTGGGCATTACCAAATATATTGCATTGCTAGACAAAGTTTCACAAAATGGATAGAGTGCCCCCATGGGGTGATGGCTTAGTGGTATGACCCTTGGTTAGTACCAAAAGGTCATGGGTTCAAGCCCATTAGTGAGTAGGTGAAAGTTTTGCCATGTTTTCTACCATTGGGCTTGACTTGGGGTATTGTCATTAGCTTGTAAATGGGGTCTATTATTGTGTTAAAAAAAAGGTAGGATGTAGTTTTCCCTAATTGCTAGGACTTTACGAAGTTTGAATTGCAAAAAAAACCCTTTTTACTGCATTCATCTAAAACTTTTAATTCCAATTCATTCTAAACTTAACTATTTGATGGTTTTTAGTTGGATTAAAATAGTGTTATGATGTTGAAGCATATACCTTACATGGGCAGAAGATAAGATGTAAAGTTCAAATCATAAACAATTTGTGTTGTTTATAGGTGTTCCAATTTGCATGGTATGTGATTTTCACATGGATATACATATATGGATTAGTGGAGTTGTTTTTGGTAGCATGCCTCACAATATTTCTAATAATTTGTTACCATTGCATGTGTAGTAGGCAAACACACTTGCGCTCATGCTTGCTACTAAATCCCTTACATCATTGTGTTCAATTATTTCCTTTGCTACCATGTAAGTTTGAGTCTTAGTCTACACTATACCTCCTTTGTCATTAACCTTGTAGTTGTAAAATCTATGTGGTTTGGTTTCTTTGAATTACTAGTTATTTCAAGGGCTTGTGTTAGCAAAAATTCATAAGCATGGTGAAGAGGGAGTGCTTTCTAGTTTTGTTCATGGTCAACAAAAAATTCAACCACACACTCTATTACAGTATGCATGATATCATTTGTGGCAGATGCAGATAATGTGCAGTTTCCATCCACATTTTCTTAGTAATTTTTTTACACGTTGAATCAACATGTAGGCTAATATCACATACATTTAGGTGCATGGATTTTATGCATTGTAGAATAGATGTGTTGTTTTGGTTTTTGTAGATATGAATGTAACAAAAATATTATGTTTATCATCACCATCTTAGTGAACTTGGGTCTCACTGTTTATGGGTTTGGTAAACTTGTTTGTACTTATTGAAATTTGATGAACTTTAGGTTATTTAGATATATTTTAAAATTATGGTCGTCTTGAATATCTTTCATGGATAATATAAGGACCATAGTTATTATGATTGTTTTCCCTATATCATTACTAAAATTCTTGGTTTTTCAAATAAAAAATTACAGTTTAAAAAATCCTAACTTGGATAGGGGTCAAAAAGACCCCTTGTCATTTTGGCCAAGTTGATTTTAACATGTCCAGTGTGACTAAGGTGGTCTTTTTTACTAACATATTAAAGACCACTTGATTGGTCATTTTTATTAGTGAACAGTGGACCATTTGACCAGTCAAATTATTTAAATATTTAAAAAAAATATTATCAAAAATATTTTTTTGTAGGCAAGTGGGTAGATAGGTCATAAAAATGTAGGTAGGTAGGTGGTAGCCTACCCTACCCTACCTACTTCACCTAACCTAGTATATCCTATTTAACTTAGCCTAGCCTACCTACTTTAGCCCCCAAAGCATGTACATAGGTTACAACTAAACCCTTGACCTCCCCAATGATAAAACCAAGTCTTTAACAGATTGACCACACCATCAAAAGGTGTTCAACTTTTATCAAAAACAATTATATCACATGTTTATTTCAACACATCATTACAAGGCTATGAAGTACGTAGGTGGGTAGGTAGGTTGTAGTAGGAAATTAATTAATATGTTGATGGGTGGGTAGATAAGTAATAAGTAAGTAGGTGGATAGGTGGGTAATAAGTAGGCAGGTAATAATTAATAGGTAGGTGGGTAGGTAAGTAGGTTGTAATAAGTAGGTAGATAGGTTGTAGTTAGTAGGTAGGTAGGTATGTAGTAATAACATTGGCCATCTTGATTAAATGTTCTACCTGACTAAAACTCCATTGGCCATTTTGACTAAAGGTGTCATGCTTTTTTTCCAACTTGACTATATTTTCCATTTGATTAAATGTCATTGGCCATTTTGACCAAGGTTGTTAATTTTTTGTTCAATTTGACTAGATGTCCAAGTTAATTAATATTCAAATAGGTCATTTTTAACCATGTTGATTAATCAAAAGATACACATGTCATTCAAGCCTTAGCCTCTAGTCAAAATGTACAATGTTGATTAGTCAAGATAGACCAATTAGTCAAGACGGACCAATTAGTCAAGTTAGACTAGTAATGTTAGTTCCTCCCTTAATTTGGTAAAGATGTTTTTTTTAATGAAAATATAATCAAACATTTTGTTCATGAGTATTATGTTGTATATTGATATTCTTGTTTTCCAAAGTAATTATGGTCTTGATCACTCTTCAAAAAAAGTGGAACCCATTAGAATTTGGTGCTTTTTGAAATCAATTAATTATCAATGCTATTGATTTCCATTGATGGCGTCTAAAAATTTCCTATGGATGGTGTCATTTAAAACCAACTAGACTAAGTTTTAAAAATCATTGGAGATGCAAGAAGTTACATTTGGGTGAAAAGATAGTCAAAGGAGCCACAAAAGGTGTCATAAAAAACTAGAGATTTATTTATTTTGCCATTTGAAACCATGGTAATCATGGCACATTATTCCTTCTTAACACACATTAATGTCAAGAAACTTAAATTAAAAATCCATAAATGATCCAATTTCAAGTTTTGGTTTAGCTAAAGATTTTTGAAAGTGAAAATTTTTGTCATTAAACAAGGACATTTTTAAGGACTTTCAAAGGACTCATATAATAAAAGTAAATTGATGGTAAAAATTGAAATCATAGTAACCTATTAGACACACTGAAAAAATAGTCATAATTTTAGATATGTGGAATTCTAAAACTTTGAAAATTCATAATTTCAAAATTTCAAGAGTGTTTTATTACATATAAATGGGGTATAATGTACATGATGTATTGAATAAAGTTGTAGTTTATATTAAATTCAACTTTTAAAAATTAACATTTTCTTGTATGATTTCAAATTATCATCATTTTTCAAAATGAAATGTAGAATTTGTAAAGAATATGTACATTTTTATAAATTCACATTTATGTCATGCCCGTATGCATGGCCTCATACATGACGGCCAGTTACGGGCATGCTAATCATGCCTTTTAGGGTTAATGTACGCTCTTAGGGTTAATGTACATTCTTAGGTTGCTGTATGCTATTAGGTGTTTTAGGGTTATGGCTTGTTTAGGGTTTCAGCTTGTTGATGGCTATATAAAAGGCCAAGTTCTTCCCTTTTCTTGTTAGTTTTTTTAGAATTCCTTTGTCAAGGAGAGTTTCCTCCAGAATCAGACTGGATTTCTAGATGTTCATGGTGGCTATTACACGGCCACCGTTTACATACACTACATTTTCTTTCCTTTTTTGCAATTTAATTCTAGAAAAATTATTATCTATTGCTTAATGTTGAAAGTGGCAAAAAAATTTTGGCTTTGAGTACTTGGGTTTCTTTTGCTGCTGGTGTTGTGTTGTTGTTGCTTTCAAGCTTTTAGTTGTTGTGTCTCAATGTATGAGGCTGCCACTTCTAAAAAAAAGATTAAATGAATTCTTGCTTTTCATCGCCTTTGCTCTCCTCCTTCTGCTCGATCAAAGAAATGATCCTCCATGATGTTTTTCGTGCCCCAATAACTTTTTTGTACACAACAAAGAACATATTTCGTTTTTCTACGATAAGCTTTTCCACATCTACAATCTTCGCCACTTTCTCCATCGCCTTGTCCATTTCGTCCCACTGCTCTATTTGTTCGACCAACTTCACTATGTACACGTTCTCTTCTTTGGACTTCGAATCCATTTTTTTCTCACAACTTTGTTAACAAATAGGAGATCTACTCAAGTGCAAGCATAAATATTTATTGAAAGGAAAGTACAACATAATGCTCATAACACAAAACACAACATCAAGAACTCTCCAAGGTTCTTATCACAAGAAATACACAAACTTGTGTAATGAAGAAAAAAGAAGCAAACCATCAACACCAAGGTATTTAACTACAAGACCAAACCACAAATAACCAAACTAAAATAAGTAAAGAAAGTAATTCAACCTTGTGAAAGTAACCTAGTTACTTTCCTACTCCAGT
>Ga0116231_10010769_pt1 | contig 14477 bp, 9 predicted proteins | sample S1TSphgellanicum_2_FD_89695 | JGI IMG/M metagenome (GOLD analysis project Ga0116231, IMG submission 89695) | Host-associated microbial communities from peat moss isolated from Minnesota, USA - S1T2_Fd - Sphagnum magellanicum MG | ecosystem: Host-associated > Plants > Peat moss > Unclassified...
ACTTTGGCCTCAATCAAGGAATGGCCTTGACCTTTTCACAACCCTTTAGACAATTCTCATTTTTCCTTGTACTTCAATCCCCCCTTTTTTTTTTTTTTTGGCTATTTCAATACAGGTGGAAAAAAAAAGTATGAATATGTTTGGCTACATTATTGGCAACCATCCACCTCTTGTGTTGGTTTCTATTAAAATGGCATTTGAGTGGAATCCCGTAGTGGCAAGCTTTACAGGAATAAGGGCCCCATGAGGCAGAGTAAAAGCAGGCTCAATTCCTGTAAAGCCTACCCCCAAGGGCTTTACACAAAGTAAAGGCTGCTATGGTCTTCAAGAAAATTCCTGTGATACCGCCCGGTATCATGGGAAGAAAGTAAAAATATTAATGGGCATTTCAAAAATTGTAATGCCCGCGTCTGAAATGTCTACGGGCATTACATTTTTCAAAATACCCACTGACATATTATGCTATGTAAGCTGACCTACAAGTACACTAAAAAATAAATCTGCCCAAGCTTTTAGGATTTTTATGATAACCTCTGGTTCCTTTGGGCTTTTGAAAATTTGGAAATCAAAGAACCTCTGGTTCTGATTTTTAGGAAATGTTTTTGGAATCAAAGAAGCTCTGATTCTCACTTTTTTTGAGAATCAAAGAGCCTCTGGTTCTTTTTGCCATTTATTTTAAAGAACAAGCAATTTTATAGAAGGTTATTTTTCAATTCTGAGGTTTAGTGACAACCTTGAATATATGTATATCAGAGCTGGTTTAAATTTTTTTGAGAACTGTGATAATATATCTTAAAAGAACAGCTGCAGAACTGTTAGTTGTTAGGTGTCATTTCTAATAACCACCCAGCACTGGTCTTACTCTGAACCTGAAAAATAGAACCTCTCAATTTGAGGCAAGATTTTCATTTTCCACCAACCAGGAAAGGATGAGAAATTCATATTATCGCATTTTTCCCAGGCTGAGATACATTGTTAGGAGGGAGATCCAATGACTTGGGTTTGAAGCTTTCATTCCGATTCATGAAGTTCAAAAGCAGCTCATTCCCATTGTGTAATGAGCTCTGCCCCTTTGTGGCAACGAGTTCAAATGAGCAATAGTTTGAAAATAGGAAATCTTCTATGTTGTGTAATGGAGAGTGTTGGTAGTGTGTTTTTTTTTTTTAGGTGAGAAATTTGGGTGAGATGGCTACTAAATCTTGTGATTGTGTAGGCAATATGGCTATTGTGGGTAAACATAGGTAGCAACTAGTTACGCTTCTTAAAAACCAAACAAATGGTTGTGGCTATTGCTTGCAAATTAAAATCAGAAGGTTTGGCAATAATTGTGCAAAATGTTTAGCTTCTATTGGCTACTCCCCAAAGTTTAGAGTGGGTAGAATGGCAATAACATTGGGGGAGTGCATCCTCTATTGGTGAACTTGCATTCTACTCATGGACTCATGAGTCATAAATCTTTGCTCATCTATAATCGTCGACATGACCTGTAGGGGAATTGAACCCTCATGTAAAAGATCTTGCCCACTACTGCAGAAACCACTTGCCTAAACACACGCACAAAATGTCAATTATAACTTAATATTCATTTAGCATACAAAACTACACCCCTAAAGAAACTAGTTTACATTTTGTAATCACAAAAATCCCAAAACCAAGTAAAATGGCAAATAGTTGAAAACATGGAAAAGTTATTAAGTGCATGGGAACATGCTGCCAATTAATCAAATAGAGCTTGTGTCAAACTACAAGTCTTTGCCCAATGGCCCATTGCTAATCAACAAATGCATATTGCCATGTGGACATTTCTCACAAGATAAGTTCCAAAATCCAAAACCTAAAATAAAGGCCAGTAACAAAATCCAAAACCCATAGAATGCCATAAGCCTTTCAAGTTTCAAGAATGAACATTGTAATGAATCTTCTTTTCCTTCCTAGTAGCTATGGTTTGAGTATAAGGAAAACTCAATGCTGTACAAATCTTGTGAGAACATCTTCACACACAAGTCCAAGTGGCTAGTTAGATAGTTACAAAGTTTGCCCTTCATGAAAAACAAAGTGTTGAAGCAATGTTCAACCTTAACGAATCCCAAAACCTAGCACATGGCAAGTCTGGCAAGCTTCACATACTCAGAGATGGATTGAATGAGTAGTCGAGATGTTGATATAAACAACCACAACTTCAAATGGTTGCACTGCTTGTCATCTTTTTTCAAGATTTCAACTAAGTTGTGGACCATGGTTGTTTTAAAAAAAGCTTGCAACTCAAGCTTCAACTTATCCAATGGAATAGTCATCAACAATTCTCCAATTTCCTTTGGCACATAATAGAAAGAAATAATGACCTCCAAGTGAAGAGGGACAATGCTTCAACTTTTGTAGCAAGCCACTAACGCGGATAGACCACACTAAAAAACACTCATAAATTCTTGATTAGGAAAACAAGAATCTAATTTAGCTATAAGAGCAAAGGTTGCCTTTGAGCATTGGAGCTGAACCGAACCACACATTTGAGAAAATGATGTAAGGTTCATTAACAAGGCAACCCTGATGGTCTGCTGCCAACAATGAACCCAAAATGTGTGATCATTGAACTTTGTGGCACACTAATCATTATCACTTGAAGGGGATTTAGTGAAAATCAAAGGCAATACTTCATGTTTACCATCCAAAATTTTGTGAAATCCATTGAAAATTTCATCTTTGAACTTGCATTCAAGGTCACTGTAAAGTTCATACATCTTGGATTTGCACATCTTGATAGCTTCAACAAAATCATAGATATAAACATCTCACCCTTAAGCATATTTGATCAACATGTGAACCAACTCCAAAAATGGCAAGATGCAATGGAGGCCAGGAATCAACTCAATATCTAATAACTTTTGGACATTGGATTTTACACCACTTCCATTTTCAATCTAATCTTCCCACATCTTCACAATGAAGATCTTCTATTCCAACATAACCTATGTCGTAACCCCCACTTTGAGGGAAATATGAAGATGAAACTCACATTCCCAAAATTGGGACTTGGAAGTCCTCCGGGACTCCCGAAACTTCAAAGTTCAATTGTAGGTGGCAAAACACCTCGCATTGGGGTGTTGTTTATATCATTGGAAAAATATTGAAGTTTAGACATCGAAAATGGCCTCGCATGGGCCATTTGAACATCTCCAACACAAGTTATGGCAAAAAGAAGGGGCGAGAGTCAAATTGCCAACTAAAAGTCGGGAATCGATTTGACCCCGGTGTGTGCAGATGGAGTGCGACACACCGTTGGAAAGCTCTTGAGGAAAGCTACAACTTTGCTTTAGAACTCATCTTAATCGGAGGTCTGAGCAAGAAGTTATGATTGCTCAAAGTCCTGGGAGTCCAAATCGGGATAGTTTCGAGACTCCTCCTTGGGAGTCTCGAGACAAAAAGCCATTCGGATGTGGGTGCCGCAGAGAGGCACAAAGTATACTATATGGGGGAAGGTGGTGGCTTCCCCCGAGTTCGGGCCGTGGTGAGTCAAATGAGTCCAGAGTTGCCCGTGACTTGTCCTAGCACCAAGGGTGTTCCAGAATGTGAACTAACCAACTTGTGGTTGGTTTGATGTAGGTTTGAGTGAGTGAATAGCTTGTCACTCTTCCTAGTCCAATCCCGGAGCTTTAGCACGCCCCTCTAACCCTTCTAGTGTTGAGAGCTGGGAGCGTACCCCAAGTTCCTCACAATTCCGCTGTGAGAGTAATTTAGACCCAACTTGGGTCCAAGTAGGGACTTGGGAATGCGTCAACTTGCTTGTAAGGAGACAATATGGAAATCCAATGAGTTTTGATGTTCTGCAAAATTTTATTACCTTTGGTGTTAAGGAGAGGTTAAAGGTTCTATAATTTAAACATTTTCTTGGAACTTTGGGCAAAATAGAAATGCAAAGTTGGAACGCATCTTCCAGGTGCATGGAAAAAAGAACTTGAATGAACAAGTTGGTGTGGTGTGCACAATAATGGACAACCACCAAAAAAGGAACAAACTATTCTTCCAATTGCACATAAACATTAGTTCTACACCCAATAAACATAGATCCATCATTAGTTCCTATAAAAGCAAACTTTTGTTTAATTTCAGCTTTTGTAAGCGAACCTGAGTCAATAAAATGCCAACATTATTTTGTAGATGTTTTCAATAGTAACACCATTAATGACCTCCATTTTCAACAAAAATTCATTTGTCATTAATTTTTGAAAATATATCCATGAATGCAAATCCTAGATTCATTATTAGTGGTGGTGATTTCATTAGCAGAAAGAGCAAGGAAAGGAGATTCTTTCACCACCTTTTTTGTGTGTTGCAATACTAAATCATTCATGTATTCTTTGCAATCTCCCAACCCAAGATATTAGACTAATGTTTCTAGGGCATGTTTTTGACTTTGAGAAAATAGAAGAAATCCTTGAAGGATTCATAATCTGTCATGGGACGACATCCTTTAGCAAATAAAGCACAAGAAAAAAATTGGACATTCTTCTTTTTCTTTTTCCCAATCTCCCCCAAAACCAACTAATGAGTCACATTGTTATGAAGATTGGCAACATATAATGCACATATTTGGGATAATAGTAAATATTACCCTTTACCATCCTAGGGGTATCTACCTTGGCTTTCTTACGATCAACATGCTTATATAAAGAATCCAACTTTGCATCCAATAATCTTTCCCTACTTTCAATGGTTGTGCACATTTTGCACCAAACCTAGTCAACAATACCATCACTTGTAGCCACTCATTCAGCCCAAGGTAATTTAGTTGACCAAACATCTTGAAATGTTTAGTGAGTTTCATACTTTTTGTGTTTGAGATGTTTTTCTTAGTCTTTGATATGCTTCTCCTCTTCTAACAATTTTATAGGAGGTGCTCTAATGGGCCGGGAGTTAATAGACATAACAATGCCAGAAGAAGATGAATGTGAAGGTTATTAGGGTTAAAGTTCCAAAAATAATCTTATATCTAAAATTGGGAGGCGGTTGTTGAGGAGGCATCATACAAAATACACGATTAAAAAAACTAAGAACCTAAGTAAATAAAAGTGAACACCAAGTTTCAAAAGCACACTACGGACTTGGTTTGAACTATGGACTTTGGTTTGAACTTCATGGAGAAAAGAAACTCAAAAGCTCATTACGGACGTGGTTCAAACCTCATGAAGAAAGGAGGATGCAACTCACAAGAGTTCCAATGAGATGGGAGTTGCAACTCAAAAACATAATGCATCAAAAAGGAAAAGAAAATCAAAAAACTTACCAAATTTTTGGAGTGCATTTTTATTGGTACACTAAGCTTGCATGTCTACATAGTACTTAGAGATGCTATAAAATCGTAGATTGAAACTTCCATTGGCTAGCTATAAAAGGCTTGCTTTTGCCTTTATAGCAACTGCAAGAGACTTAAATCCAAAATTAGAACTTAGAACTTTGATGTTGGAGCTTCAAAGTTTTGGATCTCAATGTTCAATGCACATTGCACATGTAACTTAAACCCTAAAGCTTGCAAAAAAATCCAAGTTCCAACCCACTTTGTTAGAATTTTGGATTTTGAGTTTTAATCTTAAGCAAAAAATAAGATTAGTGAGTGATTATGATATGTATAATTGCTCTTAATTCAAAAAATGCAATTTACAAGCATTGGCTTGCCAAAATTTAGAAACAATTCAAGAATGAATTCCTATGTAGACTAAATTCTCTATGTTGTCAACTTGCCATCAAAATTCAAACTTTGATGAATGTGTGCAATAAACTAAGAAGTGCAATATTCATGAAAGGTTTGAGTTAGGCGAATGATTACAATAAATGAGCTCTATAGTTGTTGATGATGGCCAATACAACGTGACCAAAGGAGGAGTGGTGAGAGGTTCTAATTGATAAGTAGAGAGAGGCGACAAAAAGAATGTGTGTGAGAATCATAGATGATGACCACAATGGTAGCTACTTTCGCCTTTCAATGACCTAGGCTACATCTGGTGTTAGATTTGATGATCTCCAAAATCCAATGGACCATGGATATGGCAATCCTATAACTCTAGAGGATGAACTATTCGTAAGATTTGCCTTTTCATCATGCCACATGTGGCTATTTAAGTCAAAAAAATCCCCTAACAAAATGCACTAGAGATCCACAGGGTCCTGTGGGGTGGAGGGAAGTGCCTATAAATCACCCAAAAAAATACACTGGTGCTGGGTAAATGCCATTGTGCCTGGTGCGGTGCTAGTGAGGAATTACTGGGCAAGCCCAAATTTCCAAACAGGTAGAAATACAGGCACACTGGGATGTACCGTGCCCACTCCATTATGTAATGGTTTTCAAGTGGATTTGCCTGAGGATTTTGCAGAATGGTCTTGTAGATGATGACTCTTGACAAGTTCAGTCCAGTAGACCCCAGAGGACCCCTCCATTTTGCCGTTATCACAGAACTAAAATTAGACAGAAAAGCCATAGGAAAACCATTATGTTCCCCCCAAAAAAGGAACTCAGAATTAATCACAGTAACATACACACATGACAAACATTCCAGTGTTGGTCTGGACTCTTCTAATGTATGTCTGTGCCTGGTAATAACACAGGTTTCAAGGCCCTTAGCAAGGACCCTACCAGTCTGGTGTGAGCTGGGGCGACACCAGCCTTACACTAGTACCAGCCTGGTACAGACTTTAGGTAATACCAGCCTTGTAAATTTTTTTATATTAGACACGACACCAGGTACATATTTGTACCAGCCAAAAATTCATCTTGGACCCAATGCCAGGATCAGACTGGTATGAAAGTTTTAAAGAGCTCCCCCTACCAGCCTAGTATGGGCAAGGAGAAAAAACAGCCCCCAGCCACAGGCTTTTTCTTGGTGAAAAATATTCACAAATGGCAACACTGCCTGAAATTTCTGGCAAAAATCCCCATTTTCTGGAAAAAAAGATTGCCAAACTTTGGCTGTTTTTCGGAGTGTGTTGCCACAAGTCTCTCTACAGGCTACAGTTTTAATGATCCTGTACAAAAGTGTTTCCAGTTAAGGCGAAATCTGTTTGAATCTGTCTGGTGATGCTCGCCAGTGTTGCAACTTGCTACAGTATAATGGAAAAAAAATGAAGACTGCCCCCTGCCCCTGCCCCCCTCCCTCATACCAGGACCGGGCTTAGTCTGTTCAGAAGTCTATACCAGACTAAAAGCATCTCCAACAACGCTCAGTATGATGTGACAGTGCAAAAATATTTCTCACATCCAAGTTTTAGTTCCTAACTTTTTTCCAACCCCACCCATACAACTGAAACTGGGACTGTAAGTAGGTGGGAGATTTACTAATAGCAACCCACTTGGACTACCCCAATCAAACTATGTCGCCAATGGAAACAGGGAGCAGTGAATAAATACAATTTCACTGTGTTTACTAGACTGTTCAAGGGCTCCTGCAGGGCTCTGAATGAAAGCTGTGCATTTTTTCACACGGTCCCAGTAGTCTTCCAATGGATTCACTGGATTTTTTGACTCATGAAAATCAACCAAAATTTCCAGTGCAGTGTCACATACTGAACATTGGTGGAGATGCTCTAACACTGGAACATTCCTGTGAGAGCAAATGGAAAACTAGGTACCCATAAAATTGTTCCATAAAACTAGGTACTCTCTCTTTCTCTCTCTCGTCCCCATATAATTATTCCATAAAACTAGGTACTCTCTCTTTCTCTCTCCCCCCCCCTTGGAGACAGGAGGTGGCAGCAAAGCCAATAAATGCCTGGTAGGGTTCTTACAATTTCAAAAAGCCTAGAGCTGCCTGCAGCACCTGGGTCCTGCAGCCTGCTGTATAACTTAGTTCACCAGTGACCATTTTCAGATTCCTCAGAAAGACCCCTCCCTCCTGCAGTTCCAGATCTTGTCCTCTCCAGACATGAGATCGTCTTTGAAGTTCAAACAGGAGGTGTTCCCTGGCATGACAATGAAGCTTACGACCCCACAACACTTGCTACTACTGCTAAGTTTTGTTTTCTAGTCCGCGATCTCCAATCCAATCGAGACTCGTCGAGACTCGTCGAGACTTTTGTAGGAGAAAAACAATTCCAGTACCCACACATTTTCCAACATGGAGAGCTTTGCTTTCTCTTTTCTTAGTTTTTCTAATACACGATCTCCAATGCAGCAGCAGAGGGATTATTAGAGAGAGAGAGAGAGAGAGAGAGAGAGAAAACCAGTTTTTCTTTTTGGATGTGTGTGGAATTTATTATACGGCTTCCGACAGCACGTGATCGGTTCATGGCTCGACACACGTATAATTTTCTCGACAAAGGACGTAGTACTACACTGTTGAGTTGAGAATCGAGGAGATATTGCAGCTGCATGAACTACGTAGTACGAACTACCCCATCGTCACCAACTGAACCAGAAACCTATAGGCCGGCTGCAGCAGTAGATTAAGAAATTACCGCACCGCAGCTGCTGGGAGGGATGGCGATGATCGAGCAGCTTCTTCCTATTTCAGATACTGATCGCATTACCCGGCTGCAGTAATAATATTCTCACGTCATGGCGATAATATATTTACTCATCCAAGAGGTATTGAAATTCCTTTTATTGCCTATGGTGCTTTTACTCTAGAAAAACACGGATTCGAAAAGACACCTTTCCTTTCCTTTTTTTTTTTTTTCCATCTTGAGAATCTACTAAGCAAATTTCAGATTGAAACTGCTCAAAGGACTACTTACAGGGAACCTAAAGTGGTCCTGTACCTAAACCCAGTTTCAATGAATCATCCTCACTGAAATATATGATCATATTCTAGTGCTACAGCAACTGTGAATGATAAAAGCCTGCAGCACGTAATTATGTGCAACAAAGTGCACGCAGCTGATCTGCAGCTAGCTACCTCCAGATCACAGTACTTCGATCCAAGTATCAGAATTCTTTTAGGACGCATTAAGATTCAGGGTATGTACAACAGCGCCCCCATTTGCATGGCAAAAAAAATTGATTAGAGACCATCATCGCACTTACCTTCATTAAGTAATTAATTCCAGTCTTATAATATTGTGATTAAGAAGAGAAAGGATGCAGCTGCAGAGAAGATTTAGATTCGAATGAACAAAAATAGCAGCTGGAATCACCACCACCACCACCCATGATCGGTCCTGCAGCTGGTACATCAGTCCAGTGCATGCAACACTAAAAAAAATTCTCCACAGTATGATCCCCAGAGCTCTGTACAGCTACTCCAGCTCAACTTTCTTGTCGTTCGACAAAGACGCAGCCGGATTGCGTCTTGAACTTAATGCAATTACTAGACGACAACGTACTTATAAGCTCATGTAGTAGAAACAGTACTGTAGTAGAATATTGAATGAGAAGAAGTCTACGAAGAAGAGGAAGAAGAAGAAGTATGAGCGAAGTGTGTGCCTGCAACGAGAAAGTCTGAAGCGTAACTACAACGATGATGTGTGTGAAGATTCAGTATTCGGCAACAGCTGCATGAGGGAAAGATCATGATGAATCTTCTGATAAGACCGATCTTGTTTTGGAGCACCTTGAGAGATGCAGTAAAAGTGCAGCAACTTCACTGGCATTAGAAGGAACTACGCGAGATGAGATTGAAGTCGAATTCGGCCGGGCGCTGCAGCAGCGAGCGGTTTCTGTATAAACTATACCCCTGGAGTTATTCATAAACTGCTAGCATCCGAACCCTTGAGATAAGATGCCTCTGAATCATCTCCTCCGGCCTGGCCGGATCCTCCAATATCTCTGTGGCCCAAGGGAGACGACACCCCAAGATGATCAGGTCCTCCACCACCTCCGGCGTGATGCATCTGATCATGCCCTCGCTGCAGGCCGAGCTGCTGGCTTGATTGAATATTATTGCCGTGATCTCTGGAGCTGCCACCATCTGAAAATCCTGCTGCCGACTGCAACTCTAGCTGATGATGATGATGATGATGATGATGATGCGGGCCATTGTCTCCTGCCATGCCTCTTGAATTGTCGCTCGACAACATGTGAAGTCCACTGCCCCCGCCCCCGGCGCTTGACATTATAGCTTGTTGCGTGTAGAAGGACTGCTGAGACACTTGTTGACTTTGTTGCAGGTACTGAGGAATTGACGAGTTTCGTTGATTCGACATGAAGAGCTGCTGTTGTTGCAGGTACTGCTGGGCTGGCTGGATCTGAGCAGCTGGAGCAGCCTGTACACCAATTCCAAGAAGGCGCATCCACTTGGTGTCAATTTACAGTGATCTTAACTCCTCAACAAATCTGCTCCAGATCTGAACGACCTCTACAGTCTTTCACAAAGACGAGCTGCTCGCGGGTATGCAGATAAGAGCTGGTGTACTCAACAAGCTGCTACTGCCATACATTCTTCAACTAACACGCAGATCCCGCGTGACTACTGCACAGTTCTGCAAAAACTAGTGTGATCCAGGCATGTGCAAGTCATGGAGAAGCTGGGCAATCTTATATGTGCACACCTGATTACAAGACTCAGATGAAAATTGCACCTGAGGTTGGTTATGGGCAGCATGAGATCCAGCTTGTTGTGGCTGCGCATCAGCTATGGCTGCCAGGTACATCAAATTCTGCTGCAGCTTGGCTTGGTACCTGCATAATCAGCAGCCACAAGGACGTTATACATCTCCCTCGCCGGATCCGCCGTTTGCAGAATGTTATCTCCTTTGAATCTGCATGTTATATATGTTATAAAACTAGTCTGCAGCAAGCTTCTTTCAGTATACACTCAAGATCAGATCCTGATACAATAATTCTCACCCAAGCCGCACTCATTAATCTCGAGGAGCATTTTCCAGCAGCAGCAGCCCTTGCCCATACATCTTACAACAACCTTGGACTAAGCTCTTGCGCGCAGGAAGCTCTTCTTACCAAGTGCTTGGAACTTTGGAGTTCACGACTGATCGGTTTCTGAACGCATTCTCAGAAGTTTTCTCTTTGAAGGGTGTTTGTTACATCAATATAGTCCTTGAAGCATGTTATTTCTAGATTGATACCAGATCTCAGAAAAGATTAGCTTTGATGCCCAGCAAGCTGCACAAACCTCGGAAATACTACCTACTCTGTCGAATTCCAAGAACATCAATTTGGTTCTCTGAACGACTGCGTTGAATCTCTTGTGCAGAACGTCGACTTCTGCAACCAAGATTCCAAAGGATGTTTGTAACATCGTTTCTATAACTAACTTATGGAGAAGTCCTCAAGAGTTGCAGAAATTATGTGCAGGGTGACGACTCTTTAGGGTGACTGCAAAATACTAAATGCTGACATAAACAACTTTTTGCAAATTTTTGGGTGCAAAACATTATGCAATCTTTTGGGTACAAGAGGTTCTACAGATAACAATTTCAGAATGAGTATAACATTGTTCTGAATGGGAAATGTTCTGAAGCAGCATGACTCTAACAACAAGAAAACCGTTATTCCAACAAGTGGAATAACTTAATGCGGTCTCTCCCCCCAATCTACCACTGTTACAGGTATCGCAATGCAGCAGCTCAGCGAAGTCCATAGGTCATAAATGGAGGTGGAAGTTTGAGAAATTTCTACTTACGTGGCGCACTCATTGAGCTTGCCGAGGTTCTGGTTGTCAAGAATGGCAAGAATGAGTTGCTTATTCTCGTCCAAGTACTGATCAACCATCCCCCGCAACACCCCCCCCAACAACAAACAAATTGGGGCCCCGTTTCAATCCAACCAAAAACCAAGAGAATATTTGTACAACAACAACAAACAGCGAAAGAAAGCATCACGAAATATAAGACCTAGCTAGATAAGCTGCTGATTGGCATCTAGATTTATAAGCAGAATATGATCGAGTTCATCTGTCATCATGAAACAGCAGCTACTCCTCTTGAAAACTAGTTTGTTTTCACGTAGCATAAAGGATTCTAAAGCTCATCAGTTTGAGAGAGAGCTCGCTTTTCAGAGAAGAAACTGCTTGCCGCCTGTTGTTGTAACTCTCATGTGTGCTCCAAGTATCGTAACAGCCTCGATGGAGAGACACCATACCAGCTACCAGTTGACGATGAAGACCGAAATGCATCAAAACGTTGAAATCTTAGACCAACGAATCCTGAACAGGTCATGATGTGATGTCTAGTCTGTTGCATGATGGATCTGTGAGCTCAATATTTTGACTCTTCTAGCTAGCTCAGCTCCTGGAGTACTGATGAACTAACGCAGCTGCTCGATTGCACAAGTTTCGGTAGAATGATTCCTATTTGATGATCGTCCGTAAGTTTGTTCTCTACCGCAGCTCCTCGTCTATACTTGATGGATCATCGCAGCTATATCCGTGTTCTCAGACCTGCTTCCGGGAAGCAATAGTCGCTAGATCGCTAGTTACTTGGTCGACTGATTTGCGGCTTTTGAAATAGCATTAACAGCAGGCGCGCTAGCTGCTCGACAACAATCTTTAGCAATCGTGCATTGCCAGCTTCGACTTTAGCTGTAGAGTTTGGTAAGCTTAAGGCCGAAGCTTGCTGAAAGAGATCATTCAAGCACTTCAGGACGCCGCGGCGTTCGTCTCTGCATTTGTCGTCGTCGATCTAAAAGCTCAAGTTTCCGATGTTGTCGAAGAGCTCGGCTATGATGTTTTCGACGTTGTCTAGCTATTATGAAGCTAGCTATTTCAGCTGATGTTACACTCGATTCCAATATGATAGTATCCATCAAAATGATCAGACGTCGAGACCAACAAACGCTAATCATGAGCTAAGATCGATCGAACTCCCCCACTGATTACACAATTTTTTTTGGTTGATTTCAGAAGCTCTCCGATAATCACCATTGCAACATCGGACCTAGTGGATGGTGGTCGAACGCGAACTATACGTCACAATATGTTTGAGCATCCATGATTTATAAGGGAGGGCTAGAGAATGAACCTTCTGAATGAGCTCCGTTGTGATGTTAGAACTTGCAGCATAGGCCGCCATGTGCTGCATCATTTGTGGCTTCAAAGCTCAAACTGCTGGAATGGAGCGCTGATCACGTACGCACAGAAGCACAAATCTGGTGAACTGTCGCTGTTTGTTTCATGTATGTGTTGCTACTCTTCTGATCAATATGCCTTCACACAAACAACGCACACCAAACTTGGACTTTATGCTCTTGGTACGATAAGAGGACGTGCCAAGACAAAGCAGCTGCTGATGATGCATCGATCCCAGACAGAAGACACCCCGCGAGACTTCACAATATCTAAGGTGGAGCGACAGGCGCAGATATAAACCTAGCTGCATCGAGTACTCCATTATTACCGAGCTGCAGGTTTCATGTATCTTGCAAGTGGCTGTTGAACTTGGTACACCAGCTGCAGCTACCGCGTGCTCAGCTGATGCAGAGTCCCAAACGGAAGGACCTCCAGCTCCGTGCCGCGACATGCTTAACGATGTCTAACTAACTGCAGACAGCTGAACAAGTGCAGGCACTAGAAGTACGCGACACTGCTGTCTGCTGGTTGCATGACCGCGAGAATACAACCAACCGCGCAAAGTCATTCAAGAAGAGTGGTTAGTCAAATTGCGGAATGGAGAACAAAGTCCGATTAGTGATACTGAGTCGACTAATGCTAGACCTTTGCCGATAGTTGCAGCCTGCGAGTCACATACAGCAGCTGCAGTTTCTCGCTATGTGCACACTGATCTCTAGTTATGTTCGAGGGAACACAACTGGAGGAGCTAGTTTCCCCAGCTTAGAGATGCCTTAAACTTCTAAGCTCATATATAATTCTGCGGAAGCAGCAGATTGTAGTAGCGAAGATTGCCAGTCTAGGGAACAGCGCTGATCAGAGCTCTCACTACCAAAGCTCTCCTTCATGAGAGCTAGCTATTTCATGAGAAGCAGTTTCAGTACAAGCTGACCGCACCACGCGGGTCGTGTGATTCAACCTAACATGCAAACTCGATGCGAAATTCATGTCCAACCAAAGAAGGAAAATGGGCAATAAGCTGCATAGCTCTAATCCGCTGCCAGGCACGTCGGCTGCAGCAGCTGCTGCTGCAATATTACTGAAACCCGGATGAAACAACTACTAAGTTTTCAACTTTGAAGAAGACGCAGCTCCTGAGGTCTCAAAACGTCTTCAAGCTACACTACATCGCAAGAAAACTCACACGAATCTACTGAACTTCCAATTTCCAGATGACCAAAAAAAAAACCCAACAACAACAACATCACATCACATATATCCTTGGCTCCGTTCTAATCACCGTCTCGCGGATGCCTGCATCTGCAGAGGTCCGCAACAGTACAATATTGAGAGGGGGGAGAGGGAAAAAGAAAAAAAAGACGACAACGACCAGTGATCTCAGAAAAGAAAAAAGGGAGGAAAAAAAAAAAAAAAAAAAAACGAGGAAATGAAAATTTTCTTCGTGGGCCGGGGGGTACGACGGACTTTTTGATGTTGAAGAAGAAGAAAACAGGGAAGCATAACAAGGAAATGCAGAAAAAGCAAAAAAGA
>Ga0116231_10010770_pt1 | contig 14476 bp, 15 predicted proteins | sample S1TSphgellanicum_2_FD_89695 | JGI IMG/M metagenome (GOLD analysis project Ga0116231, IMG submission 89695) | Host-associated microbial communities from peat moss isolated from Minnesota, USA - S1T2_Fd - Sphagnum magellanicum MG | ecosystem: Host-associated > Plants > Peat moss > Unclassified...
CGCGTCCCCGGATCGAGGCCGAGGATCACGATTGCGGGACCAGCGACACGTCGATGATGTAGCCGCGCGTGTGCGGGTACGTATCGATGCTGCTCTTGGCGACCAATTCGTATTTTCCGCGCAGATGCGGCAAGAGATTGAGCTGCGCCTGGCTGGTGTTGGTTTGCACGTTGCCGACGAAAAACGGCGGAAACCCGCGCTTGATCAACTGCGCCGCCGCAAGCGATTGCAGCCGCTGCATGGTAACGATGTCGATTGCGCTGCCGCCTTCGACCCGCACCTCGGCGAGCGTCTCGCCCGCCGCCGCGATGCGCTTGTCGACATAGTGCTCGAAGCTGAACGAAATCGTATCACCCGCGAAGAGATTCTGGCCGACGACCGGGGCCAGCAGCACCGGCGCGTCGGCCGGATAGTTGTGGTTCGCCAGGTCTTCGCGAATGTTCATCAGCTCGCGCTTGAGGTCGGCTTGAATTTCGGGCTCGCTGGATTTGTGCTTGTAGGGTTTGAGCGCATACGGCGGGTGCGTATACTCGCGATTCGCCGATTCGACCGTGCGGTCGAAAAGTTCGGAGAGCCGCGGTAAGAGCACGTCGTCGGGCTGATTGGGGACAAGCGTCAAGACGATCCCGGCGATCGGGTAGAGCACCGGCAGCTGCAAGTTGCCGTTGCGCGTCATGTCGACTTCTTTGCGCAGCGCGACGGCCTGCGACTGCAGGTCGGTGATCTCCGCGTTGACCGCGCCCAGGCGAAAGACGGCGTTGCGAAAGACGCTCGAAAGCAGCAATCCGGCCAGGTTGACGCTCAGCGCGATGAGCATCCCGGTCGCGACGGCGACGATGGTGGACGTGTATTTCGGCCGCAGTCCGAAGAGCGTGAGGCGCCGCCGCCCCACCTGGTGCCCGACCCGATCTCCGATATACGCGACGAGCCCGGCCACGAGCACAAACCCGACGATGAAGCTTATTCCGCCCAGCATGGTGGCTTAGACCGCGGAGGCGCGACGGAGTAGGGAGAGGCCGATCACCGTGAAGACCGCGTTTGGCGTCCAGGCGGCGATTCCCGCGAGGTAGGTTGAAAGTTCACCGACGCTCAGGAAGACGGTTGCGATCACGTAGTAGATGAACACGATCGCAACCGCCAAGCCGAAGCCGAGGCCCGTCCCGCCGCCGCGCACCGGGCGCAAACCGAACGAGACGGCGATCAGCGTGAACACGAATGCGGCGAACGGGCCGGCGAGTTTCGAGGCGTAGGTGGCGGTGAAGGTGCGGACTTGCTGGCCCGAGAGTTGGCCCGAGTCGAGCGCGGCCTTGATGTCGGCGCGCGACATCTGCTGCGGATCGGTGATGTCGGTGTGCTTCGCGATTTGGTCGGGCCGTTCGCCGACATCGATTTGCGTCTTTGGCGCGCGATGCATATTGACGCCGCCGTCGGGCGAGAATACGTAGATCACGCAGTCGTAGAACGTCCACGTACCCGCGTCGTAGCGGGCACGGGAAGCGGAGGTGATCTTTGTCGGGCGGCCTTGCGCGTCGAGGACGTCGACCGTCACGCCGAGCAGCGACTGGGAATCCTGATCGAGCGCTTGCGCGATCGTCACTTGCTTGCCGCCGTCGGGGAGCGGCAACGAGACGACCGTGTTCCCCGCGACCGGATTGATGTGCTCGATCACCTGCGCCTTGATCGATTGCGCCTGCAGATTGGCGAGCGGCACGATATATTCTTGCAGCACGAGATCGAAGAACGACATGAGCAGACCGACGATGAGCAGCGGCGTGACGATCCGCGAGAGTCCGATCCCGCCCGCTTTCATCGCCGTGATCTCGCTCTCGCCCGAGAGCCGCTGCATCGCAAGCAGCGTCCCGAGCAAGAGCGCCATCGGAATCACGTAGAGCATGAACTGCGGCATCTGCCACAAGAAGTACGCAATCGCCGCCGCCAGCGGCGCATGCTCGTCGGAAACAAACCGCGCGAGCGCAAGAATCTGCGTCGCAACAAAAATCAGCGTAAACGCCGACACCCCAAACAGAAACGGCCCGATCAGCTCCGCAACCAGATACCGATCCAGAATCGTGACCCGAAAATCAACGCCACCCGGTTGCAAGCGCACCTCGGGGAATCTTGCCTTGCCCAAAATCGTGCGGGCGCTCAAGACAAGGGGGCCCCATGCGCAGCATGGGGGGCGCGGAGCCGGAGGCGCAGCGCCTTCACAATCGAAAGCCCTCGCCAAGATAAAACTGGCGTGCTACCGGCGAGTTCAGGACGTCTTCGGCCGTGCCGGAGACTTCGATTTTTCCGTCGTTGAGGATGTACGCGCGGTCGACGATCGCGAGCGTTTCGCGGACTTGGTGATCGGTGATGAGCACGCCGAGGCCGCGGTCGCGCAATTGCCGGATCATCGCCTGGATGTCGGCAACGGCGATCGGATCGATCCCGGTGAACGGTTCGTCGAGCAAGAGGAACGCCGGTTCGGTTGCGATCGCGCGCGCGATCTCGACGCGCCGCCGCTCACCGCCCGAGAGCGAATCGCCGCGCGCGTCGATGAAGCGGCCGAGACCGAACTCATCGAGCAACGCGGGCAAGCGGCGCTCTTGCTCCGCGGACGAGACGCCGTTCATCTCCCAGATCAACCGGATGTTGTCCCCGACGGAAAGTTTGCGAAAGATCGAATTCTCTTGCGCGAGGTAGCCTAGGCCCGCGCGCGCGCGTTCGTGCATCGGCGCGCGCGTGAGGTCGCGCGAGCCCGACTCGCGTTCGAGCGTGATCGAGCCGTGATCGGGCCGCACGAGACCGACGACCATGTAAAACGTCGTCGTCTTCCCCGCGCCGTTGGGGCCCAAGAGACCGACGACTTCGCCGCGGTTCACGTCGGCGCTGACGCCGCGCACGACCGTGCGCTGGCCGTAGGTTTTCTTGAGATCGTCCAAGACGATGCGGTCGCTCATCGCGCGGTTCCTTTGGTTATGTGAATGCGGTCGAGACGCACGTTGCCGTCAAGCCGGTCGCCGGTGAAGACGAAGCCCTGGGCACTCGTCAGCCGGACATCGCCCTCACCGTGAAGGCGCTCGGTGCGGCCGTTGTAGTGCAGCGTCGAACAGGTGAGGATCGCCCCGTCTTGCGTCCGGGCCCGCACGCCGCCGCTCATCACGACTTCCTTCGTGCGATCATCGACGGTGGCCCTTGGCGCATCGGCGACGAGCCGGTTGCCGTCGGCCGCGTGGAAGGTGATGTGCGCCTGATCGAAGGTGACGCGCTCATCGCCGCTCGCCGAGCGGTCGCCGACGTCGGAGAGGGCGAGGATTTCGTAGAGCTGCCGCTGGCGGCCGTGCTCGACGACCGTCTGCTGATCGCTGACGTGGCCTTCGCTCTCGACATGGATCGGGACGTCGGTCGCCGCGGCCGGCGACGGTGACGACGTCTCGACCGGACCCGTGTGCGCGCAGGCCGCGACCAGCACGGCCGCGAGGAGGGCGCCGAACCGGCGGCTCATGCGGCCAGCGCCGCGATCGCGGTAGCGATCGCCCGGGCGCCGCCGGGCGGCCCCATCCGTTCGACCCCGACCGCGCCCATACGGGCTCGGCGCGGGGCATCGTCGAGCAGCGCCGCGATCGCAGCGGCGGCCCCGTCCACGCTGCCGGGGACGATCGCGAGCGCGTCGCCGAGCAGCCGCCCTTGACGCATCCGGTACCAGTCCGACTTCCGGGCGTCGGTGAGATCCAGCGCGACCACCGGAACGCCGCAGGCGGCGGCGGCTTCGTTCGCGGTGCCGGCTTGCCCGACCGCCAGCGTCGCCTCGCGCACGAGCGCGCCGATGTCCCCCGTCCAGCGCCGGATCCCCTCGAGCGCGGGCTCGAAGCGGGCGGGATCGAGGCCCGGCGCGATCGAGAGCGCGGCTTCGACGCCGGGCCGCCGGCCGGCGACGGCGCGGGCGACGGCCGCGAGCCGCGCGCCGTCGGCGTAGGCGCGCTCCCGCGATCCCGGCAAGAGGGCCAGCCGCAGCGGGGCGTGCCAGGCGAAGGATTGGGCCGACTCGAGCAAGTCGACGATGACGTTGCCGGGCGCTTGCGCCGGCACCCCGCGCGCTTGCAGCTCGCGCGCGGTTTGCGCGTCACGCACGAAGATCGCGCGCGCACCGCGCATGACGCGGCGTTCGATCGGGCCGTACGGCGCGACGTACGCGCTCTTCGCCGTTCCGACGAAAACGAGCGCCGTTCGCGCGGCGCGCGCCAGCAACAGCGCGTAGACGTCACCGACCGCGATCACCAGCCGGTAGCGCCCGACCGCGCCGCGCAGAAACGCCCGCTGCGCAAACAGCAGCGAGACGAAGCCGGCGCGCAGATCCTGCGCGAACGCGCGCACGTTCCCCATCGCAACGAGACCGCCGCTGGGCATCCGCGCTTGCGGACCGACGTCGGGAAAACCCGGCCGCGCAAAGCCGGCGCCGACGAGCGGAAAATGATCGGTACGCCACGCGCCGAGCGCCCGCAGCTCGGCCGCAATGCGTTCCGCAATGGCGACCTCGCCGTGCCCGTTGGTCACGAAGAGCACCGGCTTCATGCTGCCCCCAACCCGGCGAGCGAGAATGCGGCGATGCGCGCGCGATCGCCGTCGCGCACCAGATCGGTTTGCGAAACGAAGTCGCCGTAGGGACCCGCGTGCACGATCGGAACATCGCCGACGTACTCCGGCTGCGGCAGCGTATCGTGGCTGTGCCCGCCCAAGATCAGATCGAGCCGCGGAACCGCGGCCGCCAAACGCCGGTCCATCCGCAAGCCGAGATGCGAGAGCGCGACGAGCGTCACTCCCGGCGGCGTCTGCGCCGCGAGGCCGGCCGCCACCGTCAGCGGGTCGAGAAACCGCCAGCCGAAGACGCGCTCCCACCAACTGCCGTGCGGATACTGGACGACGAGCAGGCCGAAGAAGCGGAACGTCCACGGCGTGCCGTCCGAGTCGAGACGTTCGATCGTTACGTCGCGCACGAACGGTAACGGCCGTCCGAACGTATCGACGAGGTTCGCGCAGGTGAACGGATGCGCCATGAGCGCCGCACGTGCGCGTACGGCTCCGAAGAGATAGTGAAATTCGCGATTGCCCATCGCTTGCACGTCGTACCCGGCGGCGTCGATCTCGGCGAGGATCGGTTCGCGCCGGTAGAACACCGTCTGCGAGCCGCGCAGACTGTCTCCACAATCGACGAGCAATCCGGGGTGCGCCGCGCGCAAGGCGCGCAGCGGGCTCGCGATGTGCCGGTGATCGTGCAAATCGGACGTATGGTACAGGCGCATCAACGCGCCGCCGCGAGCACGAACTCCGCACAGCGCTCGAGCGCATCCGGCGGTCCGAGGCGCGCGCGCAGATCGGCGAACCGTGCGAGCTGCTCGGCGGGTCGCTCGAGCAGCGCCATGAGCGTTGCCGCGAGCGCATCCGGCGTCGCCGCCTCTTGCAGCAACTCCGGGACGACCGGCGCGTCGAGCACGAGGTTGGGCAGGGTGATGTAGCGGCCTTTGTAGACGCGCCGCGCGATCTTGGCTTGCGCGTCGGAGAGGACGTAGAGCGCGAGCGACGGCACGCCGACGAGCGCGGCTTCGAGCACCGCCGTCCCCGAGGCGACGGCGGCGGCATCCGCTTCGGCGAGCGCGTCGCGGGTCGAGCGCACGATGCGCACGTCCTGTGTCGAACGCAGCGAGAGCGCGTGCTCGAACGCGCGCGCCGCCTCGTCGTCGACGGCGACGAGCACGCCGCGCACGGCCGGCCGCTGCGCGCGCACGAGCGCGAACGCGTCGAGCAAGAGCGGCGTGTGGCGCGCGATCTCGCCCCGGCGGCTGCCGGGCAAGAGCGCGATCGTCCCGCCGCCGGCGGGTGCGGGCTCGCGCGGTGTCCGCGCCGGGACCGTCGAGACCAGCGGATGGCCGACGTACCCGATCGGTAAGCCGAGCCCGGTGTAGAAATCGCGCTGATGCGTGAACGCCGTCAGCGCGCGGCTCACCGCCGCGACGACGCGCGCGCGTTTGACATCGTCGAGCCACGCCGCGGGCGGAAAGTAGTAGACGATCGGGACGCGCGAACCCAGCCGCCGCAGCGTCTTGGCGAGGCGCAGATTGAACGCGCCGAAATCCACCAGCACGACCAGATCCGGCGGCTGCCGCCGCAACCGCAGCGCCGTGCCCCACATGATCGCGAGCAAGCGCGGAATTTTCTTGATCGCATCGAGCGGTCCGAGCGATGCCCAACCGCGCGTGCGCTGCCAGAGCGCAACGCCGGCGCGCTCGAGGCGCTCGTCGCCGATCCCCTCCGCCTCGATCGTCGCGCCCTGCGCGCGCATCGCGCCGAGCAGATCGTATGCCAGCAGTTCACCCGACGCTTCGCCGGTAGAGAAGAACACGCGCATCGCCGCGCGCTACTTCATGATTCCGCGGTTGCTCTCGCCGTCGAGAAACGCGAGCAACGCCTTCCCTTCGTGGCTCGCAACCGTTTCGCGCAGCGTTTCGACCGCCTGCGAGAGATTGCGGTCGGAGCGGTAGAGCGTTTTGTAGGCGTCTTTGAGTTCCGAGAGCACGACCGGCGCGAATCCCGCGCGGCGCAGGCCGGGGCTATTGAGGCCGTACACTTCGGCCGGATTGCCTTCGGCCAAGAAGAACGGCGGCACGTCGCGCACGATCTTGGAATACCCGCCCACGAACGCGTGGCGCCCGATCCGCACGAACTGATGCACGCCGGCCATCCCGCCGATCCCCGCGTAGTCCTCGACAACGACGTGGCCCGCGATCTGCGCGAGGTTCGACATCGTGACGTGGTTCCCGATCACGCAGTTGTGCGCGATGTGGACGTACGAGAGCAAGAGACAATCGTCGCCGACCCGCGTGTATTCCCCGTCGCCGGTCGCGCGATGGACCGAGGTGTATTCGCGGATGACGGTGCGGCTGCCGATCGACGTGTAGGCGATCTCGTTGCCGGCTTTGCGGTCCTGCGAGGGCGCGCCGATCGTGCAGAAGGGATGGATCTCGGTGTCCGCACCGATCGTCGTGTGGCCGTTGACGACGACGTGGGCGAGCAGCTTCGCGCCGGCCGCGATGTCGACGTGTTCGCCGACGAGACAATACGGTCCGATCTCGGCGGTGCGCGCGACCTTTGCGCTCGGATGAACGATGGCGGTCGGGTGAATCACAGGTGCAAGATGCTCGCATCGTTGGCGAACGCCGACGGATCGACCGTGATCGAGAACATCAGCTCCGCGGAGCACACCAACTGGCCCTCGACTTTCGCTTCCGCGGTGACCCAGCCGATGTTGAGTTTGTGCTTGATGACGGTCGTTTCCATCATCAACTGATCGCCGGGCACGACCGGCCGGCGAAACTTCGCTTTGTCGATGCCGACGAGATACGGCACCTTGCGCGCCATGTCGCCGGGCGTCAGGATCGAGGTGCCGCCGAGCTGCGCGAGCGCTTCGATGATGTAGACGCCCGGCAGGACCGGATTGCCGGGGAAATGCCCGGCTAGCATCGGTTCGTTGATCGAGATGTTCTTGTAGCCGCGCGCGAACTTCATCGGCTCGAGCTCGAGGATGCGATCGACGAGCAGCATCGGGAAGCGGTGCGGCAAGATCTGCATGATCTCGCGCACGTCGAGATGGGCCATCGCGGCTACGGGCTGGCGACCGCCGTTGCGGCGGCGCTTTCGCCGCCGAGCGGTCGCAGTTCGCGCACCGCCATGCAGTGCAATTTGTGTCCGCTCTTGATCGCGACGACCTCGCATTGCGGATAGGCGCCGAGCAGGGCGAGATCGCCGATCAGATCGAGGATCTTGTGCCGGCACGGTTCGTCCGCCGAACGCAGCGGCGCGAGCGGCCCCTCCGGTCCGAAGACGACGGCGTTATCGAGCGTACCGCCCTGGGCGAGACCGTGACGCAAGAGGGCCTCGACCTCGTGTTGGAAGCCGAACGTGCGGTTCGGCGCGACGCCGGCCGCGTAGGTCTCGGGGTTTACGTCGAGCTCGTGGAATTGCGCGCCGATCGGCGCGGGATAGTCGACCGTCATGCGCACGCGGAAGGTCGCGCTGGGCAACACGATGAGGAGCCGTTCGCCGTCGCGGAAGACCGCGGGCCGGGTCGGGATGAACCGCACGCGCGGCTCGCGCTGGCCGGCCAGGCCGGTCGCGGCGATCGCGTCGGTAAAGACTTTCGCGCTGCCGTCCATGACCGGGATCTCCGGGCCGTCGACCGCGATGAGCGCGTTGTCGACGCCCATCCCGAGCAGCGCCGAGAGCAGGTGCTCGACGGTCGAGACCGTCTGGTCGCCCACGCCCAGGACCGTCGCGCGCCGCGTGTCGACGACGAAGTCGGCGCGGGCCGGAAATTCGACCGCATCGTTCAGGCGAAAACGCAAACCCGACCCCGCCGGTGCGGGGGAGACGCGAACGCGTCCGGGTTTGCCCGTATGCAGGCCGACGCCCGTGAAGTCTAGTGCTTCACGCAGCGTCGATTGATATTGTTCCAACGGTTCCTATGTCTCCGGTAGCGCCTACCGAATCGGGCCGCGCTCGAGCGCATCCACGCGAGCGAATAAGTTCGGAAGTTTCCGGAGCAATGCCTGTCCTCGCAGCTCGTCGCGGTGATTGCGCGCCGGACGGCCCGACACGAACGCTCCGTCGGGGACATCGCCCCAGATGTGCGAGGCGCCGGCGATCGTGACCCGCGAGCCGACGGTGATGTGACCTTTGAAGGCCGACTGGCCACCGACTTGGACGTAATCGCCGACGATCGTGGTTCCGGCCAGACCGGATTGCGCGGCGAACGCGCTGTGTTTGCCGATCCGGCAGTTGTGGCCGATCTGCACGAGGTTGTCGATCTTGGTCCCCTCGCCGATCGAGGTCACGCCCGTCTGGGCCCGGTCGATGCAGGTGTTGGCGCCGATCTCGACATCGTCGGCGAGCGTGACGATCCCGATCTGGGGGATCTTGCGCAGCGCGCCCTCGACGAATGCCCAACCGAAGCCCTCGCTGCCGATCACCGCCCCCGGCTGCAGCACCACGCGGTCGCCGAGCGTGCAGCCGTCGAGCACGACGGAGCGCGGGTGCAGCGTGCAGTCGGCCCCGACGATCGCCCCGGCACCGATCGCCACACCGGCAGCAAGCACCGTGCGCGGACCGATCCGCGCACCGCTGCCGATGGCCACCAGCGGACCGACGGTGGCCGACGGATCGACGCTCGCCGACGGATCGACCACGGCACTGGGATGGATCCCGGCCGGCGGCCGCGGCGGTTCGAACGAACGCAAGAGGTCGGCGAGCGCGATTCGCACCGACGGCACGGCGACGAGCGGCTTCGCGTAGGTTTCCGCGACCCCCACCAGCGTGGCATCGACGAGCACGGCGGCGGCCTTCGACGCCAAGGCCGCGCGGAGATACTTCTCGTCGGTCGCGAAGGTCAGCGCCGTCTCGTCGACCGCATCGACGCCGGCGACCCGTTCGACGACGACCGCGGGATCACCGATCACGCGTCCGCCGGTCCGCTCGGCGATCGTGCCGAGCGTCCCGAGACCGGTCACGGCGCGGGCGTGCCTTTGTCGTCGATGTGCAGGATCTTCTCGACGTCGCCGGTGATGTCGACGCCGCCGTAGCCGACGTACTGGCGGGTGAAGACGTACTTGAGGTGGCGATCCGACTGCACTTGTTTCGCCGCGTCTTGAACGTCATTGACGAGTTCTTGTTGCGCGGAGACGTAGCGCTTCTCGAGGTCGCCCATCTCGCGCCGTTTCTCCGCTGCCGATTTGTTCGAGTGCACGATCGCCGCGTTGTCGGCAGCGATCTGATTCTGATAGTTTTGGAACTTCGGCCAGTTCGCTTGCAGCCGCTGCGTATCGATCAGGCCGATATCGGACTTCGGCGCGGTCGCGCAGCCCGCCAGCGCAGCAGCGCAGACGGCAATCGTCGCGAGCAGAGGAAGGACGCGGGTCGACACGGTGGGTCTCCTATTCATGCAAGGTTTCAACGTCTTTCGCGACGTCGGCGGTGAGGTCGACGCCGCGGATCTCGGCGACCGGATTGCTGACCACGACGGCGAGGCCGCGCTGATGCGCCAGCGTCGTCGCTTCACGTTTGATCTGTTCGACCATCTGATCGTAGAGCTCGTCCCGCTTGTGCTGAAGGTTCGCGATCTGGTCGTGCGCATCGCTGCCGGCGGCCGCATCGGCACCGCCGAGCGCCGCGTAGCGGCGCGAGAGATCGAGCCGCGTCTTCTGGAAATCGTCGATCGTCGCTTGCGCATCGGCGGTGAACTGCTTTTGGTAGTCGGCGTGCAAGTGCGCGATCCGATCGCGCAGCGCGGGCGGTAAGTTCTGCACCCCGGCGGAAGCGGCGCCCCCTCCGCCCGTGCTTGCGGACGACATCGCGGGTGCGGCGAATTCGCGGCGCAGGTCGCTCTCGCGGCTCTGCAGTTTCGCGAGCGCGCGCGCGTTGATCGCCGCCGCCTGGGCTTTCATGTCGGCTTGGACCTGCGCGCGCAACTTCGTCTGCAGGGTGGCGAGCGTCTGCGAATCGCGGTTCTTCATCGCACCGACTTGATCGGCTTCGGAGCGGTCCAAGGCGTCGAGTCTGGTCCGCGCATCCTGCCGCGCCGCATCGTCGAGCGCGAGACTCGACAGCTTCGTCTTGAGCGCGAGCCGCTCCGCAGCATCCTTGTTCGCGAGGTCGAGCGTGAGCGCGGCCTCCTTCGCCTGCAGCTCGTCCTGCTTGGCGCGATACGTGCGGTTCGCCTTATCGGCGATCGTGCGCTGCATCGCGTTCAGCTCGTTCTCGTTCTGCGCGGCGAGTGAATGTTGGTAGGCGGCAAAGTCGCGCTGCGCCGCGCGCGACGCGTCGGCGGACTGCACGCCGGCGGTCTGCGTCACTTGCGAGGCGACGGTACCGGCGCCCGGCGCGCTGACGCCGCTGGCTTTGAGGGCTTGCTGGATCGCTTGCGCTTCGCGATCCTGATACTGCTTTTGCTTCTGATCGAGCAGGGCTTTCGTCCGGTTCGCGGCGTCTTGCAGCTCCTTGGCGATCAGCGCCTGCTGTTTCTTCACATCGGCGCCCGCCAGCGCGTGCGGCACCGTGCCGCCGAGCGTGAGCGCGTCGATATTTTGATCGTACTGCGCGAGCTGCGGATAGAGCGGATGGTGCTTGATCACGTCGTCCATTCGCAGGTAGCCGATCGGGCCGGCGGCGGACGGTGCCGTCCCCGGCGCGACCGTTTTCGCACACGCGGCGAGCGCCCAGAGCGCCACCAGTGCGAGCCCTCTCTTCACGAGCGTTACTTGATCGAACCCGTCACGTCGGAGGTGATGTCGACGCCGCCGAAGATGATCATCGAACGATCGAGGACGAGCGAGAGGCCCTTCTTCTTGGCGATGTCGGCGATCGCCCCGCGCGTTTGGTCGAGCACGGGTTTGACGACCTTCGTGCCTTCGTCGTCGAGCGTCTTGCGGTAGTCCTTGAGGATCGCGTCGCGATCGCTCTCGGTCTTCGCCGACTTCATCTTGTCCGAGGCCGTCTTGTCTTCGTTGTTACGGAACGTCGCGAATTCTTGCTCGGCGGCTTTGATCTTGGGCACGTTGTCGATCGCGCCTTGGTCGACGTAGCCGACGGTCGACGGCGGCGGTGTCGCGACCGGCGGGACGGGATCGCTCGGGCTCGTCAGCAGATCGCGCACGTTGCTCGTGATGTCGACGCCGCCCGCGACCACGATGCGCTTGTCGATGACGACCGAGAGATTCTTGCTCGAGGCGACCGACGCGATTGCGACCTGCGCCTTCGCGAAGAGCGGGCCGAAGATCTGTTGCTGCTTCTGCTGCATCTCGGACTGGAATTGCTGCTGCAATTTCTGCTGCTGATCTTGCGAGGCGCCTTTCGCGCGCGCCGTAAACTGCCGTTGCAGCCCCTGGCCGAAGTCGCTCAGCTGCCGGTTGGCGCTCGCGAACGACGGCAGCGACGAGAGCGCTTCCTGGTCGACGTAGCCGATGTCGGTCACGTCGGCCGCGAGCGCCGCGGGCGCCGAGATGAGAACCGCGAGTGCTCCCGCGGCGATGATGGGAAACCGGTACTTGTTCACGATTAGAAACTCTGTCCGATGCCGAAAGCGGTGTGCGTTCCTTGGCTGCCCTTGGCGAAATCGAGCCGGATCGTCTTGAGCCCGAGTTGCGGGATGTCGAAGCGCAATCCGATGCCCACGTCCGAATGAAACTGGAACTGGCTGTAATCGACGACCGTGCCGTCCGTATTGTAGAGCGGTTCGGCTCCACGGATCCGGACGCCGCCGTCATCGAAGAACCCGACGACCGAGAACTTCCGATCGGAGGTTACCGGGACGCGGAGTTCCGCCTGGAACAGCTCTTCATCGGTTCCATAGAACGGGTTGTCATACCCGCGCAGCTGCTGATCCGAGAACGTGAACAGCTTGTTCGGCGGGATCGCCCCGTCGGTGTAGCCGACGCGTGCGTGGACGCCGAACGTCGCGTTGCGCAAGACGGGGAAAAACTTTGCGGCGTCGACGATGTACACCGAGTACTTGAAGGCCGAGCCGAAGCTGGGTTCGCTGACCTCGTCCGATACCGAGGCGTTGATGCCGCGCCGCGGGTTGAAGATATCGTCGCGCGTGTCGGCGCCGACGCCGTAGACCACGCTGCGCAGATTATACGGCCGCGTCGAATCGATGTTCGCAATCGAGGGCGCGTTGATGCCGAGCGCGTTCGTCGCCGATGCCGCGCTGCTCAGTTCGTTGAGGATGTCGGCGCTCGACGTGCCGACCGGGACGTTGTAGCCGATGTTGTTGTTCGGGAAGTAGTACGGCTCCGGAACTTCGGCGCTCGATGCGACGACGGCGATGTTCGTGCCGACCGAAACGCGGAAGATGTCGTTCAGGCGCCGCCCGAGCTGCAGATTCAACCCGGTCGACCGCGTTTGATAGGTCGAGGCGATGCCGTCGACTTCGACGGCGTCAGATGAGTTGGTCGGGATGATCGTCACGGGGATCGGCGTCAGACCGGTTACCGAGGTCGCCGGCGCCGGCGTCGGCACGTAGTAGACGGGATAGTAGTTGGTCTGCGCTTGGGTGTAGAGCGTGCCGCCGAAGCTATATTTCTGGGAGGCTTGCGTCTTGCCGACATACGGCACGCTGAACGAGATCGATGCATCCGAGAGCCGCGAGCCACGCTCGAATTTGATCGAGCCCCCGTCGCCCGTTCCGTTGATGTTGTTCTGCGTGTACGACACCTGCCCAGTGAGGCCGGTGCCGGTGATGCCGCCGGAATATCCGGCGCCGATCTGCGCCTGGCCCGTGCGCTGTTCTTTGACCGTCCACTTGAGCGTGATGTACGCGGGCTTCTTCGGGTCCGGACCTGGACCCGTATCGACGCTGACCTTCTCGAAGAAGCCGAGGTTATTGAGCCGGTCGTAGTCGCGGCGGATCCCGGAGTCGGTGATCATGTCGCCGGGCTTGAGCCGCAGTTCGCGCCGGATCACGTCGTCGTGCGTGAGCGTGTTTCCGGTGATCTCGATCGCCGCGATGCGCATCACCGAGATCGTGTAGACGACATCGGCCGTGCCGGCCTTCATGTCGATCGTGGCCGGATCGATGCCGGCTTCGAAGTCGCCGATCGTCAGGTCGTATTGTTTATACAGTTCCTTGAGCCGCTCGACGTCTTTGTCGCTGGTCTCTTCCGAGTACGGCGAACCGGGCTTGGTCTGCAGGACGGCCTTGATGACGGCCGGGCTCAGCACCGGATCGGCCGCCGGCGGCTCCGCGATGATCACGTTCCGCACCGTGAGGCCCTCGGTGATCTTCAGCGAGAGCGTGCCATCGGGGGCGATGTTGACGTCGGCGACGTGCGAGGGGACCTGGCCGCGGTAGCCGATCTTGTCGTAGTACGAATTGATCTTGAGGACATCTTGCTGAAAGGTCTTGGAATTGAAGACCTGGCCGGTCGCGGTGTCCATCAGTGCCAGCAGGGTATCCGCCGGGACGTGCGCGTTCCCGTTGAAGACGATCTTCGAGACGACCGGGTTCTCGACGACGCGGAAGGTGATCGCGATGCCGTCCGGGCGCTGTTTGATCACCGGGGGCGCTTGGTCCGCGAAGAAGCCGAGATCGTTGATCGCGCGCAGGTCGGCCTGGATCTTGGCCGGGTCGAACGGGTCGCCGGGCTTGGTTTCCACCACCGCCAGGATACGATCCGTGGCGATGTGGGTATTTCCGGTAACCGAGACCGAGACGACCGTTGGTGCCGGGGCTTGGTTCTGCGAGTATGCCGGCGGCATGACAAGACCGAGGAGTGCGAGCGTGGCGAGGGAGACTCGCAGCGCCCGGCGGGACCAATCGAACAAAACGCTATCGTCCTTATATCTGTGATGAGTCGCTGGCGCATACGCACGACGCGCGCACACGGCTACGGGCACTTAGCCCAGAAACGCGCATGCCGAAGGCCGCGTTCCCCGGCCCCGAGGTTACACA
>Ga0116231_10010772_pt1 | contig 14472 bp, 9 predicted proteins | sample S1TSphgellanicum_2_FD_89695 | JGI IMG/M metagenome (GOLD analysis project Ga0116231, IMG submission 89695) | Host-associated microbial communities from peat moss isolated from Minnesota, USA - S1T2_Fd - Sphagnum magellanicum MG | ecosystem: Host-associated > Plants > Peat moss > Unclassified...
GATTCCCCGAAAACGAATACCGCAACGCCCTAAACCGGCGCCGAGAAAATCAGATTAAAGGGCCCCAGATACCCAAACTCCTCCGACCAGAACAGATGCGCCGCCGCCGAGTCGAAACCCGCCCTCTCCAACTGGTTCAGGATGTCCCACCCCAACACGCCGGGCACGCCATCGGTGGCCGGGCGAGTGGTCGCGGCCGCCACATCGAACGGAGCACTCACGAAAAGTTTGCCGCCCGGCATCAACGCCGCCCGCACTACACCCAGCAGCTTCTGGATCGCCGGCTCGGCATGAAGATGCTCGCTGGAAATAATGCAATGATACGCGCGTGCCGCCATCAGAGGCACCGGCTGACCGCCGCCCGACCGCCGGCGCGTCGACAATCGCGCAACCCGCGCCTCGAGATACGGCTCGATCGAAGCGCCGCCCCCGATCAGCAATACCCGCATCCAGGGCAGCAGACCGATCTCGGACTCTATCAATTGCAGCATCGCGCGGAAACGGCTGTTGAGCTTTTGCGGGCAGCCGCAAACCTGCTGCTCCCGCCAGTTCGGCTCAAGGCTGGCCGCGCCAGGCATGTCCACGGGCAACCGGGTGGAAAACCGCGTCTGTGTCAGGCAAAGCCCGCATGTGCCCATCGAATCGTGCACGCTCTCGCCGGCCGCCCGCGCCAGCGACATCTCGTAGGCATATCTCGAATCCAGCAGGCTGCGTTCGCTCGAAACGAATTCCTGAAACGCCGCCACATCGTGAAACGTGGCATAGGGGAAACGGAATTCCGGCTGCACATCAAAGTTTCGCATAGCAAACACCGCGAGCGGTCACGCGCCGCAGGCGCGATCCGAACCGCCGTCCATGCCACATTCCTTACATCCAGCGGCGCAATCAAAGCCATGCCTTACGCTTCACGATGCCGTGTCAGGAACTCAGTTCCCGCCCCCTGTTGGCAGGGTTGGGGTGAGGGTCTCGCCCGCCGCACATCGAAACCAAAAAGGAAGAGTCTTCTTTTTCTGAAGAAAAAGAAGCAAAAAGACTTTATTCCTTCGCCCGCATCAACATCGCGGCCATCGCCCCGCACCGCAAGCTGCAATGCCATTTTACATTGCACCCTGTCTGGCACACGCACACGGGCCTCACACACGACATATAGGTAGATTCCGAAGCTTGATCTTCGGCAGCCTTTTCCCTTGTATTTTGGCCGGTTCTCACGAGCGGATATTGCCGGCCTGTCAGGTCTCACGGAATTCGATGCGCAATCTCAGATACAACATCGTCGCACGTAGAAACGGATACGAGTGTTAGCGCGCCAATCCGAAACGGCAACGGCCGGCATGGATATGCCGGCGATCCACCGCCGGCGCCTGATCGCGCCATTGCTGGCAGGCCGCAAGATAGCCGACTGGGATTCGTCGCCCTGTTCCAGCCAAGGATGCAATCTGGCGCTGCGGCTGACACCCCTGCGTGGCGACGCGGTGGAGGCCCAGGCACAGGCCATGCTCGCAACCCTGGCCCCGGGCGGGATCGCCATGCTGGTCAGCCTGGATGCCTTGCGGCCCGCCGTATTGCGCCGCCTGGCGCCGCAGCACGCCCACTACGTTCAGCGCGCGGTTGCCGGATCGGTCATGTTCGAGGGGGATTTCGCCCAGGCACAGATCGCTGTCCTGCGCGATATGCCGGTCCCGCGCGACATCGCCCACATCTACCTGTTCGCCGAAAATGCCTTGCCGCCGCTGGAAACCGGCTTGCTGGAGCGGCCGGCCGGCAAGGCCGGTGCACGACAAGCGGCGGCCGAAGCGCCGAAACCCACGCGCAAGCCCGCAAGCGGCGAGGAAAGCCGCATTGCTGGCCTGGCCCACCGGCTTCTCGCCCAGGAACAACGCCTGCTCTTGGCGCAATCAGGGCGCGCGCAACCCAAGCCCGGGCCATTGCCTGCCAACCAGGCGGCGCAATGGTTCGATCCTCCCGCCAAGATGTTCGACTGGCCGCTCGCCGACCAAACCACGGCTGCCGCCACCACCGACCCCTATCACGTGCGCGTCGACGATCCGGTCATCCACGCGGCAAGGCAGGGCCAGGCCTTCCTCGATCGTTTCCGTCTATTGGCTGCGCAACCAGACATCGAAGGCGCGCTCGCCTCGCTCATCGCGCGGAAAAATCTTCTGGCGGCTTGCGGCACGCAGCCCGATATTTCCATCGTCATCCCGGTCTACGGCCAGATCGCCTATACGCTGAATTGCCTCGATAGCCTGCTCGCCCACCGGTCACGCTACAGCGCGGAAATCATCCTGGTCGATGACGCATCGCCCGACGGCAGCGGCGCGCTGCTCGCGCACATCCCGCATATACGCACCCTGATCCAGCACAAGAACGCAGGCTTCATCAAAAGCTGCGCCGTCGGCGCGGCCGCCGCCAACGGCACATGGCTCGTCATGCTGAACAACGATACGCGCGTCGTCGATGGCTGGCTCGACGCGCTGATCGGAAGTTTCGCGCGATTTCCGCAAGCAGGCCTGGTCGGCTCGAAAATGCATTATCCCGATGGCAGCCTGCAGGAAGCCGGCGGCATCATCTGGCGGAACGCGAGCGCCTGGAATTACGGCCGCAACGACGATCCCAACCGCCCCCACTACGCCTATGCAAGGCAGGTCGATTACGTCTCCGGCTGCTCGATCGCGCTCCGCCGCGAAACCTGGAACACCATGGCCGGCTTCGATCCGCTTTACGCCCCCGCCTATTGCGAGGATGCCGATCTGTGCCTGCGCATCTCCGAAAGCGGCAAGCAGGTATGGTTCCAGCCGCAATCCCGCATCGTGCATTACGAAGGCAAGACATCGGGCACGGATCTCTCCACCAACATCAAAAGCTATCAGGTACTGAACACAAAAAAACTCTTTCTCCGCTGGCGCGCCCGCCTCGCCGCGCATCGCCGGCCCGGCGAGTTCCCCTATGCCGAGAAATCCCGCCGCATCAACATGCGCATGCTGGTGATCGATGCAACGACGCCAACCCCGGATCAGGATGCGGGCTCCCTGCAAACCGTGCTGGGGCTGCAATCATGCCTGGCCCTCGGCTATGGCACCACCTTCATGCCGCAGGACAATTTCCTGTTTCAACCCGGCTACACCACGGATCTTCAAGCCGATGGCATAGAATGCACCTACGCGCCCTACGATACCGCCTCCGACTCCTATCTGCGTACTTACGGCCATCTGTTCGACGTGATCATGATCTATCGGCTCACCGTGCTGGAACGCACGCTGGCCCATATCCGCCTGCGCGCGCCGCAGGCGGCCGTGCTGTTCCATGTCGCCGATCTGCATTTTCTGCGCATGCAGCGCCAGGCCGCGATCAACGCCGATCCGTCCCTCGCCGAACAAGCCGAGGCGCTGCGCGTGCGCGAACTCGCCGCCGTGAACGCCTCCGATTGCACCATCACCCATTCGGTGGCGGAGGCAAGCCTGCTTGCCGAAATGGCCCCCGGCGCCCCCGTGGTCACCTGGCCGCTCATGACGAAATGCCACGGCACGCACAAGGGATTTGCCGATCGCCGCGACGTGCTCTTCCTCGGCGGCTACCGTCACCCGCCCAATGTCGATGCCGTACACTATTTCGCGGCCGAGATCCTGCCAAAACTGCGCCGCGCCGAACCGAAGCTGCGCTTCATCGTGGGCGGCGCCAATCCCACCGATCAGGTGGCCGCCCTGGCCGGCCCGCATATCGAGGTCACCGGCCAGATCGCCGATTTGCAGACCCTGATGGATCGCGCGCGCGTCTTCGTATGCCCCCTGCGCGTCGGCGCCGGCGTCAAGGGCAAGATCTTCACCGCGCTGGCCTACGGCATTCCCGTCGTCACCACACCGGTGGGCATCGAAGGCAGCGGCCTGCTGCCCGACGAGCATGTGCTGCTCGCCGACGATGCGAAATCCTTCGCAAAGCAAACGCTGCGCCTCTACCGCGATCCAATCCTCTGGCAGCGCCTCTCCAACGCGGGCCTCGCGGTGGTGCGGCGCGACTACTCGCCCGAAAGCGGCGCCGGATTCCTCGCCGCCGCCATCGACGCCGCATGGAAACACAAACTGGGAGTAGAGGCCGCATGTGCGCTGCGTTAGCCGAGGCGCCTGCCCTTCGTACCCGCGGCGCACCCGTTCACGGCAAGATCGATGTTGTCCAGCAGGATGGGATCGTCCGCGGCTGGTGCGCCGCCACACGGCCGCCCTTCGGCCCGCGCAGGGTTTCCATCAGTCTCGGCGACACGCAAGTTATCAGCGGCCTGCAATGCGACATGTTCCGCGACGATCTGCTGCTCGCCGGCGTCGGTGACGGGCGGCACGGTTTCTGCGCCACTCTGCCGCGCGCCTTCATCGTGCCCGGCCATGTCGATCTGGTGCGATTGATCGACGACGACACCGGCGCCCCCCTGGGCGACGCCACGCAGGTGCGCTGGTCCAGGCCCGCGCCCGAAAAACCGCCCCTGCAATCCTATATCGACGAAATCCAGGCCAACGGATTGGTCGCCGGCTGGTGCTGGGACCCGGCCGACCCCGGCCGCCATGTCGTGCTCGATGTCCACGCCAATGGCATTCACGCCGGCAGCACGGTCGCCGGCCTCTTCCGGGAAGATTTGCGCGCCGCCGGCAAGGGCACCGGCCACTGCGCCTTCAGCTTCTTCCTCCCCTGGAACCTGATCGCGACAACCGCCCGCATCGACGTCACCCTGCTCGACAGCCAGACCGGCCAGCCCATCGGCGACCCCGTCACCTTGCGCCGCCCGCTTCTGGTTCCCGCCGAGCGCCGCATCGACAGCCTCGAACGCCAACTGAAACTTCTGCAAGCCGAGCTTCAGGCCGCCGAGGCCCACGCCGCCCGCGCGCAGGATGCCGGCAACGTCTCCGCCCTGTTTGCCGAAGTCGCCGCATTCTTCCACGATCTGGCCGAAGGCCGCCCGCGCGGCGCCATGGCCGGCCTCAAATCCCGCATGGAGGATACCGCCGCCCGGCTCGCTTTGGTCCCCCTCGTGGCCCCCAGCAACCCGCTGGTCACCATCCTGCTCCTGCCCGATGGCGGGCTCGACCGCCTGCACGCCTGTTGCGCTGCCCTGCACCGCGCCGGCGCCGATCTGTCCGCCCGCATCGTCATCCTCGATGCCTTCGCCGACGAGTCCGACGACGTAACCCTCATCCACGCTGCCGTGCGCAACCTGCACACCCACCGCATCCGCCCGAACGAAACCATCAACGACGCGCTCGCCGCCATCGATACGCCCTACGTCGCCCTGCTGCCCGCGCACATCGCCATCGCCCCCGGCTGGCTCGATCGCCTCGTCGACCGCCTGCAAACCGACCCCGCCACGGCCCTCCTCACTGGCGCCCTCTCGCTCGGCGGCGAAAAACCCGCAATCCCGCTGCTGGTCGCCGACGCCCTGAACGGCTTGCGGGCAGCGAGCCAGCCCGACGCGGATGCCGTCGACGCGCTCGGCGTGGTGCTCCGCCTGCAATCCGTCCTCGCCATCGGCGGTCTCGACCTCAGTTTCGAGAGTCTCGCCGCCCAGCTGCTCGATCTCTGCCTGCGCCTGCGCGCTGCTGGCCTGCACATCGCCGCCGACGAAAACGCTCTCGGCTACGTCCGCGCCCCCCCCATCGCCCTCCTCGACCAGGCCAGCGTAGACGACATCAGGCGCCTCCGCGCCGCCTGCTCCGCCCTCGCGGCAACGCGCGAGGCCGCCGCCAGCACGGCACCTCACCCGGAAACGCCCCCCGCGCTCAAAGCGAAGCGCGCGCCGCTACCATCCGCGCCGCCAACGCCAGCGGGCCGCCGCAAGAAAGTATCCGTTTGAACCCACGCCTATCGGCAACAGCGAAGGAACACACCAAGGGTGATGCCACCGTCTTTCTTCAATGTCCTGATACTGCCTGTGCTGGTCTCCATCCCGTGCATGATTTCGTACGCGGTGCTGCATGAATGGCGGTTCCAGCAGCTCCGTTGGCGTCATCTTACGGCGCATAATTGCCGCCGCTACCTGGTGCCCAAGGGCTGGCGCGACGGCGGTGGCGAAAGCGCCCTCAGGCTCGACAAGGGTCCTTTCTCCATCAACATCATTTGCATCCAGGCCGACCCCGCCACCGTCCGCGCCGTACAAATGGGCGTCACCGACCTCGCAACACCGGGCCGCCTCTCCGTGGTGCTGGTCCCGGGCGTCATAGGGCAGGGCGTCGCCGAGGTGATGATGGCCAGCCAGGTCCTGGTTCTATGCTACCGCCGTCTTGTCGGGCTGGACGTGATTCTCCGCGCCACCCAGGCATCCCTCGCGGCCTCCTACGCAGCCGAACATCGCAGCCGCACGCAAGCGGCATACGAACCGACGCCAGCCACCTTGCTCGCGCCACACGAACCGCCTGCCACGCCGGCCCCCCCGGCCCCTGCCACTCCGGCAATACCGGCGCGGCCCGAGCTGATTGCCAGCACCGAACAGGTGCAGGCCACCCTGCGCGATTACGGCAGCGACACTTTGGTGATCGCCTTCAACGATACCTGGCACCTGGGTGAAAGCGGCCATCTGCGCTGCGGTCCGGCCACGCAAAATCCAGGCTTCAGCATCATCGATGTCGCCACCCGCACCCCCAACTGGTTCCCCGCCGACGATATGGCCGCCCTGCTCCCCGCCATCCTCGCCCGTGTGGAAGGCCGCTTCCCCCGCCGTGTCATGTTCGGGTTCAGCCAGGGCGGCTATGGCGCCATCAAATTCAGCCGCGCCCTGCACGCCACCACGGTCGTTGCCTTCTCGCCGCAAATCTCCATCGATCCCCGCGCCGTCGGCCAGGGCCGCTTTGCCAGCCAGTTCGACTTCAACCGCAACGCCGGCATGGCCATCACCGCCAACGACTCTGCAGGCCAAACCTACGTCTTCTACGATCCCTATGACGAGCAGGACACTCTCCACGCAGCCCGGATCGGCAAGCTGATATCCACCAACGACATCAAGCTGCCCTTCTTCGGCCTCAGCACCTACCGCCTGTTCTCGACACCGGAAAGCCTGCGCCTGATTCTGCAACTTTGTCAGGCCAACGACACGCCCGCCCTGATGCGGCTGGCGGCCGGCCAGCGCCAAGCTAATCGGGCGCGGCCATTGCTGATGGCCATGCATCTGGCAACCCATCGGCCGGCGGTGGCCATCCGCATCTGCAACGCCTACGCGCGCACCTGGACCGAGGGCAATCTTGTCGCCCTCTATTATCGCCTCGCCGTCAACGGATCGGCCACTGTGGTTTTGCCGATGATCGAAGCCCTGGCCGCCACCCACCCCGACCATCCGGAGGTGCAGGGCGGCGCCGCCCTCGTCGCCATCAGGGCAAAATGTCCCGAAGCCGCCCACAAATTCGTCACCCGCGCCAGAACCATCGATCCCAACAACGAAAAATGGCGGCAAGTCGAAGCCAACGCCCGCAAACTCCTCCTAAACGCATGAACCGTTCACACCAACTCGAATGCGCTTCAGCCAACTCCAAACGCCCTCGCCCGCTTGCGGGAGAGGGAAGGGGCCCACCGCGCAGCGGTGGGAAAGGTGAGGGTTTTCCGCCGGGCAAGACTCAACTCCCAAGCACCAAGCCAACCCCCACCCACCCTGCTTCATTCGCCCACACACTGGAGCATCCGTGAAACTTTCCATTTTCGGCCGCCACCCCATCCCGCAGGGCGGCTTCAACGGCGTGATGAGTCTTTTCGAAGCCATCGAGTTCGGCAGGCTCGGCTACGAAACAACCCTCCTGCTCCCCTTCCTCGACGCAGCCGCCTTCAGCCAGTTCCTCGAACAGCACAAGCTGCGCAACCTCAACGAACTCTCCCGCTTCGGCGGCCATTTCAACATCCTGCCGGTCTTCCCCGACGGCGAGAATTTCGCCCCCTGCGACGTGCTTGTCTACCAATCCTACTTTCCCGAGGATTGGGCGAATTTCAACAAACTCTGCCGCAGCCGGGCAACGATCTTCACCAAGAACTTCCCCAAATTCGTTCCCTCCCCGGAGCATCTCTTCGAATCCGGCGTCATCGGCCAATTCGCCAACTTCGATCTCGTGGCCTGCGCGCTCCAGGAAGATGTCGATCTGCTCGCGAGCCACCCCGAATTCGCCGCCCGCTTCGCCGGCCGCTTCATCTACGCCCCGCGCGGCGCCGCGCCGGAATTACTGCATCCCGGCTACAAGGCCGGCCTTCCCCCCACCATCGGCCTCGATGTCCCCAACACGCCCGACATGCAGGCTTTGGAACATTATTTCGAACCCATCGAAGCCCTCCGCCGCGACTACCCCGACCTGCAGGTATTCAGCATCGGCCGCGACGTGCCCATCCGCGGCGCCAGGCGCATCCCTTTCGGCCGCTTCGATCGCATATATGAGGAGTTCTTCAACAAGATTCACCTCTATGGCACCATAAACTACGAACACAGTTCGGCCCATCTGCAATCGGCCTTGCAACAAACAGTCCCGGCCTGGAGCCGCAAGGCCATCTACGAGGTGCAGAATATCGAATGCCAGATGAGCGGCGCGCCGATCATCGGCCACCGTGACAACATCATTGCCGAACTCTACCAGCCAGGCCTCACCGGCCTGAATTTTTCCGATTTCAACGATCCCTTGCAGATCTATCGCGTTCTCAAATATGGCCTGGATAACCGGGCCCATCTCGGCGAGGCCGCCCGCGCCTTCGCCGAGAAAAATTTCTCCTGGCGGCACTGCATCGGCCTCTGGAGCGATGGCATCAAGGCACTCGCCGCCGCGCGCGCAACCGGGCCCGCGCTATCGGCCCCCAAGCTGCCCGCCTCCCCGGCCCCTCCGCCGCCCGAACAACCGGCCGCCTCCCCGGAGCAGCTCCGCCGCAAAGACCTCGATCTGCTGATCGGCCTCGGCCAGAAATTCAAATGGTCGAAGGATGATGAACGCACGCGGCTTGAACAGCACGGCGTCAGCCTGGTGCGCACGGATTTCTACTCGGAAACCCCCACCCTCGCCGAAATCGACTCCTCCTTCGAATACGCGGGCGCCTCCGGATTGAACGATACGCCTGCCATCTTCGACGACCCCGCGATTTTCGACCCGGACATCATCATCGCCCACGCCGAACGCCTTGTGCCGTATACCGCCGGCTTCAATCCGCCCACCGAGGCTGAAGATGGCCAGTTTTTCTGGAAGAATACCCAGTTTTCCGGCCTCGATGCTATGCTGCTCTACGCACATGTGGTAAAGCACAGACCCGAAACGGTCATCGAGATCGGCTCAGGCTATAGCTCGCTGGTCACCCAGTCGGCCATGGCGGAAAATGGCGCCGGCCGCATGGTCTGCATCGATCCTGAGCCACGCACGGATATCACCTTGCGTGCCGGAATAGAGTTTATTCCCAGCAGGATTCAGGCAATGGATCCCCGCGAACTGGCGAAAATGCTCCAGCCGGGCGACATCGTGTTTTACGACGGATCGCACACCGTCAAGACAGGCAGCGATGCGGTGTTCTTCTACCTGAAGGTGCTACCCTATTTGCCCTCGGGCGTATTGGTGCACTCACACGATGTAAGGCTGCCCTATCCGCGAAACCGCAAGGCGCTGACCGAAGCGAAGCTCTACTGGGGCGAGGGCTATTTGCTGATGGCCCATCTGCACAACACCACGCGCTACCGGGTTCTGATGGGTTCGGAGTTTCTGACGCGGCGCGCACCGCATGTGGCCAAGTCGCTGATGCACGCAAGGCATGGCATCGGCGGCGTCAGCCTTTGGTACGAGGTAAAGTGACATGGCAAGGATTACCCCATCAGAGAGAAAGGATCATCTTTCTCCCGAGCAGGACAACGCTTCCACACTTTCTGAACCCATGATGTCTGACTACGCAGAGCGCTTGGCGCAGCAACTCGCTCAGTATGCAGCAACGGTCAACGTGGACGAACTGCCGGTCTCGTTCCATTTCTGGTCGCATAGCTATATCCGGCCCGGTCTGCAGCACGTTTTTGGTGTGGAGACCGTGCCCGATTTCTATCTTGCCGGATATCGGCGCGCCGCGTCCGGATCGGCCCTGCAGATCAAGACAATCCTCAGCCTTGGCTGCGGCGATGGTTCGATGGAAATCGATATAGCCAGGCGCCTGATCGCTGAAGGCATCGAGGATTTTCGCATTTCCGGCGTCGATGTCTCACTCGACCTCCTTGCACAATTCGGCGCGAAAATAAACGAGCTCGATCTTGCGCGCTGGCTCCAACCCGCCAAGCTCGATCTGAACGCCCCGGCATTATCCGGCCCATGGACCATGGTGATGGCAAATCACGCGCTGCATCACTTTGTTGGCCTCGAATATATTCTCGATTACTGCCTGGCCACGCTGGAGCCGCAAGGCCTGCTCGTCTGCAACGACATGATCGGCCGAAACGGCCATATGCGCTGGCCGGAAACCCGCGTGTTCCTGCAATCGATATGGCCGCTTCTGAGCGTGGAGCAGAGATATCACTGCCAGATCAAACGCTACAGCGCCGAATTCATCGACCATGATTGCTCAACCGACGGATCTGAAGGCATACGGTCGCAAGATATTCTCCACCTCCTACTCGAACGTTTCTATCCGGCCGCCTTTCTCGGCGCGGGGGGCTTCGTCGACATTCTCACCGATCGCGGTTATGGCCACGGATTCGACATGGCGCTTCCCCAGGATGCCGCGTTGATCCGCTACGTCTCCGATCTGAACGAAATTCTCCTTGATGCGAACGTCATCAAGCCCACAATCATGTTCGGCCATTTCGCCTTGCACGACGGCCCCGAGCGCTGCTTCAAGGATCGCTCCGCCCGACGCAGCGTCCGCGAAGAAACCCCCAAATGGGTCGCCTGGCACGATCCGGAAAGCCCCACCGATGCCGCCCCGCCATGACCCAGCCACCAAGTTCTTCTCCCCCCCTTGTGGGCTGCGCAGCACAGGGGTGGGGGGTCTCACCCCGGCAAGGGCCAAGAAATGCGCCTATGCAAAACCCCTCGCCCGCTTGCGGGAGAGGGAGGGGCCCAGCCCGGAGGGCTGGGAGGGTGAGGGCTCTCGGTCGACCAAGAGGAATAACTGTAGGATGGGTAAGCGAAGCGCCACCCATCATCTTTCCGCAACCCGCAGCGTGCTAGGATGATTGTGATCAACCCCGTACCCTACAGGAGTAGATATGCTTCTTCGAAGTGATCTGCAGGACAATCCGGCCGAATTCATCAAAGACCGAATGCCGCACGTCAAGATGCTGACGGTATTCGATGTCGGTTCGAATTGCGGTTATTTCACCCGAGAATTCGGACTAAAATACCCCGATGCCAAATTCTACCTATTTGAACCATCTCCGGCTATTTTCGGCACAATCAGAGATATTCTCAATCTCACGCCACAGCACAGGCTCCTAGAGCGCTCGCGGCTTTTCCAGATAGCCTTGGGTCACACAGAAGGCGTTGCAAGATTTATAAATCGGGAGCGGGCAACGACAAATAAAATTGTTGCTGAAGATTTCAACGCGGCCAGTCTGCCCGTAATAGAAGTGAAGGTCGCGACAGGCGATGGAATTTGTGCGATAGAGGGAGTGGATCACATAGATTATTTGAAAATTGATGCAGAGGGCTACGATATGAATGTCCTAATTGGCTTCAAGGAGATGCTATCTCGTTCTGCTGTCGATTTCATACAGGTAGAGGCTGGTATGTCGGCCGACAATAAGGAACATATCTCGGAAGCTTCATTTACCGGATTTCTGGAGGTCTTTGGATTTAAATTATTCCGATATATTAACCAGGCTTCGCCCTGGAATATGCCCTATCTGACCAGAGCCGACATCGTGTATATTCATGAAGGCGCAATCAAAAAATACACGATTCCGCAATAGGTGCAGCCCGCATCGCGCTGGGGCGATGCGCGGCAGCACCCACCCGGCCAAAAGTTCCGAGGTTTCAAAGTAAGCAACATGAATGTAGCTCAACACGCCCCCTCCACACTGCCTCTCGCCATGAGGCCGGACGAGATCACCCTCTTTGGGAGCGTACTCAGATGCACACGGCGTTACATGGAATTCGGCGCCGGTGGCAGTACATGTCTCGCCGCTCAGAACGTGTTGGAGGAAATCGTTGCTGTAGATTCGTCAAAAGAATGGCTGGATAAGGTCAAAGAGACCTGTGCTCGGAATGTTACCGCAGTTCAGCCGAAGCTTGTTCACGCAGATATCGGTGGGCTGACAAATTGGGGCTGGCCTATCGACCAGGCTCACAAGGAGCAATGGCCGAAATATCATGAGGCTGTTCTATCCGACGGCCACGCGCCGCCTTTCGACGCGTATCTCATCGACGGGCGATTTCGCGTGGCCTGCTTCATGCAATCCCTGATTCACTGCAGAACCGACTCCCTGATCTTAATTCATGATTTTCCTCCACGCCCCTCCTACGCTGTCGTCCACCAAGTCGCGCGTGAAATAGCCTGTGCGACCAATCTTTCGATTTTTGTTCGCTCGGATAGGTTCGATCCAGCTATTGCAAGAAATATACTTTCAACCCATAAGTTTGATCCAAGATAGGCTGTATACCAATGCCGAGCGTCATTGAAATTGTCCAGTGCTCCGTAGGGTGGGCTGCTTGCAGTCCACCATCTCCGCGCCGCTCAGACCATACAAAATGAATGTTATACGGTTCTAGGGTTTCAGTTCATGCCTCCAACACAGGAGTGTAGCGCCATGAGTCTTGCTGAGGTCAGCGCAAAGCACGTATCGAGCAAGCCACCGTATTATCTTTCTGTCTACGAACCGTACTTGTCCTCGCTCGCGGACAATCCAGTTTCGTTGCTGGAGCTTGGTGTCCATCGTGGCGGCTCGCTCGAAATCTGGGCCGAATATTTCTCCAACGGCACCATCGTCGGTATCGACTTGAAGGACATCATCGAAGTCGATCGAGACAGCAAACCTATCATCAAGGATGGCCGTGCCGTTCTGAAAACCTTCTCCTCCAGCCGTATTGTGTCAAAAAAGGGCAGCCAGGCGGACGAGGCGTTCCTCAGCGAGCTATCGGCCGAATACGCTCCGCGCGGCTGGGATATCATAGTCGACGATTGTTCGCATGTCGGAAGCCTCAGCCTGAAGTCTTTTCTTACGCTCTTTCCTCTCCTTAAGATCGGCGGACTTTACATTATCGAGGATTGGGGCGTCGGCTACGCGCCAAACTTTGCAGAAGGTGAAGCTTTCGACACGACAAAGCATCTTACCGAGGAGGGTGGAAAATTCCCTGCCCACACAGCAGGACTTGCCGGCTTCGTCAAGCAGCTGGTAGACGAAGTGGGCATGGACGACATCAATGGTCTCTCCCACGTCGGCCGCCCTTCAGCTATCGACTGGGTGCACGTCCACAAGGGCGCGGTGATCATCAAGAAACGGCGGAACGTGTCCAGCCTTCGCTTCTCTGCCTGAGGTATCGGCCGCGGGACGGCGGAGGCTATGTACATGCCTAGCGTTGCAGATCAACCGTCAAGTCTAATGGACCTGTCTCCTGAGCAAAGAAGTACAATTGAGACGCTTCTACTGGAAGTACCGTCAGAGTCCGCGCTGGCGTGGATCAAGCAAGAAAAGCCAGATATCTCCAGCCTGCCGGTTGGCGAGCAGGGGGCCTTGCGCGTCGCGGCAATCCTCCATCTCACAAGCCGTCTTCCGAAAAATGTCATGGCAACCCGCGCATTCCGCACTTTACCGATGTCGGAGCTCCGCGCGATTTTCAGCGCATATGCAAACTCTAAAACGGGAGCTACGCAGGGTAGAGCGATCGAGGCTCTGCAGTGCCTGACTGGTGAGGAAGCCGCGTCGGCGCGCAGGCGTGGTTTCTATGCCGCTCTTTCGGCATATCCAAATCAATATTGGCTTATTCATCATTACGTTCGAAATTTGCCGCTCGGGGGCATAAGGCATTTTGCTACAGACATAGTCTGGTCTCGCTACCCGGAAGCGGTATCCGTGAATGCTTTGTTACTTTCAGGCTTGCCGGATAATATAGCGAGGTCAAGGTTTGTAGCGCCGCGTTTATCCTCCGGGAGGTTTATTGCAGAGGCTCAACGGGCACAAGGTTGGGGGGCAATCATAGTCGCCAAACTGCTCCATCAGGAAGGAATCTTTGAAAGCGCAAGACTCATTCTACGGAAAGTTTCTACGGAAAGTGACAACATAGCGATTCGTTTCTCTGCACTGACTGCGCTTGCTGATATCGCCTCTCCTGACCGTATCGGGCAGCTAAACCGTCTCCGGTGTCTCCTGACAGCGGTCTTTATCTCGCCGGTCCACGTGGCTGTCACAAGCATTCTCCGCGAAGCGGACGCACTGTTGAAGACGCTTTTTCCGGAACTCCGTCGTACGGGGGACAGGTTTGAATTCACGTCAGAGCATTGCGATTTGGTGAGGAACGACGGCGGAACCATTGATGTTTCTCACCTCTTGTTGCAATCGCTTGTTATGCCTGA
>Ga0116231_10010773_pt1 | contig 14471 bp, 12 predicted proteins | sample S1TSphgellanicum_2_FD_89695 | JGI IMG/M metagenome (GOLD analysis project Ga0116231, IMG submission 89695) | Host-associated microbial communities from peat moss isolated from Minnesota, USA - S1T2_Fd - Sphagnum magellanicum MG | ecosystem: Host-associated > Plants > Peat moss > Unclassified...
AAAATATCATATTCAAATCAAAAATTTGAAATTCAAATAATCTTTTAAAGAATTGAAATAACAATTTTCAGATTCAAATATCAAGTTTCAAATTCTAATATTGTTTTAAAAAACTAATATAATAGTTTTCATAATTGAAATATCAATTTTCAGATTTGAATTAAAAATCCAATGTTCAAATATTAATTTTGAGATTCATTATATGAACAATATACATATGTATGCATATATATAATTTTAGTACATACATTAAAATACACCCGTACGTCATTGTAGAATACTTTTAGGATGCAACTAATTTGGTGATTATTTCGACTAATGGGACATATCAACCTATTAATGGATGAAAATGAATGTAAAATCGATCCATAAGATGAAAATTTTAATAGTTGCATCATAGTTGTGAGAATGATTAAAATAGTTGAAATTTGGTTTTGTAGTTGTAAATGTTCCCAAATCCAGTTGCAAACGACTACAAGTCGCATGTAGTCGTAAATGGAGTGGTTACATTTTGGTTGATTTCTACTAGTGAAGAAGCTGACACCATTGGCTCTCATGCTTTAAAAAGACCATTAAACTTTCTTGCTTAATCCTTTTACCATGTCTACACTTTGAACATAAAAGAACCCGTTTCAATATAAATGGTTTAAACATTTCAACCAAATAAACTTGTTCACCTAATGTGAAATCGGTTTTTATAAGGTAAAACTTACAAAACTTGGATGCAATGTGACAATCCTTATCCTTGTGGATGCAAGGCCCAAGAAAATTCATGATGAAATAACCATTTTTTCACTAATCATGATTGTTTAAAATAAAAACATTAAGATTTCAATCATAGAACATAAACATTGAATGAAGATATGACTTTTTAGATAGTAGCACCAACACACCTTTTCATCCTTCCAATGTATAATGGCATATCAATAAGCAGAATTTATTTGAATAAAAAATTTGTGAGCAAACATGCACACTATTGTGTCCAAGTGTTAGTTTAATCAATTTCATAATTTTTCCTTCATGAATGCAAAAGTAATGAAAGTACATTCATCTGTAATAAATCTAAGTGCTAAAACAATGGTTATTTCAGCCAATTTCAAATTCTCATTTAGCCTTTGAATCAACAACCCATTGTTGTTGATTATAATTTGATCATTGGATTGACATCAATTGGTTCAACCATGGCCTTGGGTGCCCACATTTTCATAATGAGTTTAAACATGTACATCTACAAGTCCAAAATGTTAACATTCAAAGGCTTTAAAATATCTAGCAATGGGGGTTTCACATTTTTTTGGTTAACAATAGTGCTTTTTTTATGATACCAAGTGGAAAGAAAAAGAAAAATCAACATCAAGATGTTTCCAAAATTGTGGGTACAAAATGCCCAAATTGTGAATTCATCAATTCACAATCTGGAAAATGTCTATACAATTCATTGACAAACATCTCAATTGTATTGAAATGTTGACCCTTCATTTGTCCAATGGACGCCATAAAAACATTTTTGCACACTAGTTAGTCAACCCCAATAATTGCATTGAAAATGTGAGCTTGATAATTGTGACTAACCATCTGAAAAATAGGATATTATAAACCAGTATTAAAATCAATAACCCAATCGTGGGTGCTTGTGGTTGAAGTGATTTTTACGACATTACAAAAGACTCGGAAATGTTCACATTAGTAGTTGGTCATAGGTTTGATATACATAATAAAAAGGTCAATTTGATATATTTTTGCAACAACCACAAAATTTGAAATGAAGACATCCCTTTCTTGGGAAAACTTGATCAAGGCATTAATAGACTCCAATATGGCAACAAATAATACAAGGCCAATCATGTGTGAACATCACAAAAAAAATTGATATTTAATCTTGCTTTAATAATTGAAGGGTTTCTTATGACAGTATGAGAATCAATATCTTGTAGTCAATTAAAGCACATTTTAAAGGCTCCAACATTGACATCCATTGCATATTGACATTTCTCAAGATCTTTAATCCTTTTGTTTTCATAATTTTGGCAAGCTTAGAGAATTTCAAATGTCACTTAAAGGAGTTTGAAAAATAGGAATACAATGATTGGAGCAATTCCTCCAAATTTGTCACCATGTGGGTAGATAAGATAAAGCTTGCACACAACAAAGTTTGTTCTATGAGTCATACAATGTTGCCCCATCATGTAAGGAGAATGTTTATTCTTCAATTGTGCGATCACAATGCGATAAACCTTGGAAAATAAAGGTTCCCTTTGCGCCAAAGCAAATGGACCTTTGAATTATTTCTTAGTTTGTCAAACCTCACACTACAAAGGAAATTCAATAATCACAAGGCTAAGATTATTTGCATTTCCACCCCCAACAACATGCTACAATGTGGAGAGGAGGATAATATTTTTTAATGCTTGCATCATGTACACATGGATTAAAATTCATGACTTATTATCAACAGTACTAACTTCATTTACACTTAAAGAAACAAAACTTGCCCCAACCACCACACTTTGAATTATTTTCAGCATTTGCTCACACATAAGATCTACCATTTCCTAACCAACCCCATCGAACCAATGTTTTTTTGGTTTATTAAAACATTCAAATACACAAACAATTTCTACATTACAAAATATTTGATCAAGGGGCAACCATGACTAAACAAGTTAAAAACAAACCCAATCTATCCTTAGGACTTGCTATGATTATTTTACTGCCTATGGAATCCAAAGTCTATTTGATCTTGATTTTCCCTTTACGATCTTTCTTGAACTCGGATTTACACAATGCACACTATAGAAGAGTGTAATGTAAGCTACAAATGGTATAATGTAGATTGTTTGTCTTTCTTTTGTCTTCTTTTCAAATCTATTTTAGGAGTCTTTTTCTTTTTCAAAATCCTAATCTTTCTTTTGTTTCTTTCATCCTCAAGTTCTTAAAATCTCACATCTTTCGCTCTTTCTAAATCTCGATCTATCTTGTGCATGTCTTTCTCATATTTTACTTTCATCTTTTTCATGTCTATCTTGACTTTTTCTTTTTCCAAATCATGATATTTCTTCCATCTTTTTTTTAAAATCTCTTTTTCATTTTTCATCTACCTCATTCTCTTATTTTCAAATCCCAATCTCTTTCATTTCTCTACCTTTGTGACCTATCTAACATCATTTTTTTAACTTTCATGTTTCAATCCCATCGACAATTAATAAGCACTATGAACTTAAACCAAAACACTTGAACAATGAACAATGAACACCTAAAATGCATAATGTAGTGATGCACATGTGAATGACAATACACAAACAAACTTACTAGGTCCTCATGAGTGGTAGGCCTCTTGAGACTTATGGTTGGCATTCAACTTTGTTGTTTACACCTTAGCCTTCAAGTTCATTGTTCAAGCTTCAACAACAAATTTGCAAATAGAATAAAAAATCTACTTGTCAAAATTATCTAGTAGATTGTTAGTGGTCACCCATCTTGTAACTTCTATTTGAGCCTTGTGGGCTTGCAAGTTGCAACAACGAAGCTTGAACTAGTTTCCAACATCCAAGTTTCATTTTTGTAGTCCACCTTCATAAGTTCATCAAATGTTGACTTTTAGATATTAATCATTAGAATGTGCAGTCTAGATTCTAGAAACTATTTAGACCCCGTAAAAATTGAAAATACTTGCACAATGTGAATGCCATTAAACCTTAGTCATTGTAAACATCTTTCTAATTCTAACGGTAACAAAATCATGAACAAATTTCAAGGACATTGTAATTTGTAATACACATGATGGAGGGGTGATGAATTTTAGAGAACCAAAATGTTGGGAATGGTAAAACATTATAGCAAATTTTTACACAAAAAATACTAGTAAAGTATGTGTATTGATAGAAAGAAAAGTTAGTTATCATTAAATATGACTTTTAGGGTTAGTTATCATTTAGATGTTAAGGTATATATTTAACTACCATAATAACATTATCATTGTTCAAACATATCCTAAAAGTTTTGGGAAAATTAGTTACTTACCTTTAAGTTCACTATCATTGTTCAAGAAAGTATGTTAATATAACAAAAGTTTCAACAACAAAATATTAGCAAGCTTTTCATGTTCCTTTTGCATTAATTCTTTTTGTTTTCGATTTGGAGCTTCGCCGTGCACATTATTTTATTTTTTGTTTGTCTTTTGTTCACATTTTGCTTTTCCAATCAATGTGTTAACATGATCAAGATTTTCTTTCTCCTTAACTTTAAAGCCTTTCATTTCAAGCAAGTTTTTCCAAGTTTTTACATATTTCTACCAAACTTTTGTCAAGTTTTTGATCATTTCTTCATCACTTTGTAGTAATTAACTTTGTAAAAAGAAATCTACAAACTATTGTTGAGCTTCTATCAAGATTGTCAATGAAACCATTAAAGTTTGTGGTGTTGGCTTATTTCATCTAGTTCATTTTGCAAGTTTATGAGTCTTTGTTCAAGGGTTTGAAAATGATTCAAGTTTGGATTCTCAATTTCCCACAATTTACGTTCTAACAAGTGAAACACAATTCCATAAAATGTAAAATTCTTTAGTCCTCCATCATTACGATATGTCTTGCATATTTGGTTTGTTATTCAGTAAGGACCTTGGTGATAATTATGTGAAGGCTAGGTCTACCACCTAGTATTCTTAGTTCTTAATGATTCAATATGATGACTTGAAATGGATTGAACATTTTAAAGTTGGTAGGGATTTTATGTTTCAACTAATTGAAAAACTAACACATTTGATGAAAAATAGGACACATTACATGTGCGTAATGCTAATTGGAATTCAAATTGGCTATGCATTATATAAACTTACACATGGAACTAAATACTTCCATTGTAGTGAATGTTTGCTCTTGGTAATCAACTATTCACATGGTCCTATGAAAATTTGTGCATGTAGTGAATGTTATGTTCAAATGTCAAATCAAATGGCCAAAGGGAGAAGACCTGAAAGATGTGATGGATGGGTTTAAAACTTTCTATGGTCTTCCATTGACTCACAATTTTATTAACATCACTCAAATACATATTTAACAATTGCAAGTGGCTTTCACTAGAAACTACTTCTTTTTCAAATCCAAAACTTATAACATGTAGTTCCAAGTTGTTGTTGATCATTGAAAAAATATTTCAACATTTATGCATTGTAGTTCACATCACCTTTGGCCTATAGATCTTTTAGATGAGCTGGTGCATATGTGATCCACTTTCCTTAAAATGTTATAGTTCCCTCATAATATTTTTTGTTGAATTGACAAAGAAAGTGGTTCCTTTCACATTCCTTTGTGGTCATTTCCCAAAACTACCTATTGTGCCCAATTCCTTTGCATGATAATATGAAAGCTTCTTGAAATCAAAATTCAATCCATTCCATTTATCTTTGCACATTTTTCTAATTTTTAGTTCCCTTGCATGAATGAGGTTTTGAAGGTCTTCAAAAATCTTGTTCCACCTTTGTGTAACAAGCACCATGTGTGTTATTGGATCAATCACTTGTTTTTGCACCATGTCCTTCATGTGCTTACATTTTATGAACACCAAAACTTCGTTTTATTTCGAATTTCCATGCCTTTGACGAGTTATTTGGCTTCCATTACCTTTTGACAATCCTTTTCCTTTGTTTCCACCTATAGATACAGAGACATTCCTTGTAGATGCTAGAGTATTCATTGCAAACTAAATTATCATGTTGGTTGTTTGTGAAGGAAAGATTTTATGAACATGAAGTTTTACATGAGTTCTACACAATGGAGCTTTGTAAGGAGCTATTTACATGAGTTTTACACAAACAAAATGGAATTTCAATGATGGAATTTTGTAATGGAGCTATACAATAGAAGGATGGGGCCCAATATTTGTAGAATGTTAACTTGCTTACCTTGCATTTAAGACGATAAGTTGCTACTCAAGTTAAGCATGAGAATCTTCAAATTTAATAAAATTGTCATGTAGCAAAACTAAGTTACCATTTGCCTTACCATTAGTGATAGTCTTGTAAATAGCCTGCCACATCAACATGCCATGTAAGCAATTTATCAACACCATTTGCATTAGTTAGAACATACTTAAAGGTGACAAAATTTCAAATCATGAAGGTTGCAATAAATGCAAATGGAAGACACTAAAAGGTGATTTGCTACAAACCCTATAATATTGTAATGTAAATTTGGCCCCTGCATCCCCAACCATCTACAATTGAAATGGTTAGAAGGAATTGATGATGTGGCCTTCATGTGACCGAAATCCATGGTCTTTGTGGATTTGGCGAAATGAGTTGATTTTTTTTCAAAAGCCCTACTAATTAGTCCATACACCCATTTACCATAGAGCCTTTTGGTGAAAATTTGAATGTAAGAAAAATTCTAGTGAAGGCATTCCCAAAATAAAAGCCCTAAAACAAGGTGTTGACAATAGGTAAGTCATTGTTGCATGTTTAGGGGATTTCCCCACTTCTTTCTTTTACCCACCCACAAAAAAACATAGTGTAAATGTTACCATGAACCTAAACATTTATACACCATAAAACTGAAGAGTGGGTGGACTTGGGTGAACCAACATTCACATTATACCATGGTAAAAATATCAAAATTCATTTCAATTATTTTTAAAATGTTATACATATCCCATGATTAAACTAAATCAAGGTCTGGGTTAAATTCAAATTTAACATTTCTTGGATTTAATGTGGTCCTTAAAAGGCCTCATTCAAAAAGGTGAAGGTATTGGTGTGGGGGTTGGTTCATTTGAGTTGGAGTGAAGGGGTTATTTCTAATGCTAGTTAAATTTATTTATTTTTTCAATATCCAATACAAAGGGTATATTGGCAAAATGAAAATCTTAATAACACACAAGGTACAAATATGTGGGTTGTGGAAAAGTTTGAATCTCGCCTATTTTTAATTTGTGTACATCATTAAAACCCATTAAATATCAATTTACCTAGTTATGATTGCTACAATACCCACCTGTTATGCATAAGGGTCAAGTTTTTTTGATACTCCATTTGGTATTGGCCTAAACCCCTTTAGTATTTTTCAAGGTCATTTCTTAAAAAGAATATTTGTGCCATTAAATGTTTCCCCATTTAGTCCATGTGTATTTGTCATTTTTTTACATCCAAATATCAAACAAATTTTTAATGGTTTTATTGCAGACAGTTTTGCATGCATTTCATAGTGTGAAAAACCATCCCAAACTTAAAATGAAACCTACCTGGTAAATTAAATGAAAAATGCATCCTTGAAATCAACAATTTAAACCTCATTTTCAATTCAAATTTAGATTCCTTATTTAATTTGTTTAACTAAATGGCTAGATCATATGCATGACATAGACAATATTAGAAATAACCACATTAATCATCTATTAAAAAAAATTATGCACGGGCAAGTCAAAAGTCAAAAGCCGTGAACTTTGAACAAGAAAATAAAATGTTAGCAAACTTCATTATCATCACAAACTTACTAGGCTTCATAGGTTCATACAATTTATGTGTGAAATTAAGTTTTCATAGGTTCATACAAAACTCAGATGAATTTTATGCTATGATTAATATGAACAAAATTTGTACATATTCAATATTTTAAATATCCAAATGGATGAAACATTGTTTTTAAATGACATATGTGAATGTTCATGGGTAATACACAAAAAATACTTCTTCAACAAGATCTATTACATGCCCTTAACATGCTTGAGTTTGTAAATTCATTATTCATAACATTTCCTTTTGATATGAATCAACTTTTACATACCACTCTAATCTCCAATAAAACATAAATACAAACTTCAAAATGTAAAATTAAACTCGCACTGTAAACTACCCTATACAACCTAACACACCATTTACATTGAGCTTCTTTTAACCTCATCATCCACTTTTCCCAATGACTTATAATGGCTTAGTTGACCCAAAAGAAAACACCAAACAACATATCATCTCACACCACTCAAAGTTGCCGCTTTCAACACCCACCTCACCTTTAATATGACAAGTAGACTCAAAAACCCTAAGTAAAAAAAGATCCAATTATTGCATTTTGTTCAACTTGGATTAAGTGAAAAAAGAGGAGATACAAATTACAAACATTAATCACTCTAACATTTCCCAATAAATGCACATTTATTCTATCACCACATTTAATCTATTTAAATTCAAACATCCACAAATCAAAAGATGTAATACTTGTAACACAACCATCCAAAATAAGAAAAACATCTAAGATTTTCATTGTCTTTACCACTAACTTTGGAATTATGGTTTCCACAACTTGCTTCCTCAACTCATGGTTTTCCATAGTTGAAATTTGCACATAACCTTTTGTAGCATACAAGGTCAAGTTGTCCAAATTTTGTTTTTTGGGCACATCTTTTAGCTTGTTTGGAATAAAGGCACCAATGTGTTTTGTGATCATTCCATAACTAAGGCCAACTCAATGTTTCGACTTCTCTGAAATATTTTTTTCTTAATAACTTGTAGATTTGTTGCCTTCAACCTAACCCAAGCATTATGTTGTAAATGATCACACTTTTCACTTTTGTGTGGTGCTACCACTATTATGAACTTAAAAAATAGAATGACACATAATGCATTGCATGTTTTGAACATATCTAAAAATTATAGTAGTACCATTGTTTAGCACAAAAAAAATGTTAGGGATGAAACAACTTGTTGTAAGGGTTCCAAAACCTCTAGTTGAGTTAAAGTTCCACATATAATGAATCCCAAGAAACAACCACTCCTAGATTTGAATTGCTTTTTAGTTTGACTTAGTGTGCCAAAAGTTGAAACAAAATCACAACTTGGTCCTATAACCTTAAACCTTATTGTGCCATCAAAATCTATTTTATTACTAGTAAGAAGAACCTCATTGTGGCCATTTCCAATCTCTAGCATGTCCATGAATACATTGACAAGGTGCAAAATTAGTGGAGGGTTGTCAAAAAGGGATAGAACAAAAATTTAAAACACACAACACACACGCATGGAAAAAAAGGTAGGGTTTTTTTTCCTTGTTTGATATTATTGTGCAAAGATTGTTTACTATTTTAACAAAATTTGTAGCACTAGGAAATCATCGAGGCACTTCCAAAGCTCCACTCAAAATTTCCTTAAAGTAAGCAAAAGTGGAAAGAAATGTAACCACATTCAAAACTTGAAGGTTTCAATCTTAATATGTAGTTTTCTTGTCAAATTGAATACAACATTGCCACTATTTGCATTTGTTTTATCCAAATCTTATGAAATCTATGTCATTCCCAAAATCATAGTTGTAATGACCATTGTCAAAACAACTCTCCTTTGTGCAACCTCTTCAAAACAAAGTGCATTAGGTTCAAGTTTATCTAATAACCTATGTGGATGACCAACCATTTGTCAAATCCAATCTGGATAGGGTATCAATTTTCAAAAAAATGACATTAGGTGGGTTTAGGTATTTCGAATATTTCAAAACTTCATATTACATGGGACTTGGTCCATAGTTGGTTTTCAAAATTTGTGGCATTAAGCAAGTCAATTTTTAATGATTGGGTTTGTATTCGATTTGATAACCATATCAATTCCCAATACTCGGCCAATGTTAATTTTTACGAGTGTTTGGCAAATTTTTTAATCCGATGCTATTTTTTTGACTCATCATGCATCATTGACCAAAATCATTTTATCACAAAATAGCCCCCCCCATGGAATCCCAGAGAGAACCTGTTGATCAATAATTTTTTTCTCCTTTGCAATTGGGGATCACTTTTTCAAAATTTTAACCATCTCAAGGTTTGAATATTTCTCTACCACAATAACAAAAGGAACTTATTAGATCACATGCAACTCCCACTTTTTTTTTCTCACTTTAGGTTGGGAAAATTCCTTGAACAAAGAGATTGGGGATTTGAAGTTGTATTTTTTCAATTTCCATCCATCTCAAAATAATCTCAAATCCTTTTGATAACAAACTTTTTTTTGATAAATATTTGTCCCATTTTAGAATCAACAAGTTTTTTGTTTTATGTTTGATAAAGAAATATTGAACCTTTGACATGGTTGAAATTTTGATAAAATGAACTCCAAATGCGAAAAGGGATGGTTTGCATCCTATGACAAGAAAAAAAATGGACTAGTTAGTTAGAAAATTCTTTTTTTCTATTTGTGGGAAGATCTTTCTTACCATAAACCAACCCTTATGCATAACAAGCAAGTATGGCCAAAATAAATGATCAGTGTAATTGGTAATTGGGTATTTTACTTTGGATGGGAAAGTGATAAGACACAATTTTTAATTTTTGATTTTCTAATTTATTATGGATACCTTATGTGGTGACAATAATCACGCCTTACCAATTCTAAAGAAAAGAAAAAAAAGGCCAACACTAGTTCTTAGTTATTATGAACATTAATGTTGGGTATGAACTTGCATTTGTGGGTTGATAGTTGTTGTTTTTAAAAATTGAACCAAAGTCAAATTCAATTTTTACAACTAAAATTGGAATGGGGCTTTTTTTTAAGACCTAAACTTAGAATTATAACCCAAATGCATGAAACCTTTGAATAAAATATGACTATAAATGGGGTTGATAGAAAATTAACATAGGTCCCAATCCAAGTTCGTAAAAAACAGATCAAAGCCAAGTTAATTTTTTTTCTAAACTAGATCAAAGCCAAGTCTAAACCAATTTTTTTTTAAGACCAAGACCAAAAACTAGATTTCCATTCCATTTATGTGTGGATCTAGAAAAAAAAAATACAAAATAAGAAAAAATATGTTTTTTTTGAAATTTTCATTCTTAGATTTCAAAAGATATGTTTAATATTTGCTAGATTGTATATCAAATTTGAATAGGTAGCCCAAATTATAGAAGGACATTTAATAAATTTTTATTCATATTTTTTATTAACAAATTGGTTTGAATGATCTTGTGGATGATCACCATTTAAGCTACATCACAAACTTGAAAAAAATAAAAAAAATAAAACAATGGTCTACTCCTTAAGATATGGTGAAATATTACAATTATTATCAAAATAGGATAAATAAATAATGTTGCAATATTCCTTTTTTTCCCAATAAAATCGCCACTTTTTTAAAAAGGAATTGTTTTCATTATATTTGAACTTTGATTTTAATTTGCTAACATTTTTAAAACTATTTTTTGGCTATTTAAAACAAGTCCTAAAAACTTGTCACCATTTGATGTTAAATCCTTCTTTGGATGTTAGCCAATGAGGCAACATCAAAAAATTGGAAAAAAAGTCACTTATTAGTAGGCCTCAAAGGTAACATAATTGCAATAAGGAATAAGTTAGAAGTGCCATTTATAAGTGAGTTATAATGAGGAACAAGTAACTTTGTCCAGCGTCAAGGTGAAAAATATGTATGTGACATAACAATATTGTAGGACATGAACATGTTTGGCACTAATTAAGACATTATTTAAATTGCCAATTTTTTAAAAAATCGCTCAAAATATCATATTTTTAAATTTTTGAATTGTAAACAATTCTAAAAACCTAAAAATAGGATTGTTTAAATGTCTTTCTACATGCCTTGTGAGCATTGGACAAAAGAAAGCGGTCTAACCAATGATGTTGTTTTTATAGAGAAAACAAATAGTTCTTCAAGGAAAGTGCAAAGAAAGAGGTTCACAAGGTACAAAGAAATGAGATTACCATGTTAGGATTAGTGGTTTGATCTTTTCATTTTGTGGAACTCTTCCTCAAGTGTTTTGATTCAAAGAGAGGAGTGCACTTTTATGGTGCAATTTGCAGTGCATGGGTTGTGTATTTGTTGGAAATGGAGATTGGGAGACAAAACAAAGGATGCAAGCTCATTGAGCCTACCCACACAAAAGTAGTGTAACCTGGAATTGTATATAATATCCCACTATTAAGGTTTAAGGTGTGAATGGAGAAGGTCCTATATGTGTCTAAGCACCAAAAACCGTTGCTTGTTTTTCTTTTATCATCCAATGGAGTGGTGGTTGATTTGTGAAGGAGTGAAGAAAATTGAGTTGGTTCATGCGGGTGCAATTTTTTTGGGATATGCTTGGTTGTGGTTTTGTTTTTCTTGTGTGTGGATGTTGTTGGCACCAAAGGATGGGGCAAAGCTACATAGGTCAAGGATAAAAGGATACAACCTTTGGAAGCTAAGTACCTTGGTTGCATTGTGTTTTTGTTTCTGTTCTAGTTCTTTGGAGTTAAAATGACTTTTTACTATGGATGCATTGTAGGGAAAAATGCCCAAGATGCAAAGTTCTAAGTTGTTTGCCTTCAAATCTTCAATTTGTCTATTGTGTAAAATCTTTGTAGTTAAGAAAACTAAAGTTGCATAAATCTAGTGGTATGAAGTGGAGTTGATGATAGTCTCTAAGGGATTAAGGGGCTGAATTATTCATGGCATCATAAGTTTAGGTTCGATAGACCTAACTTTGTTCAAGGGGAGTGGAGTAGTGTAACATGAAGAGGTCCATTGTTAAGGAAAAGGGAGCAAAATCTAAACCATAGTTGTTGGGCATTTCTTTGGGGTAATCTTGAATGTTGTGTGAAGGGTTTAGAGGATGGGAGTAACCATGATCCCATATGGAAGAACACACTAACCTACGAGAGGAGATCCAAAGTAATTTGATTTACTTCTTGCCTTTAGGTTATGGAATGCTCTTAAGTCATGTAGAGGTGGTGCTCATGTAGGAATTATGCGGATGTAAAGTAGGTTGAAGATAATCTTGATCCCCAAGGCAAGGATATTGTGTTTAAATTCATTATAGCCTAAGGGATTTTGACCCCTAGGTAATAGATCTATTTTAATATGAGGGTTTTTGAAACATGATACTTTGGCTTGTGTTGAAACTTGAGATTAGTTATAATAGAGTTATAATAATATCTTGAAGGATTTTGGTTTCTTTTGGAGGATTTTTTTGAAGATTATATTTTTGCATGGTGAAATATTTGAGTTTTCATAATTCTTCTTTTGCCTTAAGATACCTCTTTTTAATGTAAATAGCAAGGCCACAAAGTGTGACACACCCCCTTGTTATTAGTAGATTATACTTTCAGCTGTACCTTCTTTTGGGTTGCAGTAGTGCTACTTTAAAAAAATTAAATTGGGGCAAACATAATACATAGTAAGCATAGAAAACGAATGTCTAATGTTGTGTTGGAAATGCATTCTAATTACTTAATAGAGAATTCAACATCTCATTGCCATAAGGGAGGTTACCATACGAGTGGGTTCTCCTGAGGCCGGTAGCCCAAGAGTGTTCCCAACCAATGGAGAACACACGAGTATGGGAACCTCCCGTCCGTATTTTAAAAAAAAAAAAAAAAAAAAAAATCTCTTCTTTTTCGTTCCTCCATTCTTCCTTTCATGTTTTTTGAATTTCCCTTATCTGTCCCGTCAAAAAAATCTTTCCATGGGAACATAAAAATATGTCCATTCTTCAAAGGCCCAAGTTAGATGGGGCCTGGGGTTCAAATTCCTAGGAACCAATTTGGACTCATTTGAGGCAAATTGAATTCTTTGAGTTGAACCCTGCCTTGGACCATAGCTTGCAACTTGGTTCTCCAAATCATGAACTCTCTCCCTCCTTTGAGCTTAATTAATTAATTAATTAATTTTTTTTGGTGGGTCTGAAACAATTGCTTTTCCTCCAAAATTGTGTCATGGAGGTTTAGCCTCCATTTGTGACTTTTTGGTCTTGGACCCTCATTGAAAGGCCATGGGTCCAATTTATGGCTCTCAGCCAATAGGAGTGCTCCATTTCATTGGACGCTGGACCTTAGACCCTCATCTAAAATGGCCCTAAGCATATCTGACCGATTTTTTAAAAAAAATTGTCCATTCTAATTATTTGGGAAGAACAAACTGAATAAGAAAATCACCATTTTCATTTCCAGTTATCTCAAAAACCCTAAGAAACCAGCATTTTTCATGAAAGAACTAGTGAAGGCCGATGGTTTTGTAGTCATTTGTTTGATTTTTTCCATTTTTTTGGAGAATGGTCATTATACACGAGAACAGGTTATTCGGTTTTTGGGAACCACAGTTATAAACCCTAAACCCTTGTCCTTCTTAAGGGGCTCAGGGTTTGGTGCAATTTTTAATACCTACCCAACACTGGTACAAAGCTAGTTCTACTCCATTGAGGTCCGGGGTGGCAGATTATGTCATGGAAGGGTCTTAGTTCTTGCTCATTATGTTGGGTGCATTGCCTAACTTAGTGGCTAACCGGCTCACTTGGTGCCTTACTCAAGCTAATGGGAAGGGGCTTGACGGTTCCGTAATGCATTATTTGTCAAATAATAATTTGTTGGGCCAGGCGGAGGGTGTTTTCACCACAAAGTTCGAACTACGAACCCGGGGGGGGGGGGGGGGGGGCCCCCCCCCCCCCCTCCTACACCCGCGCGGCCGAAGGATTTTTTTTTTTGCCATTTGCCACCCACCCGCCTTTGGTGTGTCGGG
>Ga0116231_10010775_pt1 | contig 14468 bp, 11 predicted proteins | sample S1TSphgellanicum_2_FD_89695 | JGI IMG/M metagenome (GOLD analysis project Ga0116231, IMG submission 89695) | Host-associated microbial communities from peat moss isolated from Minnesota, USA - S1T2_Fd - Sphagnum magellanicum MG | ecosystem: Host-associated > Plants > Peat moss > Unclassified...
GTTTTAAATAAAAAAAAAAAAACACTCCCCCCCCCCCCCCCCCCCCCCCCCTTTGAAATTTAGAATAAACATGATGTTACAAAGGTGAGGAGGCAAAGACTAAACAAGAAAATGAAAAAACATGTCCTATAAAATATCTATGTAATTGAGAGGTGGCAACCTTTGAAAACATGTTGGGTGTCACCTACATTCACAAAACTTGGTAGGTTAAATTACATTATTGAATGTGTTACAAATACATATAGATCTACCAAGATCTCAAACATTATCACACTTAAATGCTACCAAACCAATTCACACACTTCCATTGACAATAGATGGTTACGAACCTCATGACATAAAACCCACGTTCCTAATCAAACTTTTGCAATGGCCTACTTCCGAATGACGTTTCAAGACATGGGACCTTGTTTGACAAACCACAATTTGGTAAATAACCAATGCACCAATGTAGATCGGAAGATATTTTCAACCTCCATAGGGTCATAATGTAGGAGTTGTTTCACATTCATTATATCATGCTCCAATGGTTGGCATAAAGCAGTGGGATTAATTATGAGGTCCTTGACATACAATGGGACTTTCAATTTGTTTTTGACAAATTGTAACACACTTTGTTTTAATTCCCCTCTTTTTTTGGTCCAATTTTTTTATAATGTCCCAGAGGTGAGGATGGGTGATGTACATCTGTTGTGAATCAATGTGAAAAAATGAAAGCCACAACCTAAAAAGTCCATGGCATCTATGCTTAGGTGCCCAATGGGGTTGTTCAAAAGGGAAATATCTGCATCAAACTTCAATTTCACATAAAGTTATTGGATTTGAACATTTGCAATTAATGATTTTTTCATCCTACATTCTAATTTTTTTTTTCATCCATGATCATGCCCATATGTCCCATTAGTTGCAAATTGAACCAAACTTAGTTACATTACTAGGGTTTTAAAATAGCCCCTAGTGGTATACATAGGTGTATTAGGAAACTTTTGAAAGGTATGTGTACTTTTGATAAATTATATTTTGTTGTAATGTTGGTGTGTTTTTATTAGTGCATTTATGAAGTTGTATTTAGTTTGTATTTAAACAAATTAATTACCTACCTACCTATATATACCTACCTAGCCTAGCCTACCAACCTATATACTTATATGTTCACTTGCCTATCTAGGCGAGGTTATTTACCTACTTAGTGTAAATTACCTACTTATTAATTAATTAATAACAAATACTTCATATTTAATATTTATACTTAATGTTTTGTAATTATTCAATATATTAGATATTTATTTTATTATTTAAAAACCATTAATGAAATATTATAAGTAATAGTTAATTAATTAATATTTATATATTTCCTTGATATTCTCTTATTTATGAAATTATTATTTAAATTGTAACTACTAAGTTGGTTAATTATTTAATGTTTTAATCATTTATTTTTAATTTCTAAACTATTAAATAATAACTTATAATTAATATGTTAGTTGGTGATTATTTAGATTTTAATTACTGATTATTCAAAAAATTTAATTGTATGATTCTTTAAAATTATTGATGAAAATTTATTAGTAATTCAACTATTGTCTAATTAATGTTTTAGTCATTTATTTTTTATTTATGAAAAAATCTGAAAATGTATAATTAATTATTTTAAAAATTTAATTAGAATATAGAATAATTAATTAATCGATTAATTATTGACCATTTAATTTTTATTTTTTTATTTGATCATTTAAGTAAATTTTATAATTAATAAGTTATTTAGTTAATCATTACTTAGTTACTAATTATTAATTGGCTAGTATTATAGTTATTTATTCTTAAATTTAAAAAATAATGAAAACTTATAAGTAATAATTTGGTTAATTAGTTATTATTCCAATCATTTATTTTCTATTTATGAATTATGAACTAATAATGTATAACTTAATGAATTAGTTAGTTGATTATTAGATGAATATTAATTAATAATTGGTTAGTTAGTTAGTTAATTAATTACTTATTTATCTACTTAATTATATAATTTATCAAATTAAAAAAGAGGACAAAAGATATAAGATAAACTTTCTAGTTGTAACCCAATTTGTAACTAAGTTGTGACTTCAACTTTTATCCCATTTGTTTTGTTTTCCATTGTCATTTTGAAAATTATATAAAAAGAAGGCTTTGTTTTACACTTGCACATAAAAAAACACATGTCAATTGGGATGAGCTAATCAAAGGAGCTTAAGCTTTTAAAAAGTTTAACCCCAAAGGTTAAATCTAAAAATAAATAAAAATATTTTCTACCTCTTTAACCTACCTACCTACCTACTTACTTACATTGTCCTACCACCTACCACTACAAGAAATGACAACTTTTCAAAAAGCCAACTTGATCGAAATGTCCACATTAATCCAAAGGTATGTCCATTTTGACTAAAGGTTTGGGGCATGACAAACACATGTTACATTTGAGCAATACATTTGATTAAGGTGATTTTTTTGACTAAATGTCAAGTCAAAGGTCTAGTCAAAATGGACAAATGTTCATCAAAATGGCCATGATGTAATCAAATTGACGATATTAAATGGATAAGGTTTAAACAAATTGACTGTATTGATTTGACACTTAGTCAAATTGACCATTATGATTTGACATTTAATCAAATGAGCCATATTCATTTGATGATTTAGCTTATTTGTTAAACTTAGGCTACCAACTTAATTTAACATAACTAATAGGTTAGGCCTAGATTATTTATTTAGCCTAGCATAATTAATAGGTTAATAGGCCACTTATTAGCGAATAACCTAACTAATAGCTTAGCTACGCAGCTTAGCTTAAACCTATCTAGATAGTAGGTTACCTAGGACTTAACCTAAGAATATGAATTAACCTATAATTAAATAATGTGAGCCTTTTAGGTAGGTACCCTAAATGACCTATTAGTCATGTAGGTAGCCTATTAGCTGAGGCCAACTATAGGTACGTAACCTAGGCCTATTAGGTAAATAACATAAGCCACTTAGGCTTAATAGGTAGGTAACTTATATTATTAATTAAGTAAGTAGCCTAGGCCACCTAGGCGTACTAAGTAGGTAGCCTAACCTAGGCTATTGAGGTTTATTTGGTAGTTATGTACATAGTGTAAGCCGCCTAGGCCTACAAGGTAGGTAGTTTAACCTAGACCTACTAAGTATATAATCTAGCTTAGGCCATGCCACCTAAGCCTACAAGGTAGGTAGCCTAATCTATGCATACTATGTAGGTTTGTAGCCTAACTTAGGCCTAAGTAGCCTAAATTAGCCTAACCTAGGCCTAGGTAATAGGTATGTAATTTAATATAGGCTACCTATGTCACCTAGGCCTACTAGGTAAGTATGTGTTTAACATAGGCTAGGCCACCTAGGTTGTGAGGTAAGTAACCTAGTTTAGTATTAGGTAGCTAGCTTAATCCTAGACCTACTTAATAGGTTAGGCTACCTACCTAGTATGCCTAAATTAGATCTATTAATAAACTAGTAGGTACATATGTAGCCTACTAAATATAATAGGTATAAGTAATTTACTAGGTAGGTATTAACATAGACCTAGTAGATACTTATAAAACCCAGTATATTATAACCTACATGTTACCTAAATACATGCATTTATTAATAGGTACCTCCTATTTACCTAGACTAACCTACCTATTATGTAAGTACTATAAAAAAAATCAAATTCATTTAGTGCAATATGTCAAAAGAAAATTCATGGAAGTTGATTACAATATGTTGGTTTAAAATCATGTTCATTACAATATGTTGTTAAAAAAAAATCACCTTATGGGGTGATGGTGCAATGGTTAAAGACTTGACTTTTCAATGTGGAGGTGCGGAGTTCACATCCCCACACTTGCAACCTAGGCTACCTTGGCTACCTTGGTTACTTAAGTAACCTAATTAGGTAGTTTAGGTTGCAAAGCTTACTAGACCACCTAGCCTAGGCTATTGGTCTAACCTAGGTGGTTTAGCTTATGCCTAAGAGATAGGGTTGGTAGGTAGATAAATGAATTATTTTCTGGCCCAATTACTTATTAGGTTTATTAATTAAGTAGGGTAGGGTAAGGTAGGGTAGGGTAGGGTAGATAATTAATTAATATTTTCATATAAAATTTAAATAAAACATCTTAAATAATACATATTTTTGGTCGCAACCTAAATTACATTATTTTCATGGTGTTTCATTCAAAAAAATTTGGTAAAAAAAACCAACCAAAAAAACCTAATCAAAATGGCTAGGTCTACAATGACTTGTTGAGATGGCACTTTGGTCAAATTGGATATGGGGGCAAAAAAACCTTGGTCAAAATTCCTAGTAAAAAAGGCCATGATTTCTTGTAGTGTACTTACTTACATGGTTGAACCTACCTTCCTACCTAAATATTAATTTTTAATTCATTTTGACCAAAATCCAAAAATGTTGCATGGCATATTAGTATTATGCCATGTGGCAAAATTTAAAACCATTTAAATTAAATGATGAAGATCCATCATCTATTCTTAAAACAAAAAATTTCAAACCTTTTTCTTTTGCCATGTGTCATTATGTAAATTGTTTAATTTTATGGTTATATATAAATGGTATACAATTTAATATATAAATGGTGAAGTATGTGTTGACCATTGATTTTATCCAACTTAATGCAACTAGACAATTGTTAGTAGTAAATGTCTTTTGCAACTAGAATATAGTTGCAAATGGTAGTTGGTTTTTTCCAGTTTTCTTCTAGTGGAAACATGAATGCTACCTCCTTGGTACCCCCCTTGCTAATAATGAACTCTTGCAAAAAATATGCCAACAAACATTCTCATCATTTTGATGAATCTTAAGAAATCATGTAAACCCATAATCAATGACATGAATCGCAAATGTACGATGGACAAAATGAGCCATATTAGGGGCAAAATGCAAAATGTTGTGTTTAGTTAAACCATGAATCAGATGAACAAGTGGATGCAATTGTGGAAATAAAATATTTGGGGAATGTGAGAATTAAAATAATGTTTACCAACACATAAGTTGTTGAAATCACAACAAAATCAAGAACACATAACATGGGCATAAAGTTTCTATGGTGGGTACTTCCCATAAAGTGATTTGCAAAACATTTTGAATGTTGAACAATATGAGGGCATTCACACTCCAAGGATAAAGGTTATGTCTCCTTTTCCAATTCAACCAATATGTTTTGCAACTCCTACTTAGTGTGGTACCATGGGCATTGTGGACCTAATGCCACTAGGTGCCACTTAAGGATACAATACAAGGGTGACTAGCCACATTTTCTTTTCTTCTTTAGCCCAAACTTACATGCAAATCAATAGGCATATTGATGAACCAAATGCAAATATTCATGGATGTTATTAGTGGTTGGATTGTGTTAGCTTGTGTGATTTGTGATGACTACTAACAAAACACGTAATGGCAATAAAAATAGGAGCAACCACATAAAATAGTTGCATTGTGATATTTATGTTCTCATCAAATTCATGAAATTGTTATAAAACATATTCATCTTTCTTCTTCTTGAAGGTCAATGAAGCACTTGTTTTATTCGCCTCAGTCAAGGTTAGTTATTACATGTAGTCCTTCAAACATTTGATCTTTCGAAATATCTCCATTGTCTTCTCTTCAACCCGATTGGATGTCCATGTAACTAAACAATTCTTCACAATAACCTTTGTCTAACCACTCTTGTCAACACCTCCATTTTTTTAGAACAAAATGTAAAAATTAATTAACACATGGAGAAACTAGATGTAACATGAAATTGACAAAAATGGTTGCAATAATTGAAAAAACATGAAGGGAAGTGGATGTAGACTTACAATATGTTATAGGTACGGTGTACCATTGCCTAGATGTCACAACAAATTTATTATGTAAAGTACATGTTGTTTTAATGTTCATAAGGATGACCATGCATTCTTTGGGATCTTGTAAAAGAGTTTTATCCATAATTGTGTTCATTTTCAACAAGGTAAACAACCCATTCATTAACATTTTTTTGGAGGAGGAAACAATTCACAATCACCTTCTATTATGAATGTTTTTGCAATGATTAGTGCCCTTGCCTCCACTTTTGCTTTATTTAAATCCATTGGATTTTTTTTTGTGGAAATGCAATAAACTAGTTTGCATTGGACTGGAACCAAAGATTGGTGTGGTAGTTTTGTTTTAGGTAGGAGTTTTGCTTTCTCCTTGGGAACATATTGTACATAAGACATGTTCTTAGAAATGGAAAGTTTAGCAACATTCAATTGCTTGTCTTTGTTTTTGTGAGGAGTAAACAAGAAATCATCATGATTACTGATCAATTCACATGTGTTTTTTAACAAGTCTAGGTTGTGGAGTTGGCACAACCCCTATTTCCCCAAATCTTGGATTTGGTGCAACATATTTACCAATGTGGGGTCGAGTGCAAGTAGTTAGTGTCAAGTTGTAGTGAGCAAAATCTCTACAAGGATTGGGGTTCAATTCCCCTTTAAGTATTTGTTTGTTATAGGCATGTATGCAAATAATAAAAAATGGGCATCTATGAAGGCGACCATGTTGGTGATGTCATTTCATGTGGAGGAAGATTTTGATTCATCTGAAGTATAGTACTTGTTTGGGTTGGGTACAATCTTTCCAAATTTCCCACCTAACTTGATTATTTCCTTTGTTTCACTTTTGTTCCAAGGTGAATATATCTTTATAAATTACTTCACCTTATAAGTAGGACATTAGTTCATCATTATGTGATAAGAAAAAATATTTTATGTTTCATGCAAACCTTACAAAACTTACATGGAAGGAAGGTTGATTGTTAATAGGGTTGTTAGGTAGTTTACAATCAGTATTTGCTTTCATTGCAAGTTCTTCATATCATATTCAAGATACAAGGCCAAACATGTTATCTTACTTTGTTGCATGCTGTGCATTTATAAATTCTAGTCTTGTGGGATGGACCTTTGAAAACCTACACATGAGCATGCCATAATTAAAACAAAACAATAAAACCCAAATTCAATTTTTAGTTTTGTGATAAATAACACTACAATATATATTTTTGGCAAACTACCTATTAGTAAAATTTAATTAACCACAACACATGGCAAAACAATAGTTGCAAACATGATTTTGTAAGTGTTCTACAAATATAAATTGAATGGAAACAATTAAAAAAAAAAGAAGATCAAATAATAGTTACAAAATTGCCATCAAATTATCACCAATGCACAAACCTCTTGGAAATCTGTTCATTGTGAATTGCAAAACAAGTACAATGTACATTACCTACACTTAATTCTTTATAATTAATCTACAATCTATGATATCTACCACATTGCAACATAATTTTTTCCTACGACAAGTTACTTAAGAGTAAATTTGCCTCTAGTGGTTAATTTTGTTTGATGTGCCTTATTTGTTTGAAGGGCCCAAAACATGGAGAAAAAAATTGACAAAACATTAAAGATTATAATGAAAAGAAAAAATATTATAACATATTAAAGTTGTTTTGTTTGGATCATTTGATGTCAACTGTTTTGTTTTTTAGGGTTTGATTATGGAATCAAGAAATTGTAAAAACATATGAAGGAAAATAAGAAATATAAAATATCCACACACAAATCAGTAAACAACAATAGACCAACACATAGATAATGGTAGTGAAGTAGGGAGGAACAAAGATCAAATGAAGAACATACCCGTCCTACCCATCCTATAAGTGCATTAGAGATAATGTTGATATATTTTTGTTTCCCAAGTAGTTGGATCATGTAAAGATCCCCTTGTACGTGTATGAGCAACACGTTTTGAAGCAAGTGGCCTCAGTTGATGACCCTTGCCGATGGCATTGTGTATGTTTCATGTTCATCTATGATTCTTTCATCCTCCTCTATGCTATTAGATTCTCTTTCGTTGTCAATGTCCTCCTCTACATTGTTAGATATTCCTACAATATCAACATCCTCCATAGTGTTGGTAGTGGGAGAAAGACAACTTTGATTGATAGTGACATTGTTAGGTGCAAGGGAGAAGAAACTTTTCAGTTGAATTAACATTGAGGTCACATGGAGGTTATCCTTGCAACGATTCCATTGTTACAAACACTCAAAACCCTAAATGTACCAATAAAATAATGCAAAATATACTTAAAGTTGTCAAGTCCACAAGTTAATGCAACTTTGCAAGTTCCATACACTAAAAACCTAATCCTTAAGTACTTAATTGCTATGTTGCACTCAAGTGCACTACGAATTCCGCAAAATGAAAGTGACACAAGAAATAAACTGAGCTCTGTTGGGGTTCTGTTGCACCTGTAATTTTAATCTTTGCAAGTCGAAAACCCTAAACTCTAGAAGGCTCTATTTTTAGTTGAATTTCAAATCTATGCGTGTCCAAAAATTCTACTACATGAGAATGTTTTGCAAAGCACATTGCAGTTGCAGTCGAAGGCTTGGGAGGATGCTCAATGGTGTTCTACAAATGTAGGGAACAATGGCTGGCAGAGCTGAATGGGTGGTATTTACTGTCTTGCCTAGAGAGCATGATTTAGAATTAAAAAATTAAGGTAACTGGGAATCTAGTGGAACAATGTTTCTTGTCCATCCACCAACCATCCTTCATGACGTGCTGTTGGCTGTTGGTTCACTCTGGCCCAGTTGATCTACACATTTTCAGCTTGTATTCATCTCTGGTTTTATTGATGATTTTAGAGGCAGGTTGGAAGCATGTGGAATTTATGGGCTGTTTCACCAAACTCACCAGACATATATTAGAGTTATCCTTTTTAAAGTCACCATGTCTTTGGGGCCCAATTTGAACCTCTGATCACCTAAATATTCATCCCCCCATGCAACCTGGTCTCTGGTGTACTTGGATTCCTGGCATGTGTTTGTAGCTGCTAGCTGAGGCGGCCACTAATATGGAAAGACCAAACTTTTGTAAGAGAGTGTCTTAGGACGTCATGTTAGCGTGGATGGTCATGTTACACGACAAAGAAAAAATAAAATCGTTGTCCATGTCTCATGCGACGTCATGTTACATGACGAAAGTCTTTGTCTATATCTCATGTGGGTTTTACGATTTTCATTAAAGCTCGCCTACTCTCTCCACAGGCAGGCTTATACTAAAATCTTAAAACTACCTTCCTGTCTTGTTCCTGCTGCTACACCGCCATGCTGCTAAGTTTTGGTCTTTGCACACAGCAACAAGCCCTTGGCTGTGGGCTTGACCAGAATACGGATTTACACTCAGCTCTCCATGCACCTCATGCGGGCCCTTGTTTCAGTAAAGCCTGCCAACGTACCACATTACTTGCAGAGTCAGCCACGAAGGCCACTTGTCGAATTTTGTTGAAGAAAACACTTGGGGAACCACTTGAGAACCATTTTGTTGAAGAAACACATGTGCTCTCTTATTGGGGGGTACATACCCAACATTACAAAATTTTTTTTTGATGATAAGCCAATCAATTTGGCTCCTTACAAAATATATAGAAATAAAAATTGTGAGCACAACCTTGAACTAATTATGTGAATTTCACAAATAACTTACATAATTTGTCATGCAAGCATCTTCTTCCAGCTTAAGTTAGGTGGTAGTTGTAGGCCTAGCTACTTCCCAACTTTCACCTTTTCAAGACACACCTCCAATCACCACGGCGGCTGATCTATTGCAGGCAATAGCAATAGGTTTTTTGACATGGAGAAATATGACCGACTTACTACAAGCAATCAATTTTTGACTTGGAGAGATTATGACGTCTAGTTTGAGCTAACTTGATGTCATGTAAATTCTCCCTTTTGTCTTATTCCTTTGTACATTTTCCAAATCTACAATGTGTTTTATAAATACTTTTTTTTCAGTGTTTCATCATTTTTGTTCCTCTCATGTGCTTAAAAGCTCCCTAGGGGGAGCTCTACTGCTGCTGGTGGCTGCTGCTGCTCAATCAGAAAAACTTGTGGTTGTATCTTTTCAAGCACATGCATATCTATAAATGGCAAGCAAAACATACTTACAATATTTGGAAGTGCCAAAACAAAACTTCCACAGCTGCTTCTCCAGTGGCGAATATTACAAGTACCCATTGCACATCCTACAACCTTTGTGGCTTCTTCTCTTCCCCCAAAGCAAAGCAAAGCAAAGCAAATGCTGGACCCCCCAACATCCCTTACCCATCACCAGCTGTACTGTATGTATGTACACACACAGCCATCACACCTGACTCTGGCTTGCAGACTTCAAGAGCATGCCCAGCACTAGCCCTCATTTGAGCCTCCATTAGGAAATAAGCACATCCAAGGTGTAGTGAGGGATGACTATTTGAGGGAAGGGAAAAGTATTTTGAACATGGTTTTATAAAGAGAGGATCCAAAATAAATATCATAGTACTTGAGCAGCTTTGGCATTAATGTGTTGAATAATTAATATAATTTTATGTTTTTGATCCAGCACTTGAGTTTTTGATTTTGAAAATTTCATCATATAAATGAATAAAGACAATAAAATCATTAATTATCTCACAATTCTTTTGTTATCCTTTTGCTTAGACTGATTAGAGTTTATATATTATTTTGTTGGGACAAGATGTGGGTTCAAGTTTGATTGCCTTAATTATCTTTTGATTGAATTTGTGACATAAAATAATTTTTTTTCTGAAAATTTTTGGCAAAACAAAAAATAAAATAAAATATGCCAAAGTTGCCCAAGTATTATGATAATGGTTTTCAAAAATAAATAGTGAAGATTTTTCTTCTCCGTTATTCTTCCAGAGGAATGAGGAATAAATTTCTAAAAAATGGCAACAAGCTTTGGAGATGGCAACATAAAAAAACAAGCTCCAAACAACCAAATAAAGAGAAAAAATAAAAAAATAAAAAAATCATAAAGACCAAATAAGAAGAATGTTAATGATGAGTCCCACTACCTTTGAAGGGCAAAATAAATAAGAAGAAGAATTTAAGGGAGAGAAATATTGTATTACTTGGGTGGGCTTGGCACATAAAGTGTTGAATAATTAGTTTAATTAAAAATTAATATTCATTATATGTTTTTTTAATTTTGGACAATAACATATAAGAAATTTAAATATATAGATGTACATATATTTTCACAGTTGTACAAGTGAAATTATATTTAGCAACAGTGGAAGCACTAAGGAAAAAGGAAAAATAGGGTGAAATTCAGTTTACCACAATTGTTTTTGGTTTTTTGAGTGCCCCCAAATCCCTACCCCCCCAACCCCCTCTTTGCCTTTTTCTTGAATGCCAATGTATTTTTTTTTAGGGATTTTTTTTTTTTGAATCTCACCCTTGTTATGACCAAACTCAAGGTTCTAGTGTTGTATTTTTTTTCCTTTACATATAATTTTTACTATATATCCTTAACAACCATACTTTTTTTGCAAATTCATATTAATCAGTTATGGGTGCATGTTTTGATGGTTTTTTAATTTTTTTACAATGGGCCATTTGGTGGCCTATCACCAAAATATTATGAAATCCCTTTCCCCAAACTAAAAATCACATTTTTTACATTTTTTTACATGAACACGTAAAATCATAAAATATATTTGTTTTACATTCACACTGTTTTACATGACCGCATTAAAACCACAAAAATATATTTATTTTTACATTTACACTATTCTACATGATATAAAATAATTTTACACAATTTTATACTTATGCATTTCATGTTTTACACTTACACCAACATAAATGAATACTAAACACTTACACAAAGTGTAAATAAGTTTTGTTATGGGCTTTATACACAACAATGATTAACTCCTCTCACATCCTCATCCATAAACCTAAAAAATTGGACTGAATAAAAATGAAATTTGCCACGGAGGCCAATTGTTATGGTTGGCAAAATGAGATTTAATCATTTCCTCGCATCGAGGTTATTGCAGGGCATTGTTAACATGAGCATATTTACCAGCCCAAAGCAATTTTACACTACATTAGAAAACACCTAGCAAGCAACCCAAGTTTGAAACGTCTAACCCAACACTCAAGAGAACACCCATAGCTTGCTTTCTTGCCAAATAAATTGCTTGCATGACATTGACTACCACAAAAATATCGAAATATGTTATGGTTGCTCACGGCTTGTAGTTACAAAAATCAAAACAATTTTTTGGGTTAAATATATCTATCTTAAAACTATTCTACCAATTTGCTTGGTACCTTGCCTTAAGATCTTTCCAATGAAGAATAGCATCTTCATATGGAAAAGTAGAGAGGCTGAATTCTTTTTGGCTAAACATGCATCCACACACATCAAGACATGTTGTTAGATGGTTACGTGTAACTTGTTTTTCATGTAGACCAAATTGTTGAAGGTCCTTTCATCTTCCATAGAACCCAAAACCTAAAATAGAACAATTTTAACAAGCTTGTTGTATTCACGCAACTTGCGTGCCAAATGGGGGAGGGAATCAAGATGCTACAACTTGAACCCATGAAAAATAATCTGAACTTGAAGCCTGGCAGCAATATGGGAGCCATGATCTCGATCCTCTGTTGTAGATGAAAGACACAAAAAAATAAAAACCTAAGACTCAAGAGAATTCCAAAATATGGCAATGTGATTTGAAGGCTAGACTCTGGGGCTTTGGAAAACAATAAAGCAAATAAAAAACAAGACAAATACACCAAGTCATAGTTCAACACACTCTGCTTGAATAATGAAAAGCTTGAAAAAGCTCTACATCAATTTCAAGGCCCTCACAACAACAACAACATTTGTTCATCATCTCCACAACTAGCCTGAGATTTGAGTTACAAGTTCTTGCTTGAAACAATTACATTGAAGGTTGTAGCTTGAAGTCTGAAGTTCAACTACTCACAAACTTCAAAAAAGCGGGCCATCTTGATTTGCCACCATTCACATTAAGCTTAAGCACCATTAACCATTGCAAATTGACGCCAAAATAACTTAAGCACAATATGTAATTGATGCACGATATACTACACATTATGAGGCCAGAACTTCTATGTAGGTGAAAATGATCAGAACTATTTGGGTTATTTGGCGAATCATGAGGCATTGCCAAGCATCACTTGCAACTTTTCGGGAAAGTGGTTGTCGGCTGATGGGCGTATTATGGCTTTTCCGGCAAAGTTGAAGGCTTCTCAATTGCAAAGACATGCGATGATACCTTTTTTAAGGGGGTTGATCTGGCTAGCACTTGTAGGGCCAGGGGGCAATTTATTTATAAAAAAATCAGAAAAACAAAAGGCCATTTTGCAGGCCCTATTCCTTTGTCACAATCTGGCAATAAATCGTGAGAAAAAGAAACCTGCTGATATTAAGCAAAGAACTCTTGAAAATCCAATTCTGTCAAATTTGACTCTCTTGTAATGAGATCAGATTTGACAACTTCATTGTCATTGCTTTGTCATTCACCCTACATGAACAAACAAGTGAATTCTGGCTATCGGAACCAAGAAGTTTCCTATCCAAGAAGGACATGGAAAAGTGCATCTTTCTGTGTGCACAACTGAGTGGTTTTTGTGTAGGGTAATAATAGCCTTGGTTGAGGAGGGCCAGGGTGAACCAGCACCCGGGATGGTGCCTTCATCCTTTTTGAGTGACGCCTCTTAGTTAGCCATGTTAAGCTCAAAAAATGTTGGATTTGAACTCAGAGACCCTGATTTAGTGACCATATACTAAGCTCAAAAAATGTTAGATTTGAACTCAGAGACCCTGATTTAGTGACCATATACTAAGCTCAAAAAATGTTAGATTGAACTCAGAGACCCTGATTTAGTGACCATATACTAAGCTCAAAAAATGTTAGATTTGAACTCAGACACCCAGATTTAGTGACCATATACTAAGCTCAAAAAATAATAGATTTGAACTCAGACACCCAGATTTAGTGACCATATTAAGCTCATAAAATGTTAGATTTGAACTCAGAGACCCCGATTTAGTGACCATATTAAGCTCAGAAAATGTTCGATTTGAGCTCAGAGACCCCAATGTAGTGACCATATTAAGCTCAAAAAATGTTAGATTTGAGCTTAGAGACCCTGATTTAGTGACCATATTAAGCTCAGAAAATGTTAGATTTGAGCTCAGAGACCCTGATTTATTGACCATATTAAGCCCAGAAAATGTTAGATTTGAGCTCAGAGACCCTGATTTATTGTCCATATTAAGCTCAAAAAATGTTAGATTTGAACTCAAAGACCCAGATTTAGTGACTATATTAAGCTCAAAAAATGTTAGATTTGAACTCAGAGACTGTGATTTAGTTCACTGAGGGCCTTTCATAATTTGTGAAAAATGGAAGATTGCGTGAAAAATGGGAGATACTTCCCTGAAACTGAACGCCATGCCATTTCTCCGAGAAATCCAATCAAATTTCAGTGTACAACATGCTGTCTGAATACACTAAATTTTCTTTTGTTTTGCTGGCCTTTTTTTGGTAAGAAATAAA
>Ga0116231_10010776_pt1 | contig 14468 bp, 10 predicted proteins | sample S1TSphgellanicum_2_FD_89695 | JGI IMG/M metagenome (GOLD analysis project Ga0116231, IMG submission 89695) | Host-associated microbial communities from peat moss isolated from Minnesota, USA - S1T2_Fd - Sphagnum magellanicum MG | ecosystem: Host-associated > Plants > Peat moss > Unclassified...
CTTTAAAAGGGTAGCCTTTTGCCTTCAGAAAGACAATAAGACTGACCATCTGGAAGACAAAAAACTTCTTACAACTACAAAGTCTCAAGAATCTGTAAAATTGACTATTGATAACCCCCAGCTACATACAAACTCCATTTTCTCATGTGAATCCTCAAATCCCAATTTCCAGCATTTGGAATCAGCTGCATGGCCAGATATCTAGGCTCCACTCCTTGGCCACAAGGTAGTCAATCGAGATGCAAGAGCAGAGACACATCATGTAGTCAACCCCTGCCACGTCCACCTTCTTCTTCTTCTTCTTCTTCTTCTAGCTAGACATGAAGATGTGAGAAAGAAAGCTTTCTAAACCTTAAGATACAGCAAATTTGTGGAGGAGAGAACTTCAGCAACCGGAAATGCAACGGTAATATGCGCCGCCCAGACTTCGGGGTGCAAGAGAGAGAGAGAGAGAGATCTGTGAGGAAGAAAACAGCGATAGAGAGAGAGGGTTTATTGCTTACGCATCGAGAAGTAGTAGGTTTCACATGCTGCGGCGGATCGCCCCTGCTGCCTGCCGCCATCTCCAGCAACTGCCGCAACAAGAGCCTGGTGGAATTTCAAGAAAAAATGGAGGAGATCTGTCGACGTCCCAGCAACGGCTGCACCCAAATCCTAGCACAAGAGGTTTAGGGTTTGGAGCTCGCTCTCGAGCTTTTCTGGTGATGAATTGAATTGGATGTAAGGGTTTAAGGTTTAAGACAAATTCATCCATAATTCCACAATGTAAAGGGGTTGATTACATTTCATTATAATAAATCATCACTTTTTTTAATGGGAATTTTGGTCAAAACTTCTTCAATATGGTTTCTTTGCCCCCTTGTCCAACTTGACCAAAGTGCCATTATGGATCAGTTGTTTTGGATTCGACCATTTTGATTAAATCTTTTTGGTTAGTTTTTTTGACTAATTTTTTTTACCATGTTTTTTTTACTAAACCACTATGACAATAATATAATTCGGGTAGTGACCAAATATATATTATTTAAATTTTATATGAAAATATTAATTAATTAATTAATTATCTACCCTACCTACCTACTTAATTAATAAACCTAACAATTAATTATGCCAAAAATTTATTTGTTTATTTACTTACCAACCTTATGTCCTCAACTCAAGTTAGGCCACCTAGCTTAGCAACCTAGGTTAGACCAGGCCACTCAGGCTAGGCTAAGCCTTTTAAATTAGGTGAAATAGCCTAGGTTAGGTGGTCTAATAGGTTTTACAACCTAGGCTACCTAATTAGGTCACCTAAGTAGCTAAGTTAGCTTAAGTTGCAAATGTGAGGACTTGAGCTCCTCACTTCCACATTGAAGAATCAATTCTTTAACCATTGCACAACTACTCAATAAGGTGATTTTTTTCGACAACATATTATAATAAACTTCCATGAATTTTTTTTCAACATATTGCACTAAATGAACTTGAATTTTTTTACATTACTTACATAAGTAAGTAGGTTATAGATAGGTTAGCCTAGGTAGGTAGGAGGTACCTATTAATAATTACATGTATTTAAATAACATGTAGGTTATAATTTACTAGGCCTTATAAGTACCTATTAGATATACACTTATACCTACCTAGTAAGCTATCTATGCTTATGTTATTTAGTAGGCTATGTAAGTACCTATTAGCCTATTAATAGATCTAGTGTAAGCATATTAGGTAAGTAGCCTAGCCTGTTAAATAGGTTTAAGTTTAAATTACCTACCTAATATTAGGTTAAGCTACCTACCTAATAACTTAGATGGTTTAACCTAGGTTTGCTACATACCTACTTAATAGGCTTATGTTAAGCTAATTTAAACTACCTAGGCGTAAGTTAAGCTATGTACCTACCCAATAACTTAGGTGGCTTAACCTAAGTTTGTTACGTACCTACATAATAAGTTTATGTTAAACTAACTTAAGTTACCCTAGGTTTGTTACATACCTACTTAGTAAGTTTATGTTAGGCTAACTTAAACTACTTAGACTTAAGGTTATGTACCTACTTAGTAGCTTAGGTGGCCTAGCATAGGTTTGCTACATACCTACGTAGTAAGCCTATGTTAGGCTAACTTAGACTATTTAGGCTTAAGTTAGGCTACTTACCTACCTAGTAACTTAGGTGGCTTAGCCTAGGTTTTTTGCATACCTACTTAATAGGTTTATGTTAGACTAACTTAAACTACTTAGGCTTAAGTTAAGTTATGTACCTACCTAGGTAGCCTAGGTTAGGCTACATACCTATTTAATTGGCCTAGGTTATGCTACTTATTTTGTAGGCCTAGGTGGCATGACTTACGTTAAAGTACATACCTTATAAGCTTAAGTTAAATTACCTACCTTAACTAGTACGTAGCTACTAAGTAGACCTCAATAACTTAGGTTAGGCTATTTACCTAATAGGCCTAAGTGGCCTAAGCTATTTACTTAGTTAGTAGGATAGGCTACCTACCTATTAAACCTAATTGGCCTATGTTATTCACTTAATAGACCTAGGTTAGTAGGCTACCTACATGGTTAATAGGTCTATCTAGTAAAGTTAAATCATTTAAGATACCTACCTAGAAGGTTTACATTATCTAGTTATAAGCTATTTAGTAATCCTAAATTATATCTTAGGTACCTTACTAAATAGGTTTAGGTTATATTACCTAACTAAACTACTAACTAGGTTATTATTTAACAAGTAGCTTATTAGCCCTTTAATTATGTTAGGTTATATAATTGAAGTTTAGCTTAACCACTAGTTATGTTAAGTTAAGTAAGTAACTTAGGCTTAACAAGTAGGTTAAGTCATTAAATGAGTATGGCTCATTTGACTAAATGTCAAATCATAATGGTCAATTTGACTAAACCCTATTTAATCAATATTGTTAATTTGACTAAGCCATGGCCATTTTGATGGACATTTGTCCATTTTGACTAGATTTTCAGCTTGGCACTTGGTCAAAAATGTCACTTTAATAAAATGTAACATGTGTTTTTTATGCCCTAAACTTTTAATCAAAATTAACATACCCTTTGGTCAATGTGGACCTTTGATCAAGTTGGCCATCTAGAAAATTGTGATTTTTTGTAATGTTTGTGTCTTACAATTTTTGTTCACTTGAATGTATTTTGGTTTTTACATGTATAGTTCTTGGTGTCTTGCTTGGGGGCGATGTTGTGTTGATTTTTATTTGTCTTGGTTTTTGGTGTCTAGTTTACTTTGCAAATGTTTTGTTCATCCACTTAAAGTGTCATTTATGTTTGTCTTATGGTGTCTATGTCATCTATCCCTGATGGTGTCATGTGTAGTTTGTGTCAAATCAATGTTTTTAATGTTTGTGATAATGTTTCTTAGTCTTTAATCTTTAATGTTTGCCCTATGGTGTCTTGTGTCTTATGTTTTCCATGGGTCTATTTTGGTTGTGGCCATGTGTTTCTTTTGTGTTTATGTTAAAGCCCAATTCATATGTGTCTTTTTTGTGTTAGTTATTGGCCCAGTTCAACGTGTGTGTAATTGTTCTTTCCAGTTTATTGTTGGTTGTATGTGATATTTACAATGTGTCTTATGTTATCTATTGTCTACTATGGTTTTCAAGAATGTGGGTCGAGGGCTAGATGAAAGATGGAATAAAATATGAAAACCTTAAACCCTAAACCCATCATGTATGATAGAAAAATTTCATTCTAATTCACCGTTTGGCAATGCCTTGGAGTTTCAAATAATGTTGTTTTAATCATAAAACATTTCCAAATAACATCCATGACCACCTCTTTGAGGGTGTTTGTTTGCTGTTTTTAAATGTATTCAATTTCCCACAACTTTTGAATGTATTTTTTGTGTCAAAACTGCAAAGACATGGGCTTTGTATTTATCAAAGACCCAGGGCCTAGTTTTCAAAAGGGGTTTGTCCAAAAACCTGAGAATACCCATGCAAGTTTTTGGTAAATAACTAGCCCATACATACCCAAATAAATCACATTAAACCCCCGCCCCCAGTTCATATTCACACATCACTATGTTTGTAATACTAAACCCTAGTGTTTCTTTAACAATTACAAATACAAATGCCCCAACCCTTGGCAATTTTTTTCAAATTTTATGTTGTCAAAAATTTGCACCTAGTTATATTCCAAATTCAAATACCCACCCCGCACTAGTTTCCACCAATGTTGGGCAAGTACTTAGTTTGGAAGGTTGGATCTATAGGTCCTAATTCTAGTTAGTCAAAAATCAAACAAGAATTAGGTTTAATTTTTAAAACCAAGTTAGAATTAAAACATGGGTTTTATTTTTTTCAAAAAACCAAACCCAAATTGGAGTTGGGATTTCATTTTTTAAAAAAGAATTGGATCCATGATCTTATTTTAATTTTGAAAATTTGAGTAGAATTAGGGCTAATAATATATTATTAATTGGTAGTTATTTGCCCATTTTGGTTTAAGTTACTTGAAACTAAACTAGAACAAGGTTTGATTTTTAAAACTAGAACCACGAGTTTAGTTTTTTGAATAACCAAACCTATAATTTAGAACCATGATTAAAATAAATAAAATAGGAATTTTTTTACCTAAGACCATAATCAAATTTTTGTTTTTTAAGAACCAAACTCAAAACTAAAATCATTGTAATCGAATGTTCTTCATAAAAGTCAAGAACTACCCAACACTAGTGAAACTACATTGGGAACAAAAGGATCCAAAAAAATATGCCCACAAATCAATCATATCTATAGCCCCAAAAGTAGAATTTGATAGCCCAAAAAGAAGGATTCTATAACCCAAATTCCCAACATAGCTATTTACCAAGTTTTTCCCAATAACATGACACTTTATCCCAATATGGATAGAAAAACATTGATGATGGGAGGGGGACACATTGGGAACATCATTAAAAAACATTGAAAATTGGGTTTGGGGGGTAAACGCACTGGGAACATATCACAAACCATATTCAACACATTGAGAACAAATATATCCATGAAAAGATGCCCAAAGGAAGGATTATGTACATCAAACCAAACATTTGTGGTTTTTTTTTCTCTTTTTTCAACTTTGTGATGTAAATGGAAGTGGCAATCATCTATAAGACCATTTAGTTAGATTTGGCGATAAGAAAATATGAAAGTTTTAAAAAGTAACATTTGTTTATATTTTTGGCTTCCTATTAGAATTTAAGATAGACTTTGGTGATATATATCTTAAAATTTGGAAATTGATAAACCCAAAAAATAAATCATCATTTTGCAAAACAAAATTTGCCATTTGGTGAAAATGTTTCTTTGTCCATGGTTAGAATTAAACTACCCACATGATTGCATCCCAACAAGCAATGTAACACATAATGACTTTGCCTTTTATTGAATGTTGAATTAGGAAAGACCATGTTATTTGTTGAAATCATGTTATGTGATTAGGTAACTTGAATGCAAAATGAATTGGGCTATGGTTTATGAAGAAAGCCTCAATTGTTTCCAATATGCATAGTTCATATGGGGTATTTGACCATATATGATCAAGCTGCGAGCCATATATTATAATGTTTTCATGAAATTTCAAGTTTTATTGTTCATTGTCATGAATTCAGATAGTTAGTTTGCTTGTTGATTATGAGTCTACAAAAGATTCACATTAAAATTGCATAATATAAATGCAAGCTATAAAATGACATTTCATGAAATGAAGAGCTTTGTTATCAACTTTTGCACCATCATTAATGCAATAGAAAGACCAACATAATGAAGTTTGTTATGGGATTGCCATCTATTTATTTGTTCATGAAACTATGCCAAGATTTTTTTCTATTTTTTCATTTTCAGTTTGTGAAATTCTATTGGTCTTTGTTTGAAGGTTCTTAGATCTTTCTTCAAATGGTTCCTTTTTCATTTCAACTTCATTCATGAAAATATCCAATGACTCATTTTCATTTCCAAATGACTGTTCCATTGTTTTTTGCAATAATCACAATTTTTTTGCCCAAATCAATGGAAAAATGATTAAACCATACCAACAAAATGAGCAAAGAGAAAACAAGGATACAAAACTAGTACCAAGGAAAAAATGTTCAAATCCTTTAAAATAAGGACAAGTCGCCCAATAAACTTGCAAAAACACAACAAACAAAATTTAAAACATGCGAAACAAGAAATAATGATGAAAAAAATTACAAAACTAAAAGAGAAAAAAAATCAGAAACATGATAGAATAAATGATATTACTTACCAAAAATGTATTGATGTGCTCCAAAGCTTGCAAAAAATAAAATTATGTAGATATCAACAAAAAATGATTAATCCAAACACCTATTCTACATGTATAAGAAAAAAAAGGAAAAATAAATAAATATATATATAGTAAAAAAATCATATTTTACATTTACAAGAAAAAAATGAAAGAAAAATAAAAGTAAAAGTAAAAAAATAGTGAAAAACCTACAAAAAATTACAAAGTTCTTTTTAAAAAAACTGTTCCCAAAAAAAAAATAAAAATTACAGAAGGAAAAAAAGAAAAGAAAAAACAAATTTTAAAAAAAAAATTAAAAATTTTAAAAAGGAAAAAAATAATTTCAAAAGAAAAAAAACACAATAGTTACAAAAGAATTTTTTAAAAAAAATTATCTTAATGGAAGTTGGGCTCCCTATTTTAAAACTTATATAAGCAAGTAAAAGAAAGAAAACAGTATTGTGTAACAGGTGACAAGCAAGGAACAACATGTTTGGTGGGTATGTGAACATGTGACACATAGGCAAGCAGGCAAGGCATAAGCGATGCATAAACGATGAGAATGTGACATGCAAATGAGGAACATGGAACACATAAACGAAAAAATGACATGCAAATGGAGAGGTGACACGCAAGTAAGGAGGTGATAAATAAGCAATGTGTAGGCAAGTAGGCAACGAATGCGTAGGTGAGGAAGCGACAAACAAGTGGCGTGCATGTGAACAAACGTGGAATAAGCGATGCACAAACAAATAAGCGACAAGCGAGCTTGTAGGCAAGTGATGAATGAGCATGAGGAAGGAGGTGATGGGAATAGGTGATGAACAAGAAATAGGCATCAAGGAACAAGGAAATTAGAAATAAAAAATGAGGAAAAAAATAGAAAGAATTTTTTTTAAAAAAATGCATTAAAGAACTAAAAAACACAATGCACAATTGAAAAAAATAGTTTCTATAGTCTAAAAATGTGAAAGACTCTCATTTATAAACAAAAAACACACAATACACAAAATGGGGCCAAATTTGAACTTGGACCCCTTTTATCTTTGTTGAAAGAAGGGGAGAGAGGCTGAAATTTGAAACCCTAGCCACATTAAACCTTAACTTTTAAAAGGTTTATCTAGAAAACTCATGGTATACCCTACATTCCTTGCAACTAAAAGAAAAAAAAAACAATCACCTAACACCTAACATGTATTTTTAATTTTGTTTTATTATGTACAAAAGTGAAAATTGGGATTGGGTTTAAACCCAATACCCTACTCAAGTATCAAGTTTAACAAAATGAATCTGGTTGGTTTTCAGTTTAGTGAGAAATTGGAAAACTTAGTTTTTAGCCGTTGTGTGAGAAAATGATAATTGACAAGATTCAAAATGGGAATCGACTTGAAAATCGAGCTGATTCTTATTCGATTCCTAAAAATTATCCAACTTTAATTTTCACCCATCACCCATAAATTCATCTTAATGTAAGAACCAAAAGTTTGCCCTCAAAAACTTGCACCAATGTGTAGGCTTTTTGAAGTGAAGAACCAACAAACAATACACACAACAAATCTAGTCTCAAATTGAACACTTAATGTATTTGAAAGTGTGAAATCTTTGGACATTCCTTCATCAATTCTAAAGTTGAAAGAGATATTAATCTATACCTTCACTTGGTGCATTCATAACCATGAATCTATCACTAAAAAAGACAAAAAATGAGGAAAATACAAGTTCTCAAAGTAAGTGAGGTTCATGTTTAGGGATGTGTGTATTAAAACAATTTGTGATTTGGAGCTTAAAATTCTTAAAGATTGTTCTATTTCTTTTGGAGTTCAAAGAGGTTTTGTAGAGCTTCAATTGATGAATAAAATATCTTTTAAATTGTTTAAATCAAACGAAAAATGAAGAAAACATGGGATTTGAAAATAGTGAGGGGTTCAATGGTTTTTTTCAAACATTTTGTGATTTGGACAATTGATCTTATTATTCATGCTTCTTCTTCGTAGTCCCTTTGCTTATAGAGTTCAAAGCTCGATATTGTACACCTTCACTTGGCACACGTGTAGTCATGAAGATACTCAAAATGGACAACAAATGAATAAGATATGGGTAGATGATCAATCATAGATGTGTGTTTAGTGATGGGTGATTCTATCATAAGTACTTGTGTTTTCTTTTAAGAAATTTTTAATGTATCCTAAATGACAATCATCCATAGGAAGAAGTGGAAAAAAATGACAATTCAACCTGGAAGGTTTAGCCAAATTTGGGCTATAACCTAAATAGGAAATATAAATCTTTAATCAACCTTCTAGATTTATGGATAGACACTGAAAACCAAATATAGAAATCTGGCAATATATATATATATATATATTTTTCCTTCTTCTTCTTCTTCACTTCTGGCAATTGAATCCCTCCAAAATGGATTCATTTTGGAATTTGTAATTTCTCTTTTTTTGGCCAAACTTTGTCAGTAAAAAAAGAAAAGGCTGAGATCCTTCACCAACTGTGTAGACTTAAGCTTGAAGCTAGAATCATAGCCATGTAGCTAGCAAAGCACAAGAGTGAAGAAGTACTCTTCCTTCAATCACCAGTCTGATCAGGTGCTATACCTTCTTTCTCTTCTAGTTCTGAGCTTTTTCATGATTTTTGGGAATACTCCGAGCTGGTTGGAAGTTTGTTGTAATAGTGGTGCAACATTTTTTCTCCATCATTGATCTTTGACTTTGAGAGATTTTTTATTTTCATAATTTTTTTGGGGTGTTGGGTGCTTCCTGATCTGTGATTCTGTGGTGAGTTATACTTTGCTGTTGCAACAATCTCAACTCACAAGTGGTGGTGTGGGGGTGGGGGTGAGGAGAAGGAGAAGGAGAAGGAGAAGCTGGAAACAATGGTGAGATCTGTGAAGCTCAATAGTGGTTCCTCTTTGCCTATACTGGGCATGGGTACTGTGGCTTTGAGTGAATCTCAACAGCAAGTCAAGGATGCCCTCCTTACTGCCATTCAGGTGCAATGGGTTTTTTGGTTTCCCCCTTGAATCCATCCTCCTCCCTTCTCTTTGTTGTTCCTTCTTTGTTTTTTCCTTTCACTTGAAGAGTTTCTCAAGCAGCTACATTGTATGTTGCTCGTGAGCTCTGCAATCATGCAGTTCTGATTGTTGGGATTCTGTTGCAATTACTTTTTGAGTGAGATCCATCCATCTCTTGATCGAACCCATCCCGTGATCATCTAGACTGTAACTCAGAAGAATCTCAAGATGGGTTCTGATATGCAGAAGAAAGATCTAACCTCACCCAATGCAGCCAGCCTCTGTTCTATGATGTTTGTACGTTGGATTGTAACTGATTATTGGGAACTACTAAGGTAGGCGCAGCAGCAGCTGATGCTGATCCACAAGCTGCCATATGCTATTCTCAGGTAGGGTACAGGCACTTTGATACAGCAATGCTATATGGGACAGAGGCAGCTCTAGGTGATGCTTTGGTGGAAGCTTTCAGTACTGGATTGGTGAAACGCGAAGAAATCTTTGTGACAACCAAGCTGTGGATTACTGACAATCACCCTGCTGCTGTTCTGCCTGCTCTTCAAACCAGTCTCCGGTAAACTGAAATTTGTTTTCAATGAACCTCCCAAGAATTGTTCAATTCCTAGAAAACAAATATGCTGGGTAGTTCTGCAGCATCTGGAACCAAATCTCATCTCCTTTTTGTATTATAGGTAATGGGGACTTAACACCCCTTTGATTCATTCACACATGTTTTGCAGAAATAAATTAGGGTTGGCTGCTCATTGATCTGTGAATTTTTTCTGTTTGTGATCTGCTTGAATGTTTGCAGTAAATTGAAATTGGATTATGTGGATTTGTACTTGATCCACTGGCCCATTGCTGCAAAAGATTGGATCATGACTTTGCCCTCTAAGGATCAGATTCTGCCACATGTTGACCTCAAGGGCGTATGGGCAGAATTAGAGCATTGTGTTGAGAAAGGACTCATCAAATCGATTGGTGTAAGTAATTTCAGTTCAAAAAAATTGGAGAGCCTGCTTTCATATGCAAAAATCCCACCAGCAGTGAATCAGGTAATTGGATCAAACAACAACACTAGATATCAAATGCACACAGATTTGAACTACTTTTCAGCTACAAGTTTTGCTGGCAAATCCATCATTGCTTGGTGATTCTTCTTCAGTTCATGACTGAAAATTTCTGAATGCATTTGGGAATCAGCACTTGGGTTCATTCCTTTTGGGGGCCAATCTACACTAATAAACATCTTTTGGTGTGGGCATGGTTGTGGTGGAGCAGGTGGAGATGCATGCTTGTTGGCAGCAAAAACTGCTTCGGGAGTATTGTAAGAGTAAGGGCATTCAAATCACTGCGTACTCTCCTCTCACTTCACCGGCACCTGGAGCTGAAGTGTATTTTGATCAAACAATTTCAGTTCTGAAGGACCCAATCATTCTTGCAATTGCGGAACAACATGCCAAGAGTCCTGCACAGGTACATATGGGTCCTCCTCCTCCTGCCCACATAATATCCAAATGCCAAAATTTTCAGTTTCTTCTGAAATCCTCATTGGTGATGAGAAGTGAACTTCATTCATCTAAAAAGAGAAGTTGTACACAATGTTTGCAGATAGCATTGAGGTGGATAATAGAGACAGGGTGCATTCCTGTACCCAAGAGCTTCAACAAAAGTCATATGTCAGAAAACTTGGAAATCTTTGACTGGGAACTAACTGATGAGGATCGGCAGAAAATCTCTACCATCCCACAAGCGCGAGGCTCCTGTGCTGAGTTCATGGTGAATGAAGCCACAGGTCCATACCGCACTCTCCAGGAGTTATGGGATGATGAGGGTGATAGTGTAGCTTCTTAAAATTTGCAATCAGCAGGGAGGCTGGCATCTGTGGTTGTGTTGGGTTTGAAGACCAAAGCCAACAAGAAAGGGGAAATGCATACCTACATAAATGATCATAATCATGATGTTGATGATAAAAATCTGTCTCTCGCATGAGTTTATTGCTTGATGGTATGTGGATGATAGCAGTTTGCACTTGAACGTGGAACAGACCATAGTAGACACTGTGTGTGTGTGTGTGTGTGTGTGTGTGTGTGTGTGTATGGGTGCCAGACCCTAGTGTGACAGTTGTGCTTCACAGATATCCTTATTTTCAAGAGATCAGTTTGATTCAGCAAAATGGGATTAGAACTACAATTGATTTTGCAAGCATCAATATGTGTCTCTCGTAATCTTTTTTGACACACAGCATACCACATCATTGTGAAGCCATTGTAGATTTGTGTAAGTGGTGTGTGCATTTCCAGCAAAACAGAGCAGCAGTTGCACTGGTAGTGCAGAAATTGTTATCAATTCAGTTGGGAAAGATCCTCTTAGATTTTTCTTCTTGGTTGTGTGTCCTGAGGATGTAGATTTCTTGTGCTTGGCTTAGAATTTTTGTAGAGCTCCTGTAATTTAGGATTTGCTAAAACCTTCCTCATGGAGTTGTTGCACTGGTGTTTTGCAAATACATCAAATACCAGATGTCAGTGCAACAACTCTATGCATAATCTCATAATGTATTTAATGCACAGAGGCATTTTGTTCCTGTGGCTGTGGATTTTGAGCATCACAATTGTCGAGGAGGATTGTCATTTCTATCATTCCATCTCTTGTGGTCAGGCAGCTGCAGGGCTGTGTTTTTATCAAATGTTCTAGATGTGGTAAGCTTTTCTTTCTCTGACAGATGATCATGTCTGGATGATGAGTGATTCTATGATGTGCGAAGTTGTTTTTTCAGGGTATATTAGAGATTGTTTCATTATTTGCACAAAGCTTCATGAACTTCATCGAACCTGATTTGTTGATTCTGTTGTTCAATTTGGGGAATAGTTGTGCAGGGAGTGGTTGCAGTAAAGCTCGTTTTGGAGGAAGGATTCTTTGATGCAACATGTCCCAACATTCAGGAAGAAGAAGAAGCTTGTCTTTCTTGCCAAGATGTTGTTCTGAATCTCCTGAGCTTCCCACAGGTAGATCTCTCTCTCTCTCCCTCCCTCTCCTTAAACCCTAAACCCTAAACCCTAAACCCTCTTGTCATTCTTCACAAAGCCTTTTAACCCTAAATTTCAAATCCTGAATTTCTAAGCCAAGATGCAAATGCAATGCCCAACTTTTGAATCTTTAATTCTGTTTTGTGATTGCAAAAGCGTTTGGCAAATTCTTGGTTTCCAAGAACTGAAAACAGTTCTCAGCAGGCTGAATCTCAAGCTCTGTGATCTGCAACTTCAGCAATGTTCATTCTGTGCTGTTGTTATTCAGGTTGGAAATGGAGCTGTAGTTCAGGGTTTGTCAGGTCACCATGGACTTTCGCAACCTCATATTGTGGAGGGGAAAGACAACCCTGGACACAGGGATTGGGTGCAGTAGATCTGGTGCTTGGTGTGTCATTGTTGTCATGCTTTCCTTTCAAACAACTGGTCAGTAGTAGGGTACATGAGGCATGCCAATGAGGGGTGCAGCTGATTCTATATGTCAAATGGTAACAGTGGTTTGCTCGAGAGAATGGCATTGATCAAGATTGATGTCATAGACCTCAACTGGACTGTTGATATGGCAGATGGGTGCAAGGAATTGGGTGATTGTGTCATGCAAGGCACAATCATTGACCCTGCTGTTTTGTTCACTCCTCTATGCTGGCAGTCACAGAAGCCATCCAAAGGTGAGTTTTTCCTTCTGTTATTTCTGAGGTTTAGAAAACACGTGAATCTCTGTTTTTCTTTTAATATACTGTTGTTGTAACACAAAATGGGAGATCGAGGTCATATCCTCAATTCAGGGCATGGTGCTCTTGTTGTTGGGCATCATTCCAGAGGAGAGTCTTGCACACTGTTTTGACACTGCTTGAAGCATCTCCTCCTCTGAGTGCCAGGAATTTCTCTGAAGCTTGACGTGAAATGGTAAGCATTGAGCACACCATCCTGACTTTTGACATTGCAAAGTATTGTTCTAGTAGAAGTGAATGAGGAAAATTGTTTAGGCCTGATCAGAGGGTAGTTGTTGACAATTGAGACCTTTCTAGGCAGGACATTTCCAGTAGACCCATAATTGAAGAACTGCTGAATAGAGATGGCGTGCCCATTTGATCATTTCCTTTCAATTTTGGCAAACAATGACACACTATACAGTATTAGGCTTCAAACCATTTTCTACAAACATTCTGAACCAGAAATTTGAAGGTACCAATATGATTCTTACACCTTGTGTTGGTTCCAACGTTCCAGATTCTGCAAATTTGGAACCGTCAATGGTCAGTCTTATGGATTTGTAGCTTCAAAGAGTTTATAGAAGCTCAAAGGGGATGGACAAGCTTTCCAAAGCCCATGTTGCCATTCTCCTCGAAAGATCAAAGCTTTTTTCACGTTTCCCATGTGGCTTCTTCACCTTCACTTCCTCTACCATGTTTGGTTCATTGTTTGGATTCAATTGTGTTCTCATTTGCACCATTTTTACATTGAACCATGATGTGCAATTCTATGCAGTTCTACGTGTTCTATTGCACCATGTGGTTCCACATCAAACCATGATGCGCAATTCTATGAATTTTTACATGTTTTATTGCACCATGTCAAGTTCAAACCTAACACCTCTCCGACGAGAGAGAAAGTACCAATCAACAACATACTTTCAAGCCTTGAAAAAGGATTTTTTTTTGTTTTGGTATTTAACATATATCGCAAGGTCAAAACAATCAAACCTTTTGACAGAAAGCACGAGTGTTTTTTTGTAAAGATTTTTTGTTTATAGCCAAAGTGGCTATCCTCCATGATAAGATGTAGAAAAAATGGTGATCGTCTATGGTAAGATTTAGCCAAATTGGGTTGTAAACCAAATATGAAAATACAAATCCTTTCTCGTCTTTCTATATTTTGGCTACACATTAAAAACCAAGTGTAGAAATCTGGCAATTTTTCACTACTTTTGTTTTCACTTGCAATTGGCAAACTCCAAAATCACTTGATTCACAAATTTTGAATTTTGAATTTCATTTTTTGTTGAAATTTCGCCAATAAGAAAAAGTTGGAAACCGCATCTTGTGCATTGTTGACCACAATTGGATGTTTAAAACCAAGAAAAAAAAACTTTTTCATCCATTTACTTCTTATACATGGGTACCACCCTCCACCTCATAAGGGCATAACATCCCTCCCACTCATAAGGAGTAGAGTAAGAGCCCCCC
>Ga0116231_10010777_pt1 | contig 14467 bp, 10 predicted proteins | sample S1TSphgellanicum_2_FD_89695 | JGI IMG/M metagenome (GOLD analysis project Ga0116231, IMG submission 89695) | Host-associated microbial communities from peat moss isolated from Minnesota, USA - S1T2_Fd - Sphagnum magellanicum MG | ecosystem: Host-associated > Plants > Peat moss > Unclassified...
ACAGAAGTTATGGAGAAAAAAAAATGTTCTAAGCGCCTTACGTGGATACACTCCCCCCCTACCGCCCCCCCCCCCCCCCCCCCCAAAAAAATTTAGGTTGCTTCTAATAACCATAGTAATTATCTGATCTTAAGACTAAATCAGGGTCTCCGGGTCTAAATTTAATATTTGCTGGGTGAAATATGACCACTAGATGGCCCCACTCAAGAATGTGAAGGTTCCAGTGTAGGTGCTGGTTCACCCTGGCCTTCATTGAACACTATCATGACTTACATTACATTATCAAAGTGCATTATTAAATAAAAATTTTGAGAGTTTTTTTTGGCTCTATTACAAAATGTGGGTGCAATTCATTCATCTTTGTTTATTAGACTAGTGAGTTTATTATTTTTCAACTAGTTCCTGTCTATTAAAACTAGTAAATTGACTCAAAATATAGTGAAATCACATTTTGTTCTAATCTCCAAGAGCTTTTGCTTTACACCCACAAAGAATCAAACATTCACACAACCATGCATTACAAATTATCAATATATGTTATTAATAAAAAGTCAAACAATCTTCACAATTTAAAAGTTGATTCCTAGGGCCGGCACCAAGCTCAAGTATGTGGCTTCAATCATCCAAGCCTAAATCAATTATATGTTTCCAAAATGTTGGCAATAATAATAATTTTACTGGGATACTAATTACTCCATTCGTTTGTTCACTCTGAACAAGATTTAGAACTTTGGAATTCGTTTGAAGGGGTGCTTCTCTTTGAAAGACATGATGCATAAATGCAAGAAGGACCGTTTTATTGTAACACACATAGGAGATCATCAATTTTTGAGCCTTACAAGCTGCAATATGACCCTTTTGATATTTGACCTTAATGTGATGATAAATTAACTTTGTGGGATTGGGACGTTCACCTTCTGGGTGACTCCATTCAACTCATAGTTTGCCTTGTATAGTTTTTATGAGATTCAAGTTCAAAATATTCATACATTTTAGCATATGTTCTTCTGATTGATTAATTTACATATTTGTGCATTCAGGTTGCATTTTGATACATGTTATTTGATTTGATATTTTGGTAGTTTAGATTTCATAATTGCCATTTTTGAAATCTTCAGTCAATAATGTTGATTCTTTCTGGATAATTTTAATTTTAATTTTAGTTTTGCATGATTTTCGTTTATAGCCTTCTGTCTGGTTCCATGGTTGAAAGATAGAGGATTGTTGTTTGCAGTCATTTGTTGCAACCCTTAGAGCATCTCCACCGGTGCTCAGTACATGACTCCAGACCATAAAATTTATTGTGAAAAAGTCAAAATGGGCTGGTTTAGCTCAGGAAATTGGACCAAATTCGTGCAGCTTGCTGTGGCTGGTAAAAGGTGCAACACAAGTTGAAATGTTGTCCTTTTTATCTTGTCTTTAAAGTTGAAAGAACCAATTTTTTGATCAATTTTTAACTTAATAGAAAATAAGGTTAAAAAAAAATTTAACCTAAAAGATTCAAGAAAAGTGGTGCAATTTTCAAAATGAAATTGCTTGCCTTTCAAATGACACAGGCAATTTGGTGTTCAAAATTGCCTCACTTTTTATTTCGGAGGAATGAATATGCTTTATAACGCGGTCTCCAAATACATGAAATTGTTTTGAGCGGTGCTTTCTGACCCAGTGAGGGTCACTAAGGGTCACTGGATTAAATACATGTAACTAGACAGCTAACCTGGAGGTAACTACGGTTCATTAACCTAATGAATATGTAAGTAATCTGGGATGAGAGAGATCATTCAAGGAATGAAATAATAAATGAAGGAGAGGGCTAGCCCTCCCTAATGAATGATATAGCTGGTCTTAATGAATGGGCCTGTTGATAAGGGATGAATGTTCAATATTTACTCTAACAGATGTGAATGAGAAGCTAACAACCATCTGACGGTGTCGACCACCTGGTATACCAAATCAACCACCAGCAGGTGCCAAATTCCAGTGCATAACCTTCATCAAGCAAGCCAGAACCAGCACCCACCAGCGCCCCATGAAAGATGGATGGTAAGTGGTCAGGAAACAGTTTTCTGTTGGGTTCCAGTTCCATAACTAACCATGGTGGTCCATTTCTTGTGAACTTCATGGCACAGTAGTGTAGCCTGTGCCATTGTGAACTGGTTACCAAACTAACTTTTCCTTTCAAAACCATTTTTTGTAATTTAATTGAATTTCCAACGACATAAAACTACTAAACATTCAATATTTCCTGCATGCACCCTAGCTCTAAAAAATTTCAAATCACCTTCATTAAATCCTATTCACTGAAGACTTTCCAATAATACCAAGAATGCACCCAAATTTCCCTATATTTTTAGATTCAAATGATTCAGTGAAAAAATTGTTCAATATTCAATAACTTCTCCACTGTAGGTTGGAACATTTATGAAACCAACTCTGTGCACTTCAACCCTACTCATTGAAGGCTTTCCAACAATTCCAAGAGCGTGGCAAGAGGCACTGTGGTTTGAGGGATCTCAATGTGACAAACAAAACAAAACAAAACAAACAAACAACTTTCCTTCATAGATAGATTTCTTATTTTAACTATTGCTGGTTTGAGCTTGCAAGAAGGGGCAGAGCCACTTCCGTGGTACCTGAATCTATTCATCCATTGCTTCACATGATTCCTCTGAGTTCCTGGAGCATCCCTTGTATGCACAGGTGCATAATAATCTTCATGCTTCTGCCAGATAATGGGTGCATCATGATGCATCTAGAAATCTTCCCCTCCACAGACATTCAAATCTCACATGATGTTACTTCACTGGGTTTGGCCCAGGATACTGCTGCGGTTATCAATGTTATTCAGTTTGCAGGCCCACTGTTCAGGGGCGGTAATTTGATGCACTAGATTTTAGTTATACAGTTTACAACCAGGCTCAAAGCACAGTTTAACAAATGACAATGATGTTAGATTCTTTTAAGAATACATCTGAAGTACCTGAGATAGTGCAAAACTTGAGAAGGTTCACCTTCTGATGAACTCAATCACAAAATAGCCACAATGTTATATTTGCAATACGGAATCCACATTGCCTGCATAAGTATAATGAGCACAATGCTGACAACAGCCAAAAGGTAATTCAAAGTCACATGGTGCTAGTTTTCAGCATTCTGAGAACTGATCTTGCCCTCTTGGACTCAAACAAACATACTCTCCTACAGTCAACAATTATCAGCCCCCCCAAGAATAAACAACAGTCACAAATCTTGCAGCACTCCTGCAAATGCAACTCTGCTCCACCATTACTGTGAAGAGGTCCCACAAATATAACAATAGACTACTTGTCCAACTTTAACTAACAAGGCCTTAAAGAGGGCCTCCAATAGGAAGGGTGCAACCCCAACTTTCCATGCAGTGCGCCAGCCAATTATCACAGCCAGCCGCATGCCACCAACTGCAAGAACTGTAAGACTGGCAGCACTTAGCCAAAATAGCCCCATGATGTCTTTCCCACTGGCATGACCAGCCAACCAAGCAGCCAGCAAAAAGCCCCACAAATAACCTGAGGATTTCTCTGTCAACAGTATGTGGTGGCCACTGCTGCCCCCAGCAAAAATAGGCAAGCCGCAGGCGCCACCCAGAAGGTAGAGTAGCACAGCACCCATCCCCAGGTGTGAACCAAGGACAACTGATAGGGCCAGGACCGCAAGTGACTGAAGAGTGATGGGAACTGGATTACCAGGCCTGTATATGCACACCTGGGCTGCAACTGCTAATGCTATGGCACCGAGAACACAGCGCAAGACCATAGCCTTCCAATACAAAGCTTCTTTGGCACCCTGCTTTATGGATGACTTCATTGATGGGACCATGCTTGTATTGTGCACCAACAGACCTCCGATGTATGTTGCCAGTACAGATTGTGCATCAGATTCAATGACATGATCATGGGAAAGCACAACAAAATCAGCATACTTCCCTGGAGATAAAGATCCGACATAAGTATCCATGAAACTTGCATAAGCAGCTCCCACAGTATACCTGCAAGAATCATCTCTATGTCTTAGAAGTAATAAATCATTTAAGGAAGAAGACTTTGCAAGTTCATGGAAATCCCAGAGGGTTTAGAAGAGCAAACTTGCAACACAATGTAAGAAGCAAAAATAATATGGCCAAAAAAGCATTAAGTATAGGGCAAATGTGCAGATGAAACATGATCAATCACACCAATCTGCAGGAGTATGGCTCTGAAATGTGTGTGCCCTGCATTTCTGGTTCTCATCTCGAAGAGGTTGAGAAGTGGGAGAGGCAATATGATATTTTGCTTTCTTTTCATGTTGTGGTTTCTTCAATATTCACACCAAATCTGCAAGATAATGGCCATAAAACATATGTACTCTACATTTCTGGTTCTCCTCTGCGAGCTTGAGAATTTGGAGAGGAGATATGGCATCTTGATAGCTTTCTTTTCAAGTTGCAGTTTCTTAAATATTTCTTCGTCCACAGACATATGCAACTGACCTTACAGATCTGCAAGCAACTCAGGTGAGCCTAGCAAGTGCTTCTCTGGTAAAGCCATATGACTTGGTTGATGGCACAGGAGTCAAGGAGAGATTTCCTTGCTGTTCTGCAATGTGATATGTCCTCACACATGCACGGCCACAACTTCAGCATGAACAAATAAAACATAAGCCCAACTTGCAATTCACAATAATACTCAACTCACCCTGTCAAAGCAGCTTCACTTGAGATAATTTCAAATGGAATCCACGGTGACTGCCAGCCATTGGGGGTCCTTCTTGTTGCTGCTTGGATGCCTCTTAAGGGATCAAGTGGGGACACCTACGCCAGAAATATATATAATATGCCCCATCAAGCAAAAGTCTATCAGTCTCATTATCTTTTCTTAACTCAGAAGGGTTCCAATTCCAGACAATCCTCACAAAGTTGCAAAGAGAGACTGCTATGGTAGAGACCATGTGGAAGGTGGACACTTGATAATGGCTTTCTAAGGAGCATTGGGTTTGTCTTCTAATATTGTCAAACAGAATTGCCCCAGAGTAGCCAGTGGGTGCCACCATGCATAATCTTCACCAAACATGATAAGTTTCATGACAATGGCTGTTTGCAGGATTATGAGGCAAATGTCAAGTTGAACTCACTGGCCAATCTGAACCCAGTGCAAGCCGTGTGCCATTTCCTAGAAGTGAATTGAAAAGGTAAGAACTCTGTAATGCTCGCTCCTCTCCTAGCTTCCTTGAAGCATACTCCGCATCATCCAGCAGGTGATATGGCTGCCACCGACATAGAGAACATGAAACCAAGTTAATTACTATGCAAAGCTAATCATAGCAGGGAATGTCCTTTTGTACTATGTAACCTTTTTGCTGAATGTACCTGGTCAAAGCTTCAATATATTGCAGCTATGAAAGGTGTAGACATAAGACCTGCATATGTTAGCACTTACTTGCACAGAAGCAATGACACTACTTGCTCCAAAATGTCTAGGTGCCCCACCTGAAAGATGCTGGGCATGTTCAATCTGTCTCCACCAACCAGCCCAGAGAGACAAGTTACCCCCATTGCAATTTATCAGAAAATGCAACTTCTATGTTGACAGTGAATAATAGAATCAAATGCAGACAGTGGACTTTTCAGGTCAACATAGTGCCAAAGATGTGCACCATTCCGATCAGTGGTGTGAATGTCTGCTGAGACAAGAATTGACAAACCAAACTGTCTGCAAAGGACAAGTACTGACACCTCATAACATCCTGCTCAAACAATAGAGGAGTCCCATTCAGATGTCTTGCAGAGTTGCAATTACTCTGAAACGTCGATCTCGGTGCCCATTCTTAGATTTAACAGTGTCAAACATCGCTAAAACTTGATCATTTGCTGCATCTCCAATGGCATGAACTGCAACCTACAAAACCAAGAGACCACACCACACAGGACATTTGCCAACATCTTGCATGTGGAGACAGGATGATGTGGCAAGAGAGATTCACTTTGTAACTAAACAACCATGATCCAGCCTCATACACAATCAATTTGTTGTACAGGCAGCTCCTACCTGAAGTCCAGCATTGTCTGCTTCTAAGACAGCTTCAAGAAGCCAGTCAGGATCTGAGACATGAAGCCCATAATTGGTATTATCATCTGCATATGCCTGCCAGAAATGGCACACATATTAGGAATGCATTATTTGATGTTGAAAAGGAAGTAGTCTGTATATGTTGTTCTACCAACACAGGAACCCTCCAAGAAATCTGTCAGCCAAACACTTTCTACAATCCCATACCTTTCCTATGTTCATTCTCATTAGGCCTATAACCTCCTCAGAGTTTTGCTGAAAGTAGCAGTACGTACCTCATGAAACAGAGCAGATCCAGATCCCAGACTCCCATCAGCAAAAGCCTTGACACCGCCAACATGTAACCAATGGCTCACAGGGGATCTCCTCTGCTCGACCAATGCCTGCAGGCATAACCAGATGTACTGTATGCCTTGTCCCTTGACAGAAACTTGGTTCACTATGTACAGTAGATTATGACTCCAGGACATGTAACTGGACAATAATAGAATTTCCTGATCAGTGAGACAGCATTCTCCTCATGCAGTAGATCCCAGACTAGTCTGATTTTACAGTTTGAAAACTTCTCTTTAGGTACAGCTTCGGAGACTCACTGCAACAGCAGGCCAGGTCTCCAGTGGTAGAAATGCAGACACCCTCACACACATGGTCCCAGTTGCCTCTGCCCACATGTAGACATCTGACAAAAAGAAAATGCACAAAGAAGATAGGGGTATAGTCTTTGCCCTGACCTGTAGGTTCTTGATAAACCCCAAAGAAGTGTCCTTCAGAGCAATATAATTTTGACTTGTCTTGTTTTCTTAGTTGATTCTGTGCTCTTCAACATGAATTTGAGGACATACAAGGATATCATAACATAACAAAAAGAGTTGGACACTTGATACCATTAAAATCATCCCAAGCTTGCTGTGCAGTCTCCCCTGGGCTAAATCGCCCAAACTCTACCACAGAGGTCACACCTCTGGCCAAGGCGAGTTTGCCTGCTGCAATCAGTGCTGCCCTCCGCTCTTCAAGTGATGGTTTAGGAACAAAACGAGTTACAAGGCTCATTGCTGTGTCCACAAACACCCCTGTTGGAACTGCAGAGAATACAAGTTGACCATCATCCAAGAGCAAGGGCAGCTGAAAGCCGATATGGCCTTGCTAAGCACATTACAATGTCTATGTGAACAAATATAGATGTCCTTCCCAGCAGAAAAAGAAGATAATATGATGTCAAAGGTGCACCTTGCTTTCTGATCACTATGTTTAGTCTCACACTTGCAGTAGGATAGTGTACACAGAAAATGTGCACTCTCTTGCTGCTTAAGATGTCAATGTGCAACCAAAAGTCAGTTTCAAGAAATGTACCCCCATGGATATCCTTCTGGATGGTGCCCCCTTGTGGCTCAGGTGTATCTTGGGTTATGTTAGCCAATTCCATTGCCGCAGAGTTTGCCAAACACATGTGCCCATCTTGTCGACAAACCCACACCTGCAATGGTCAATGCATTCACCAGTTGGCAGTCACAAGTGACAATCTGGTGAATTCCAAGCCTAGACTCTGCTGCTTGCCTAACAAAGACCATCAGGAAAAATGATAAGTCTAGCAGTGTGTGAGCAATCAGCAAATCGTACTTCAAATGTGTTGCCAATAATTTGTTGCAACAGTTCTTCAATGTCTACTTCTCACACCAACAGTTGAGTCTATTTTTCCTGAAGGACCATAATCTTTCCTCATGGAAACACCTTTAGGCTGCTGTGGTGTAGCTAAAGAGATCATCAGTAATGATCTGATTGCAACATGCAACTTGTTATAACTTACAGGATGGCTCACTGTCGCACTATCGATCCATGAAGCTTTTGGGAGTTCTCCACCCCAATTCTCATTGTTCCAGTTTGATCCAAGGATCCAGTGTCTGTTCTTGGTGTCTGCAACATCACATTAAAACTCTTTAAGTTGTCAACATGTCACAGGCAAATCTTTCTAAAAGGAACTTGATTGTGACCATGGCATCATGACTGGTGTCTACATTTTATGGACAAATCTTCCAAAGGTGCTCATAATCATACATCTCTAAACTTCAGATGCTATTCCATGTCCAATAGATCTACAATGAAGCCAACATAAGTTTGAGACCTTGTGCAGCAAGCCTGAGCTTGGCTGTAAATTGAGCACAACTGTGTACACCTCCAAGATCAACATGTCTCATCTGTCATGGCAATCCCACCAAGAAACCAATATCAAAGGGATATGCAGTTCTCAAGCTCCATACCAGCTCTGACAGACCAGCAACTTTCATTAAGACTAGAAATTACAGATGCAACACAATTCAGTCTCTCACAAGATGTGTTGTCTCTCCTTACAAGAATATATTGAAGCTACTGTTTTATGACTTCACCTTTCAATGCTAAGCATGAACAGCTGTGCAGTCAGATGACCTTCTGGGCACAGAAGTATGATCACTCACGGGTTATGTCTTCTCACATACCATCAGCCCACCAGAAATGAAATGGACATGTGAGTCGATAAATCCTGGTACCACAAATCTGCCACCCAAATCCACAACCTTTGTTTTTGTGCCGATGACTGCAAACTGTTTCAAAAGAACAAGTCATGGATAAGAGAAACCATGTCTAATGAGAAAGTCAATCATTTTTCAAGGGGCTGTATAACAGCAGCGGTCCCTTGTCTACCTGAGACCATTCGTGGTGATGAACCAGCCATGAGGTTGGTAAATCAGAAACAATGTCAAGCCTTCAAATTGCAGGTTACTGACCTGAATTTGACTGGAGTTGCCAATCTTGGAAACTCGGCCATGAACAACTGTGATGAATTCTGCCCAGGGCTGCCTAGGGTTTCCTGTCCAAATTGTAGCATTCACATACACAATATCTGCAGTCTCGTCTTCCTCCCATCGCAAGGCCTTCTTCAGATCTTCCTTCAGGCCCAGATAAGTATCTGGGATCAACAACCCTGCACATACAATTTCTAGCAGAATGAATTTGACAACTTTATTGATTACATCTTCGACATGTAACCTGTACAAGAAGGTGAAGTGGCGATGTTTTGCAGAGGGCTGTATGTCTCTGGCAAGTGTTGAGTGACATTCATAGCTCAGTAGGTAGCCCACAGCCATAGCAATATGCTTAGGGTTTGGAGCTGGCCATCTTCTGCTAGAGAAGCTGTCTAGAATTGAGGATTATGTTTGAAGGGGGATCATACGTCCCTCATTTTTGGGTGATGACAGAGCCTGCAACATTCGAGCTGTGCATGATCCAAGACTGCCACGAATTCAGCGAGACATGAGAAGGACCTTCATCGCTTCTCAGTAACAAGCTCATGACCCATGAGCACATGGTGATATCTATTTTTCTTGAATCGAACGGAGGCCATTTTTCTTCCGACACGCTAAACAAATCCCCTAATCTGATTTTTAAAATTCTTTTCCTTTAATGTGGGCTCCTTGCTATATAATTCAGCTCCTTGTGAATAATGTCTCTAAACAATCAGTTCACCAAATGCATTTTGCTTTTATCCCCTGCTCTTGTCTTCTTCAACCAAAATCGGACTTTTTGTCCTTGAAGCCCGAAATCACAAGCTTCCGTATGTGAAGAAAGCAGGAAGAGGCATTCACCTACGAAAACGGACGAAATGACAATCAACACCGGCAGCAGCAGCCCCTGGAGCATGAGCAGACCGCAGCGACCCATGGCGAGAAGCCCCACGAAATATTTGTTAAAGACTGACGGCAGAGTGCATTCCAATCACTCCTGCAGTCGAACTTCAGATTGCAACTCAGTGGACTTGTTCAAGGAGAAGACAATCTCAATCACAGGCAGAAAAAAGACCGTAGAATTCTTTGCGCGCCAGCGCACTAAGACGTCGTCAGCCTAACCACGGAAGGGCTGCCTAGAGGCTAGCAACACACTGCAACAGTGTCTCAGCTCCTCTCAGCGGCCCCTTCTATGGACTAGGTAACCGGCGAGAGTGAGCAGGTCAGGGTACAGTTATGAGGTTCAGCCAACTAACGACCAAGAACTTGCAAAAAGATCTTTTTTAGCTTTAAAAATGTCAAAAGGTAGCAAAATATGTAATATAACCAGGGACCTCTTGCCCAATAGCGAGCTCTCAGGTTCTCAAGATGCTCCTTCAAACAATCAGTGCAAGACTTCCATCTCCATTTGGCCAAACAACTCCGGTCATCTCCCTCACTAATTTCCCTCTCCAACTCAAAGAAGAAGCTCATGTGAATCGAATTGAATTGAAAATAGCTGACCTAATTTTTTTCTTTTGTATTTGCAAGTACCTTAACTTACACAAAGCATAATCTTCTTGTTGCTAACATAAAAGGTATTAGTGTGAACCCTGTGCATAATGCATAGGTGTGTTATTTCAACAATGTTTGGTTGATGTTTTTGGTTTTTTTAAAAAACTTTTCTTTTCAAACAACTGTCCGTGGCCACTCTCCGTCCGGAGTCGCTGTCACAGACAGACCAAGTGAATTAATATATATGATACCGTTCTACACTAATTAAACTATTTTGTTAAAAATGTTGAAATTTTCATAAAATAATTTTTTTCGAAGAGAAATTGTTTTGGTGAAGGAAAATAGAGAATCTATGGGAACATTTAAGATTTTTTAAAAAAAAATTCGACTATGGAATGTTCAAATTTAATTAATTATTTGACAGACATGTGTTGAAGCTGCCCTTTGTGCTACGCTCAGAGATTCCCTTGTCTGAGGGCATTAGCCCCACCGTAAGATGCTGCCAAAAGCATATTTTTCTTCCTATGGCCAAGATCTGCTCTACGAAATGGCGAAAATATGGCTAAAACCAGAGGATGCGAAGATAGCGCGGCGAAACCACTGCAATCCGCGCTGCTTCCATCTAACGGCTCTCGTCCCAGAAGTTTCCGACATCGACGGCTGCTGTCGGCCCTTGAGATTGTGGCTCAGCATCTGGATAAGGTCCCCATCCTAGTGGCCGGCCTCTCGAAAAAGAGGCACCAAATCCCATTTAGATGGCCCCAAAATATCCGATGTGTCGTTTTCTGCTTGGTCTGAAAGTTTAGCCTCTGGAATTTGGGCTTCACTTTGGCCTTTGTTTTTGGCATTCAGGAGGAGTTATGGCTATGGTGGTCAATGCTGCATCTGTGTGAGAAGAGAAGCTCCCTTTCACAGTCTGTTTGACAACTCCGAGCTTCGCAGGCTTGTAGTTTGCGTGTTGCGTTTCTTCGAGAGGGGTGGTGTGGTCGTAACGAGCTTGATTTTGCAGCTGGAGGATTGATTAGAGATGGCGGCCGTTGCTGCGACGGTGCAAGTGCAGTCCCTTGGCGCAGTCTGTGTGCAGGGCTCGTCATCTAGACTGCTGGGAGGCAAGCCTTTGTGCCTTGCTCCACTCCCCTCTAACTCAACCCGAGGTGTTTCTCTGGTCGTGCGCGCCGGCTCTGGCTTGCCTTCTCCCACTAAGGTAAACTCCTTTTGCCCCCCGCCCCTGGAACCCGCCCTTCGCTTCTTTTTCGTTTCTGTTTGGCAGTCTGAATCCAGATGGAATTCTTGAGAGAGTGCCAATCTGCGCGATTTCCATATTTTCAGATTTTTTTCTCGTAGCTTTAGCTCAAGATTATTGAACTTTGAACCCGAGCATGACCTCAGTTTAGAACTAGATAGAGGTCCCTTGATTTTGGGTCGGGTTTTCAGTTCTTTTTGCGTGTCTTTCTTCAATTTCTCGTCTCAAGTTTGTAGCCAGTAAATCTGCTAATTGATAGTGAAGTGAGCTTTAGATTAGACCATTGGTGAGCGGTACCAATGGACTTGCCTATTTCTCATTTTGGAGATTTGGTATGCTCGTTTGCCTTTGGCGGTACGCTGTTTTAAAGAACATTATTCCCGGTTCTCTCGCTTTGGGTTTTCTTGGTAAACTGTTGTTCCATGTTCAGTTCAAGGAGGCTGCATTCTTGGTATGGCGGATATTGCAGTTTCCACCGATCATGACTTGGAGAATTTGTTGTATTTGTTTTTCACACGAAGTTGGAGATTGTTGGCTTGAAGTTGTCTCTCTGAGTCTATACAGTACAGTAGAGGTGTCTAGTTCTCTGGTTGTGGCGTTCTCTGATTCGCAATTTTGAAAGAACTTCTCATTTGTTTGTGTCAGTTGTGAAGCCAGGGAATGTTCGCTTCACTGTTGGCTCAGTGTGGTTTCTGGGTGTCTAGTAGCGGATGTGTCCAATTCAGGGTGTAGCAATATATGTTCATTGCAACACTGAAGAATCAACATTCCAGATAGCCTGGCAAAGGCTTGCTGTGTTTTCAGGTGTTGGGTATGTCTGTAGGTGGAATGAGTTGTGGGGGTGAAATTGTCTTGTTACAGGATTCAAACAGGGCATTGATCTTCGCTTCCAAACAGAGTCTCTCTTATCTTGATGGCAGGTACAGATTACCACTTCCTCTTGAGGCCCTTTTATGTGACACTTCCAAAGATTCCAAAGATATGTATATCCTTGTTCCAATTAGGTGGCAGAATCCTCAGATTTGTCTTCTTGGCTAGATTTCCTGACACATATCTTCTTCCTCATGTTAGTCAGTCTTTAAGTATTTAATGAGTACCCCAAAATGTAGCCATTTTTGCCAACTTCCACCTCTTCACCATGTGTAAGTCAGATTTTTTTTTCATTGTCTTGTCCAGTCTCTTGTGTTGTCTTTTTCATTCTAAGTTATCCTTAGCAAGAAGGTTACTAGATAATTTTTCTATTTTCAAACATGCCTGTTATCTCTGACTTCATGTATCAAGACCAAGACTCAATTATGAGCTGAATTGTTGTGTTCAAAGCTAGAATATCCAGGAGAACACAAAAAGGAAAAGAACCAATAAGAACCTAACAAAAAAAAGCAGGAGAGAGGATAAACTTTAACAGGATACATTTAAGAGAATGATCTTTTCAGGAAAAATTGGCCATTCAGGATCAAGAAGCCTTTGAAATAAACAATTTTGAAGAATCCAAAAGTAGAAATCTTCTATTTTCCCTATTTGCTGATGTGTTGTCAGATCTGAAATCTCTTCAACCTTATGAGTAGGTCATCTCTCAGCTATATTGTGGCTGACTTCAATCATAAGCATTGAGAAGTTCTAAATACTCATGAAGATGTGTTCTTGTTCCAATTAAAGTGAGACAATGACTATCTTGACATTCTTTAATCTAACAAGCTGTTTTTGCATTTTCAGTTTGCCAGGAGACTATGGTTTTGATCCACTGGGTTTGTCCGACCCAGATGGTGCTGGAGGTTTCATTGAACCCAGCTGGCTGTCATATGCGGAAATCATCAATGGCCGGTATGCCATGCTTGGAGCTGCTGGTGCAATTGCCCCAGAGATCCTGGGGAAGTTAGGATTGATTCCACAAGAGACTGCACTGCCATGGTTCAAGACAGGAGTGATACCACCAGCGGGGACTTATGACTACTGGGCAGATCCTTTCACATTATTTGTGTTTGAGATTGCCCTCATGGGATTTGCAGAGCACCGCAGAGCTCAGGATTACTACAAGCCTGGATCCATGGGCAAACAGTACTTCTTGGGTTTTGAGAAATTCTTGGGAGGCTCTGGAAACCCTGCCTATCCTGGTGGCCCTATCTTCAATCCTTTGGGCTTTGGCAAGAATGAGAGTGAGCTTAAGGACTTGAAAATCAAAGAGGTGAAGAATGGGCGGCTGGCCATGCTTGCAATTCTGGGCTATTTCGTTCAGGCCATATTCACTGGTGTTGGGCCTTTCCAGAATCTGTTGGATCACCTGGCTGACCCTGTGCACAACAACGTCCTTACCAACTTTAAATTCCCATACTTATACTAGTTTTGTGTAATTTGCTGGAATTTGACGAAATATCTCATGAATGAAGACTGCATGTTCTGAATGTAATGTGTACTGCACCCACCCAAATGTAAATTTCTTCCTATGTCAACACCCATAATGAATGTGTTATGCCATTTGTATTAATATTTCTTATTTGCTGGACATTGAGTTGCTGTGTGTTGATCAGCAATGTAAAGGCTGCTTACAAGTTACAGTGTGACAGAATTAGGTGGTGTTCAACCTAGCACAAACTATCGGAAATTATTACTGAAGCTATTGTCGACCCAGGATTAGGATTAATACCTACATCAAATCTGTTGGGTAGGGTTGATCACCATAGGTGTGTGGGGGGGATCTTGGTTCTCATGCAACAGGCAGCAGGCAGGAGTACTTGACTGCTGTTTAGTTTCATCGGGAATAGTCACTTGTCTTCACAAGACATCTGGAAATGTGTCAAGAGAGGCAGGCATTTTGGAAATCTGTTACTGGAAATGTGTCAAAGAGAGACCTGTGCATTTTGTGAAAAATGTGGAGAGTCAGACAGGCTGAAAATGTG
>Ga0116231_10010778_pt1 | contig 14464 bp, 14 predicted proteins | sample S1TSphgellanicum_2_FD_89695 | JGI IMG/M metagenome (GOLD analysis project Ga0116231, IMG submission 89695) | Host-associated microbial communities from peat moss isolated from Minnesota, USA - S1T2_Fd - Sphagnum magellanicum MG | ecosystem: Host-associated > Plants > Peat moss > Unclassified...
CCCGCCGGGACAATTTCGGGACTCCATTTCGGGAGTCCCGGGAATTTGTGCCATTCGGATGTAGCCTCCGCGACCAGCCGCAGATAATACTATATGGGGGAAGGTGGTGGCTTCCCCCGAGTCCGGGCCGTGATGAGTCTTGTGTGTCCAAGTGCCCGTGACAAGTCCCAACACCAAAGGGTATCCCGAATGCTAAACTAACCCGATTTGGTTGGTTTTTGGATGCAGATTCACACGAGCTAATCTAGTCCCTCTTCCTAGTCTAATCCCGGGGCTCCCAACTCGACCCTCTGCCCCTTTCTAGAGTTGGAAGCCGGGAGCGTGCTACCAAGTTCAACTTTCCGCAACTTGACTTTGTGAAACCCTCAAGTGAGTTTCACCCCGTGGCTTGGGAGCGCATCAGAGGACATGTATAACACCTTTAAAATGCCTCATCGATTTTTGGGGGTGGTTGGCACCATCGAACTAAATGACTTCATCTAAAAGTTTGATATTTAGTGTGATATGTAATAACTACAAAATTTACAACAATTTACACATTTATTGGCATGGAAAGGTTTATTCCAACATCTAGAGGGATCACCCGTGGATGACTATCACATGTTTTGTGATGCCCATGAGGTTGACATTAAGGAATGGCATTGGTACTGGTTGCCAAATTACTTTTCCATCACCAAAGGTCGATTGGCTGCACTAACACCTACTACATCGACATTATCATAGGCGTTAGTGTACGTCCTTTTACAACTTAGGGTGATGGTAATGATTCGATTGTTAGGGCATGGGTTTTTTTTGCTTTTAACCATGTTGCTGAATTCTTTGAAGAATTTTCACTACACCAAAATGTGTTTTAATTCATTCTGGGTTTCACTAGATTTTGAGTGAATTTGAACATTTTTACCATGGTGAAACTAGATAATTCCCTAGTGAATGGAAATTAGTTGCTATGGATAGTGAATTGGTCCATTGGTACCTAGTGAAATACAAATTTACTAAGCCATTTCACTTGTTAGTTAATTAATTAAGTAACATGGAAATCAATTAAATTTTAATTATTTATTATCTAATGTAAATTTTAATATTATTGATAATTTCATGATTTTCAACCTATGAATTATTAACACACGTCATTACATATGCTAAATTAAAAATTTAGTTTAAATACATAAGCCATGTAATCAAGCCAAATAACCACTTATTATAAAAAACTACATAGGAAAATATTTAATCAATTTATCATTATTGACCATAAACACATTATTTGTGAGGTTTGATCCCTTGACCTTTAGGATGGAGGCAAACACCACTACCATCAAACCACCACATTTGTTATGATAATGTGTTACATTGCATTCTATTTATCAAATATTTCATTTTAAACATTATGAAAACATAAAATTTGAAAATTCATATCTTATTGAGATTTTGTCGAAATGAAATGATTAAAGTTGAATTTAATTTTTTTTCAATAATGTACATAACTACACTTATTTCCTTTTGAAAGTGTAAAATCATGTGAATAATTTTTGTTGAATATCACTATTCAATAACATTTCAATGACTATTCCTTTGAGAAAAAATGTTTAATAAATGGATAAATTTTTACTAATATAATAATATTACTTACGTTAGGTTACTTTCAACCATTTTAAGGCTACTTTTCATTATTAAACATATTTCACCCTAAATTACTTTCGGTTATTCTAAATTACTTTTGGCGATTTTAAGTTATTTCACCTTAGGTTATTTTCAACTATTGTAAATTATTTTTAGATATTATATGTTATTTTTGGATATTATAGGTTATTTCGTTTCAAGTTATTTGTGATTATCATAAGTTATTTCATCTTAGGTTATTTTTAGGTATGTGAGGCTATTGTTAGTTATTTTTTACTATTTGTGGTTATTTTATTAGTGTCTATTAGTGCTTGTATATTTTATTGGTGATTATTGGTTTGGTAACTATTTTTGGTTATTCTATTGGTGGTTATTGATGTTTATATATTCTATTGTTGGTTATTCTATTGGTGACCATTTTATTATTGGATGTTCTATTGGTGGCTATTAGTGGCCATTTTATTGCTGGGTATTCTATTGGTGGCTATTGGTGCTAGATATTCTATTTGTGGCTATTGGTGGCCATTTTATTGTTGGATATTCTATTGGTGGTTATTGGTGGCCATTTTGTTACTAGATATTCTATTGGTGACTATTGGTGGCCATTTATTGCTATATATTTTATTGGTGGTTATTGGTGGCTATTGGTGGCCATTTTATCGTTGGATATTCTATTAGTGATTATTAGTGGTTATTTTATTGTTGGATATTTTATTAGTGATTATTAGTGGCTATTTTATTGGTGACTATTGGTGGCTATTTTATTGGTGACTATTGGTGGATGTTGGTGGTTATTTTATTGGTGGATATTGGTGGTTATTATACTGGTGGCTATTGGTGGTTATTAATGGCTATTGGTAAGTATTTTATTGGTGGTTATTAATGGTTATTTTATTAGGGGTTATTAGCGATTATTCTATTAATGATTATTGGTGGCTATTTTATTAATGGTTATTAGTAGTTATTATATTGTTGGTTATTGGTGATTATTTTAGGCTAAATTACCATAAGCTATTAATGGTTATTGTTGGAATTATTTTATTAATGGTTATTGGTGGATATTGGTGGTTATTTTAGGTTAAATTATTATAAGTTATCAATGGTTAATAATGGTTATTAGTGGCTATTCTATTAATGGTTATTATTGGTTATTATATTATAGGCCATTGGTGGTTATTTTATTGGTGGTTATTAATGGTTGTTCTATTGGTGGTTATTAGTGACTATTTTATTAATGGATATTAGTGGCTATTCTAAATTATATTACGACTATTGGTGACTATTATATTATAAACTATTGTTGGATATTTTATGTTATATTATCTTAGACTATTGGTAGTTATTTTATTGTAGGTTATTCTAAATTATTTTTTATAAATTATTTTGGTTATTCTAGGTTATTTTATATTAGGTCATTATATTATATTATAGATTATTTTAAATTATTATACTTAAGATAAAATAACTTATAATAACATAATTTTAAATGACCTTGAGTAATTTAAAGTATAGCTTGAAATAACATATATTAATTTAAAATAAAATAACATAAGGTATAGCTTAAGGTTAATTAAATAATTTAATTTAAAATAACTTAAATTTTTTTTAAATGTAATAAATTAGTTGGGATACTTTAAGGTATAATAACATATAATAGTTTAAGGTATAATAATTTATAATAACTTATAATAATTTATAATAACTTATAATAACTTATAATAACTTAAAGTATAAGTTAGAATAATTAAAGGAATCTAAAATAATATAGGGTATATCATAAAATAACATAAAATATTTAAACAACAACATAAAAATAAATTTATTTACCATAGTAGTAAATTATAATAATGAATTACGTCAACTAATAATGAAATACGATGTTTACATAGTGATATTATAGTGAAATAACTTTAACCAAGGTGAAACCATTGAAGTGTAGTGAACTTATTTCATTTTTAAGGTCTTATAGTGATTTAGGTTAATAAGCCACATCCCACTTTTGTAGTAGTGTTCGCATCAATCATTAGGGTGTGAAAATTGAAAAAATTTGTACATTGCAAGAGTTTCAATGTCGACCCCATGAGAGTTTGCAGGAGGTGTACATGCGGATGTGGAGGTTGATCAATGTGACCAAGGGGTCATAGAGGCCCAACCTATCTAGTTTTGGTGGGGGATCCTAGAAAAGGATATAAGGTGATTGGTGTGAAACATAGTTTTCACTCAACCTACCGAACCCACGTTGGCATTGGTTTTCCAAAAATATGAACGTATTGAGCTCAACATGGTGGAAAAGAAGGTTGTTACCTTAGAATTTAATAGGGAAACCTTAAAACGTTCTCCTACTTCATTAACTTAGTAGTCACGTGGTCAGGCATTGACGATTGCACCACAAAAGGGCAAGGGGCCCAAACATGAATTCGGTGGGGGTTCTTTGTCCTATTCGATAGAACATGGGGGAAAAAACAAGTGTTGGAGGTGTGGTGGGTTGCACTGGAAGAAGGACTATTTTAATCTTCCTTAAGCGACCACCTCCAACCCAAATCCTAACCAACCTTGCTCCCATTGCAAGGCATATGGCCATGATGTAGACCATCACTTCACGCTTCATCCAGAGCTGTGACAAGGTCAATCCTAGATGGGAAATGTGGGGAAGTTCTTAGGTTCTGGCAAGGGCTAGAAGGTGAAAAGTACGAACAATAAAAGGTTAGCCACCAAGTCAACTCTAAACCAAGCTAATGCCATGGAGGCATGGTTTGCATGTTTGGAAGCACTAGTGATGAGTATGGCATCCAACATGGTGTCACAAGTGAAGCCTACAACACTTGCGCCAAGTGATTATTTAACTTAGGGTTTCAACTATGGATTTTTTTATGGGATTGGATTATCAAGGCCATTAGGTCCAAACAAAACTTGTTCCTAATGATCATGTTTCAAGGGCAATTGGTGATAAAACCCTAGTTAAAGTTTTGATAATTGCACCAATTATTAGAGTAAGTGCTTGAATGAAGGAACCATAAGGTGCTGGTGAGAGATTGGATTTTGAACATGGAGAGGCCTAACACCAGGTTCATCTGCCATAGTCCTTTATGTTAACCAACACAATTTACACCTCGATGGATGCAACCAACCCTAGTAGGGGATCGATTACGATCACTAGATTGTTTGATTCCACTTCAAGAACCCAAGTGCCTAATAATGTGTTGGAGGCAATTAAGTCGGTGTGTTAGACACCATTGTTTTCCACCATGATTTTGGCAATGCTTGATTTTCGATCAATTATAATATTTCAGATGGTAGCCACATTATGTGATGGTGTGGACACACTAAGGATGGTGGCTACACTTGTTGAGGATTCCTAGGAGGGTTTATTCAGCCAACCACCAGTCGGTCAGATACTTGTTGGTGACATACTTGTTAACCACTTGCTTGTTGACCTACCTATTGGTCCACTTATCAATGGACTACTTGTTGCCAATGACCTACCATCTAACCATCTATTATGGTGGTACTAACTTGGCATGCTATAGTAACCAAACTCCATGAATTTCTAGAACACCCACCCATCGATCAAATAGGGGTTCTACCCAGTGTAGTGGTGGTGTGGAATCATGAAGGTGTTTTTTAGATGAGGGGGGCTTCAAGATGATAATACTAACCCCAGAAGATACTATTGGATTTAGGAGTTTAACCTTTAATGTTGGGCAAAACAATAGTGAGGGGTTTAAGGTTGACCAATGTTGATTTGGAGCCATGTTCATATTAGATTTTGACATTGATGGGTGGGTCAGTGTGAGTTTGGGGGATAACCAAACATGAGGTTGTCATTCAGGTTAATCCCATTAGACTTGTAAATTATACTGTAGTATGTGCTAAGGCAATGGTTACATAGGCTACATCATATGATGTGTTAATTGGGGAGGTAGTTTTGTATCCTTTGGGAGTCACCTTAGATTTTTAAGAAAAGGCTAATTGTTATCAACCATGATGGCAAACAAGGGATAGATGTAAGGCTTTTCCATTAGTTACCTTCATTGGGGGGCATGTAAGAAAATCTAACTATTCAATAATGTTAGCATGCTTTTCAAGGCTTCCCCATGGTTTTGATTTGTTGGAAGGCAATGTCCATGCTATGGATACCCCCCCTATTCATGAGCTTTAGGTGCTAAGTGTTTAGGTTGGGCCGTTCATTTAAAGCTCATCATATGACCCTCCACCATCATGGGGAACGTTGTCAGAGTTTTAGGCATCAACCAAATGTTATATTCATCAAGCTTGGCACATGTTGTTGTCATCAAGCCCACATGTACCTATAGATCTAGGCCATGGACCACCTAGTTTACTTTGGATTATAGGGTTATCCAGTGGCATATTTTCTGAGGATGGGATTTGCATGGTAAAGTTTTTTAGAGGTATTAGTTTCGACCTTACAACGGTCCTTCAATTTGGCATCAAGGTTCACCGATACTATTATGTGGAGAAGGATCCTCAAGCTTGGCAAGCCTCCATGTACCATATTATGATGTTGTGATAATAACATCCTGAATTGTTGTTTGCATCGGTGATCTAGGGTTATTAACACACTTTACTAAGCAACATCAGGTTGTTGGGGGCGTAAGATTTGGATAAGATTGAATTAGTGGACTTGGTCATATTAGGATTGATGTGTCAAGGTTTATTACATGTTAACACAAGTTAAGGACTTTCAGACACCAAATCAGGGTTATTATGGGAGTTGGTTCAAGTGTTGTAATATTTGTAGACCTTTCAACTGCATTCATGTGCATGTGTGTTGGAAAATGTCCCACCTTTGTGGGATTCTCGATTAACTATATTGGCCACATGGCAATAAACTTGGGCTTGGATCAAGGAGTTAGTGTAGGTGGATGTTGTAGCAATCGGTTCATGTGCCTGCTGCTTTCAATGGCTATGGATTAACCTAGTTCCACCAGAGGTACTTCAAACTGCATATTGGCTCATTTCAAGGTCACCCGCATGCTTGGTGGATGACATTTTGGATCTAGGATGACATTCTTCTACCAATCAACGTGATGATCAACCACCTTTGGTTGTGGTCAATAAGGTTGGCCTACCTCAAGCCGCACTACCTATTCTTTTAAGTTTTTTGCATTCTCACACATTTCAGGATGGCAATTTAGGCATAACTTGGGATGCCAACTCATCCAAGATGGAAGAGCCCAATGTTAATGAACAAAAGTGAACTATGGGATTTTGCACATGCACCACAACCATGTGAGGGATTTTCGAAGGTCCTCGTAGATAGATATTAGGTCCAATTATGGATCTTACTTATCTCACATGGATCTTTAGCCTTTGTTGGGTTGAGAAGGTCCAATTTACACAATTTTTCACACCCACCCACCCTTCTTTTACTTGTGTTGCACCTACATTTGGGTCAACTATGTTGGTGCAAGGGGGGGACATCCTTGGCATTTATGGGATCGCTGATTTATGGGTAATGGGAAGGAGGTTCTTGATGTGGGGGTGCTAGGGCATTTTGGTGTTACACCATCTTCTACATAACAATCACAAGTTTCGCCCTCAACTTCGAATGTTGGGGATTTGTTATCATCTTAGTTGAAGGTATAAAAGACCACAAAGTCATGGGAGCCATATATTGGTCATGTGGTTACAAGAGATGAATTATAGGAAATATGACAACTATTGCAATATCTATTGGTTGTTTTGCCTTCAATTTGAAAAAATTGGGGCAATTGAAACGATGAGAGGTTCGAATTGTATTAGAGGATGATAATCCTATTTTGAAATGACTTATAGGTTGAGTGAGATGGAAAGGGCTTTGGTTCAAGTTCAAATAACAAAATTGCTAGATGCAAACTTGGTGGAATTATTGAAAGGTGACTATGCTTCAGCCATAGTGATGCCAACCAAGAAGGATATTTTTAGCAATTGGACGAAGTGATGCGTGTGTGGGGATTATTGCCCAATCAACAAATGCACACATTCAAACAAGTATGCCATGCCTTTACTAAAAGAGATATTTGACGCCCTTGGTCGAGCCAAGGTTTTTAGTGCCTTGGAGTTAAAATCTAACTATCATCAATTGCCATTGAAGGAGGGAAACAAGGTCAAAATGACATTTTGGGGAATCGATCTTCATGGGAAGGATTGTCTATACCAATGGTGATTTTTGCCATTTGGTTTGAAGGATGCCCTTTCAGAATTTTAGAGGCTGATGGATCAAGTGTTGGCAAGACTTGATTTTTCCAAGTGCTACATTGATGACATTATTATCTTTAGCCCGACATCAAAGGATCACATGCACCAACTATAGGAGGTATTCAGAAGACTTAAGGATCATAACCTTAAGCTTCATCTAGGCAAGTGCCAAATTTTCCAAACACAAGTGGAATACCTAGGTCATATGATTTATAAAGGTGGATTGGGGTACAAAAGGCTAAGGTTGAAGCCATTTCACAAGTGCCCTCACTTACAAATGTTAACCGATTACAAACCTTCCTAAGCTTGTGTAATTATTATTAGAGGTTTGTCAAGGGTTTTAGGAACATTGCTAGACCTAAATTGACTAAATTGATGTAGATTGACTAGGATTATGTTTGGGGTGAGGAGCAGGAACATGCATTTTTGGAATTGAAGGTTCAGCTTTCCTCAACCCCCATCTTGAGACGACCCATTCAAGGATGACCTTTTTAGTTGCATACTAATTGGAGTACCTTAGGGCTAGGTGTTGTGCTTACCCAATTAGATGATGGTGATCGAGAGTTTTTGGTGGAATATGCTAGTCATTTCAACAATAAGATAGAAGCCAAAGAATAACTCCTATGAAGGGGAATGCTTCGTTGTTGTTTGGGAAATTTTTTTTCAAGTGCTATCTATATGGTAGCCCATTTATTTTGGTTATTGATCACCAACCCTTAAATTTTTTGATGGAATCAGATTAATTCATAAGTAAGTTGGCTAGGTGGGTGTTTATCCTATAGGAGTACAATTTCGATATTGTTCACAAGGCTAGTAAGGTTAATTGGGATGTTGATGGGTTGAATCAGAACTCAAGTTCTAATAAGGAGGATACCATAAATGCTAGGTGGCATGGAGAGGTGGATTTGGAAGTTGTGCTAGGATGGCATGCTTTTACATACCTGTGTATTTTGTTGGGGTGTTAAAAGGATGTACCCTACGGTAACATGAGTGACGAGAATTCCCAAAGTGATGATGAATCAAAAGGCAATAGTGCCCTAGACATCCATTTAGTTTTACATGTTATGGCATATTTATAGGAGGTGAGGTTCCAATGGGATTTACACCCAAGGAGCAGGATCGGGTTGTCCACATGGTGAAATTGTTTCAATGGGAAGGTAATTATTTATTACGGGTGCAAAAAAATGGGTGAGTATGGGTAGTACCATGCGTAGAGCAGAGTGAAGGCCTTATATGGCATGCTCATGAAAAGTTGGGCCATTTTGGGCTCCGATGGACCTATAGTTTGTTTTAAACATAATGTTGGTGGCATGGGATGCAACTACATGTTCAACAATTTGTTTTTCAGTGTGTGGTGTGTGATTGAGTATGGGCATCATTCAACACACCAACACCCCAACTATAGCCTTTACCAATTATGGGACTAAGTTATCAATGGAATTTGGATTTTGTCGACCCATTGAGTTTGACACCTTGACATAATTGCTATGTTTTGGTTATGACTGAACATTTCTCCAAATGATTGGAATTGGTGCCTTTGCCAAATTGTAGCAGTGAAGGATCTACATATGCATTTTTAGATAAAATGTTCAATAGGTTTGGTGTTCTAGCCAAGGTTTTCATCGACCAAGGTATGGAATTTTGAAGGGATTTTAAAGATTTGTGTGAAAAGCCATTGATAGATCAACGAACTATTTCATGATATCATCTTGAGGTAGACGGGTTGGTTGAAGGAATGGTGCAAACGGTGAAGCAAGGATTATGGAAATAAGGCCTTCAAAAAGGCCACATTTGAGATTGGGACTTGTAGTTACCATGGTTGGCCATGGGATATAGGTTTAGTCAATAGGCTTCAATGGCATTTTTTTCACTATATTTTTTATTATTTTGTCGAGAAACTGAGCTATTAGCCTCCATTCAATGCGATGTTATGGCTATAGTTAGTCTTGATGATCTAGTAGTGTGGGTTTAAGCATGTGAACAATGCGTTGTTTTATTCAGGTGGGTGATGCGTATGGTTATGGAAAATTTTACAATTGCTTTGCACCAGGATATTCTTTGGTATGTGGAGGAGGTTATCGACCTCAAGTTCATAGGTTCAAGCCAGAGGATTATGTTTACTTGTAGTAGATAGCACCCACCACATTGGATGTGATTACACATCATGTGATTTTGCATGTTCGGAGTATTGTTGTTTGAAGGACAAGATGGTTAGACATGGAAGGACCATGTGTGTAACTGTGTGCCATGTCATCTTCCCAATGTGGATGGCCAGATTGACCCATCCTTGGCCATTATACATGTTGGTTTACAATGTATGTTGCGTGAGTAGTCCACAAGAGCTACCACTATGTTAGTTTGTGACCAGTGTTTAAGAGGATGGCACATGGCATGTTTAACACTGCCCTTGGACCATGTACCATTTGGCAAATGGTTTTGCCTTCAGTGCACCCATTAGACATGGTTCCCATAGTTACATAGTAGGACTAGTTTAAGATTTTTCCTTATGATGTTTCACCTTTGGCTAAAGATGTGAAGGATTCCATAAAGGTGACTAACAATCAAGCTCACATTTGCACCCGACCTAATGATCCTTTTACCTTGGAATTAAAGGATTCAACTTGGTGGATTGTTGGTGGTAGTTTTATAATGATATATGGCTTTAAGGGACCTTAACCCCAAGGGTGGTTTGGATGTGGTGTACTAGTTAGCGTATTTTTATGTTACGTGTTATAAATATGGTGACAATGATAGTTGTAGGCATTGACCTTGGAACACATGACAACTATCAAAAATTTTACCGTAGTTACAAATTTTTATCCTAATCATTGTAGGTAATTTGGGGTAATAAATTTAGAACTGGTTTTAATGTGAACAAGATTCCAACTTTTTGGTGTTCACTATAAGTGGGATGGTGTGTGATTAGAATCCAATTTTTTGGATTTTGAAGCACATCGTAACTTTGTTGTGTTTTGCTATATTTTTGCGTTCTTGTTATGGAAGAAATTTGTTGAGGTTTTTGTTGATACTTAGATTCTTGTGTTTTGCAAGTGAGTAGAACTTTGAGTTTGGATGTGGTGTACTAATTAAGGTATTTTTTATGTCATGTGTTGTGAGTATGGTGATAACGATAGTTGTAGGTGTTGGCCTTGGAGCACACGACACATTCATCCATGTCAAATTTATCATACATGTATATGTTTATTCACATCCAAGTCAATGTTCCAAAATCAAACTCTAGGTTCATGTATAAGCCATATTTTGAACATTAACGTTGCAAAACTTATGTCAAAATAACATTAGTAAGGATTATATATTTGAAGAACATCCCATTACCATTTAAAGGTACATGATTGATGTGATGAAGAACACTTTTACTTTAGTCATTAACAAGGGTAAAATCATAAAACTTAACAACAATTTGTCATTTTCTCATGGTGGGAACAATTTGTAGCCACCGTAGATGAACATTCCCATGCTTGCAAGTTAACATGAACACAAATAATTACTCGTCATTTAAGTTAGTAGTTTTTTCACAAAGACATTTACTTCTTTTCATGAAAAAAAATATTAAAATTTGCAACATAAAAGATTTCAAAAACTTGTTGCAAACAATTGAGACAAATTTTTACATGCAACTATATCATTATTATTAAGCATTAGTAAACAAGAAATAATGAGAAGCATTATTAAACAAGATTGCCAAATTAATTATTGACATAATCTCCAAATGTAACACTACAAAATCAAATATTTTTAGAGTTAAGTTATAATTTCAAGCCAAATCATGTAACCAATCCCCACCTTCATCCATTATAATATTTTCCTTTAGACTTAACACTTTCAAACTATACATGCACACACACACATAAATAACACAACACTTTTTAAGGGAAGTATGCCATGTCTAAACCACATTCTATTATTTTTAAGCTCATTACAACAAAAATTGTCCCTATATGCCAAGTGATTTCATTGGATTTTGAGTGAATTCATTCGTTGTAATAAACTGGGGTTATTGAGAAAACAATGAATTCATTAGTCTAGTAAATGGGGACCAATGAATTGCACCCACATTTTGTAGTAATGGCTACTGTTAACAAATCTTAGTTGTAATTAATTAATAAATGAACACGTTTTATAACCTTATATTCGTTTTCAATTTCATCAACATATGCAAAAGACAAATGGACAAACAACATTTTCAAAGATTTACAATACACGCATAAATAAAAAAAACATTCTTTAGGTGAAGCATGCTTGTCATTTTAGACCACCATTTTTTTAAAGCTACCATGAACCAAAATTTGGTTATAATTAGTCTTGGGGGCATCTTTAAATTTTTTTAGTAAAACATTAAATGAATAAAACTATGGGGTTGTCAACTAACTTATGTTTTTGTTAGATTTGACATTAATTTATTTAGAAATGAGATATTGAAAATTTTGAAAAGTTCTAAAGGATTTAATTCTTAAATGTGTAAAAAATTCAAAATCACATCGTTTAATTTTTTGAAAATTCAAGATTTATTACATAAAAATACAAAAAGGATAAATGCATAGACATACATTACCAAAAAAAAGAAGAACAATACTTAATTCACATAAAATTTAATAAAATTGCCATATAAAATTCTAATAATGAATATAAGTGAAATTGGTTAAATGAAACATGTATATGGTCCAATACTATGGTTGTCAACTTGACAATTTTGAAAACATTGTATATGGAATTCCAAACCTAACTACCTCATTCTTTTCACCAACCCATTTACATCAATATGAAAAATAAAATTGGGTGCCAATGCATGGGATAACACAAGCCACAACCACCCGTTTAGGATCTTGCTTTTGGGGAATATTCCTTGAAATATTTTCACAAAAGTCCTCAAAAATATTTCAAATTTTTGAATTAACAAAAATACTATTATGTTAAATTTTATGTACAAAATTTCAAGAAATACATCATTTTCAAAAGTTTTGAAACCCATTTACAAGTCATTTTTGTGTTTAAAAACAAACACTATAATGTTTAATGAGTGTTTTTGAAAAACGATTATTCATTGGATATTTTTCAAATTAATTCATATGTTCCAATGATATATTAAGAACCTTACAATAAATTAAAAAAAAACTTTCAACATTAAATTAGATCTTCATTTCTAAATGTGAAAAACTAAATAAGTGTTACAATTATTGTGGCTCCTATTTGTGTGATTACACCAAATTAACATGTGCCTTTGAATTCAATTTAACCAAATTATGAAAAGAATTTAATTTATTTTAATTTGGTTTGAATTGAAATTAAATTGAATTAAAATTGGTTTCAATGATAAATTGAATTTGATTCAATTCAACCAAATTCAATTCAATTGAAATTTCAATAAAAACATTAACCATGTTGAATGCAAAGGAGAAAAATATTGTGTTTAATTCAATTGAATAACATTCAATTCAAGTAACACTTAATATTTCATTGAAAGGAAACTTAATTTTCACATAATCAAACCATTTTTTCATAATTTCATTATCATTGATAGTGTTAAGTTCAAATTTGATTTGAAAAATTTAACCACAACATATGCTAGTTAGAAAAATTCAAGGATATTTTTCCTTTGCTATAATGTTGGAAGGTTGAAGTTCATTGCATTATGCATAAAATGGTTTAAATACTAGGGAACATCATGTGTGGAAATCTATAAAACCTTAATTTGGGATGATGAATGGAATTTTTGTCCAAAAATAATTCACTTTAACTCTTGGATGTTAAATCTAACAATCAAAAAATACAATAGTTGTCTAATATTGGTTAATATGCCATGATTTGCTTGATAATCAACCCATAAACTCAATGGACATTTTCACCTCCTCCACTTGTGTGGATGGCAAAACTTACATTGCCACACACATGATATTGGTATCAATCATGATGCATCTATACAATTTTGGAACAAGGAATGGTCCCAAAAATTATGAATGCACATTGTGGAGGAAATAATTATGTAATTGCCAACCAAAGGATCGATTGATTTCTTGTGTAATGGTGGAATTTTTTTGTTACATTCACAAATAAGGTCATGACTTTGGGCATTCATGTGCAAAAAAAATAATTTAAATGAATAAAGATCCATAAAATCCTCAGTTATTCAATAATATCATTTTGTTCTACTAGACATAGGTTTTTTCTTTAATTCTCCTTTCTCGTGTTCCTTCCCATATGTGGTTTTTAGTGGAAATTCAAGAACATCCTTAAAACATGTAGGGTAGACTGGTTGGTGATCGAACATTTAAGTGCTTAAGCTAGGCCGGATCCAAGGGGAGGGCTCCATTGTTTTTGGTATCCAAACAAAATTTGAACCCCTCTTCTTCATGCATCTAATGATAGTCGAAAATGAATTAGAAATGAGGAAGTTACAACCCCCCCCCCCCCCCCAAAGGGGTTAAGAACTCAAAAAAACAGGCTGGAGTGAATTAGCACCCACCAATGCACCAGTTGCGGATGAGCCCGTTGAGGCCGTTTTCTGGATGGACGAAAATCCCATCCTCCCTGCCCGATTTTCTTTTTTTCCACCTCTTCTCTACCCCAAAATTTTCCCCCGTCCTACCTACCACCTACCTCCCCCTGTCCTACCTACCACCTACCTCCCCCC
>Ga0116231_10010779_pt1 | contig 14462 bp, 13 predicted proteins | sample S1TSphgellanicum_2_FD_89695 | JGI IMG/M metagenome (GOLD analysis project Ga0116231, IMG submission 89695) | Host-associated microbial communities from peat moss isolated from Minnesota, USA - S1T2_Fd - Sphagnum magellanicum MG | ecosystem: Host-associated > Plants > Peat moss > Unclassified...
CCGCGGCGGCTGATGAAACCGTGAACGTGAAGATCGAAAAGCTTGAGAATCTCTGGATGAAAATCATTGGCTGTCTTACGTGTCACAGCGCTAGCTCCTTTGGTTTAATCATCGTCAGCGAGATATCCACAGCGGCGCGCAAACACGTGCGAAGCCCGCATTAGCAAGCTGTATAGAGGCGGAATGTTTTTATTGCGGCGGGGGTCCGGAAGGGATGCCGCCACGCTCAACAGAATTCACATTTAAGTTAGAGCCCTGTTCCTGTCAATTGACATTATCTATAATAATAGTAGGAATATAGCTCATGGCACGGCTCGCCATCACCTTGAAGATCGTCATCTCGATTAGAGAAAAGATTACTCTAAACTGATCGGGATATAGCTCGAATGTGACCCAACGTGCGGATGTCTCCGCCGCGGCTGCCGTGCTTCCGAAGCTGAGTTTGGGGTCGACGATGAACAGGTCACTGAAACGGACATTTATCTGCGCTTTATTGAGTTTATCCACAGTCGCTGCGATGGCGGATGACAAGCCGCTCGGCGGAGAGGTTAAAGCTCCGGGCCGGACATCCCGCTTGCCCTATGCTTGGCAGCCTTTGCAAAGGCCTGTTGTGCCGTCAGTTAAAGACGCGAATTGGGTTCGCGACCCGATAGACGCTTTCGTCTTATCGCGTATTGAAGCCAAGGATCTCAAGCCATCGCCGGATGCTGACCGCGCAACCTTCATTCGCCGCGCGACGCTCGATGTCTGGGGCCTCATCCCGGCGCCAGAAGAGGTCGCGGCTTTCGTCAGTGATACGTCGCCTGATGCTTATGAAAAGCTTGTCGATCGTCTCTTGGCCTCGCCCCGGTATGGTGAGCGTCAAGCACGCCAATGGCTCGATCTTGCGCGTTACGCGGATAGCACAGGTTTTCAGAACGATCAGACCCGTGCCAATATGTGGCGCTATCGCGATTATGTGATCAATGCCTTCAACGAAAATAAGTCTTACGCGCAATTCATCAAAGAGCAGCTTGCGGGCGATGAGATCGCACCTGGCAATCAAAGTGTGATGGTTGCGACAGGCTTTTTGGCTGGTTATCCCGACAATTATAATTCACGTGACTTGGTCGATCGCAAATATCAGATCGCAACTGACATGACCGATACCGTTGGCCAAGCGATCCTTGGTACGACAGTCGGTTGCGCGCGCTGCCATGACCATAAATTCGATAAGTTTTCGCAGAAAGATTATTTCTCCCTGCAGGCCTTCTTTGCCAATACCAGCGAAGGCATGAAGTTTCAGGCCGTGAAAGGCGAGGTGGAAAAGGAATATGACAAGGAACAGGCGGCTTACCGCGAGGCGACCAAGGATATTCGTGCAGAGCAAAAAGCACTACTCGAGCCGATCAGAGAAGCGGGCCTGAAATATCACAAAGAGCGCTACCTGACAGACAGCCGTGAATCGATCTTCAAGGCGAAGGACGAATGGACCCCTTTCGACAAGTGGATCAATCATCGTATCGAGAACGTGACCACGGACGCCGATATAGCCCAATATTTGCGAGACATTGCTGAGAATAAGGATAATCCAGCCTACAGCGCCGATAATGCTCCGAAATGGGCCGAATATAAGAAGCTCACGGAGGAGCTAAAGAAGTTCGACAAGCAGAAGCCAGCCAAAGGCTCTGACTATTATACGTCTATGTTCGAGCTTGGACCGGAGTCGCCACCGACTTTCGTCTTCTTTGGCGGCAATCATGAGCGGCCGCTGGATCAGGTTGAGCCAGCCTTTCCGGCAGCTTTGACCGATGAGAAGCCTGTCATCACGCCGACCGCTACTTCGTCGGGACGCCGCACGGCTCTTGCGAACTGGATTGTGAGCCCGACCAATCCGTTGACGGCCCGCGTTTACGTCAACCGTGTTTGGAATGAATATTTCGACAAGGGCATCATCACGACCGTCAGCGATTTTGGTAAAGGCGGCGAGCGGCCTACGAATCCGGAGCTTCTCGATTATCTCGCGACAAGTTTCATCAACAGCGGTTGGGACATCAAGAAACTGCATCGTGAGATTCTTTTGTCTTCGGTCTACCGCGAGTCATCGGCTAATCGCGCGGATGCTCGTGTGGTTGATCCAGAGAACAAGCTGCTCGCCGTCTTTCCGGCGAAACGTCTCGATGCGGAGGAAATCCGCGACTCTCTTCTGGTTGCCTCTGGCAAGCTTGAGGAAAAGATTGGCGGACCAAGCGTCATGCCGCCGGTGCCGTCTAACCTTAACGCGGGTGATGCTTGGCGGGTCTCAAGAGATCCGCATGATTGGAACCGCCGCAGCCTTTATGTCTTCACGCGGCGCAGCGTGCCCTATCCGATGCTTCAACCTTTCGATATGGCCTCAGCCCAGCAGGTGCATAGCAAGCGTGACGTAACGACGACACCACTGCAGGCTTTGACGCTTCTGAACGACGATCAAGTCTATCAATGGTCTCAGGCTCTGGCAGGACGCGTGGTGCGCGAGGCCGGAAATGATCCTTCCGCTGAGATCGACCGGCTCTATCAGATCCTGTTCTCGCGTGCGCCAAACGACTCCGAGAAATCGCTTCTGCTTGGCTTCTTCATCAGCCACGAGAGGGTGATCAAAGAGAAAGTCTCAGACGGCAAATTCTCGGTCGCGGTTCCGATCGATTACAAGCCGGAGGAAGCTCTCGATCCGATCCGCGCCGCGGTGCTCGTCGATCTCGTCCATGTCGTCGTGAACTCCAACGACTTCGCTTACCGTTTCTAATTCTCCTCTTCTGAGAAAGGGTTCATCATGACTTCTCATTCACGCCGCGAGATGCTGTTCAATACGCTTTATGGGGTCGGCGGCATGACGCTCGCTGCGCAAATGCCGGGCGGCGGCATCTTTGCGACACCGGCGCTGGCCGATACGTTCCTCGACCCGCTCGCACCGAAACAGCCGCATTTCCCGCCACATGTCGATTCAGTCATTTGGCTTCACATGGACGGCGCACCGAGCACGCTTGATCTTTATGATTACAAGCCAGAGCTCATCAAGCTCGCAGGGCAGGAGGTTCCGCCGTCCTTCCTGAATGGCATTAAGACGAGCACGCAAGGCGGTGTCGGTAAGCTCTTCGCTTCCAACCGCAGCTGGAAACAATATGGCGAGAGCGGCGCCTGGTTCTCAGATCTCGTCCCGAATATCGCAGAGCATGCTGACAAGCTGTGCTTCGTCAAATCGTCAACGACGATCGGTGCGACACACGATATTTCCATCCTGAAGCTCAATACCGGTGATCTTCGTCCAGGCCGTCCTTCGCTCGGAGCCTGGGTGACTTATGCGCTTGGCTCTGCCAACCGCGATCTGCCCGCCTATGTTGTGCTCTACAGCGGCAAAAAGGAACCGCGCGCGGGTTCGGTGAACTGGAATTCCGGCTTCCTCCCGGCCGTTTATCAAGGCGTTGCTTTCCGTCCTGGTCCTTCGCCCATCATGGACCTCAGCCATCCCGAACTGATGAGCCTTGCCGAACAGCGCGACGATCTCGACTTGCTGCGCCGTCTCAATGCTCAGGATGGAGAAGCACATCCCGAGAATACGGAACTTCAAGCCCGGTTGCGCTCTTATGAACTCGCCTATCGCATGGAATCCACAGCACCCGAAGCCGTCGATCTTTCCAAAGAATCCGACGCGACCAAAGCGCTTTACGGCCTAGACGATCCGGATACGCGTGACTATGGAACGATCCTGCTGCGCGCCCGCCGTCTTGTCGAACGCAAGGTGCGGTTCATCCAGGTTATCTCTGGAGAGGTCGAATCCGCCAATCTCGGCGAGGTCAGAAACTGGGATGCACACCAGGATCTTGAAAAGAACCATGGCGCCAATGCAAAATCGGTCGATAAGCCGATTGCAGGCCTGCTGACCGATCTCAAACAGCGCGGTCTGCTTGACCGTACGCTGGTTGTCTGGACCTCCGAGTTTGGCCGTACCTCTTACGGACAAAGCGGCAACGGCCGCGACCATAATCCGTGGGGCTACACGCAGTGGCTCGCAGGTGGTGGCGTGAAGGCCGGCACAACATTCGGTGAGACGGATGAGATCGGTCTGCAATCGCAAGGCAAGAAGGTCGATACCTACGATCTTCATGCGACCGTTCTTCAGCAACTCGGGCTCGATCATCTGAAGACAATTTATAAGCACGATGGCCGCTCTGAGCGTCCAACAGTCGTTTATGGCGCGGTCGTGCAAGAGCTTCTCGCGTAATCGATCCGCGTGCGAAGACTTTGAAAATTATGAGACGCTGGAAGCTAGCCTTCCGGCGTTTTTCGTCAGCGGAGTGCGCCGCGCCTGCAGAAATGATCACATCCGCGGCGTTGTTCCTTGAATGCAACCACAAGAGGGCGTTTAGGCCCAATGGATAAGTCTATGATGCGTAATCTTGTTATTCTCTGCGGACTAGGTTTGGCGATCCTGAGCGGAGCAGCTTATGCCGGGCATCGTGTTGTCGATTTGAAAGACTATGACGACGATTTGATGCACGACGTTGACCGCTCGCTGAAGTTTTTTGAACCAGATGTCACGGCTGCGAATGCCGATAATGCCCTCGACGATGCGGGCGTCATTCGCGACGGGTTCACATATTCATCCGGCTATTTCGCCAAAAAAGGCGGCGCTGAGGATGCGGTGAAGATCGCACAGGATGGAATTAGCTTAATAGATGAAGCGGTGACGTCGATCAAAGCGAAGGATTTTGCTAAGGCAACCGAGATCGCCCGGAAAGTTCCAAACACTTGCCGCGCATGCCATGACATATATAAACCGCTTGGGAAGTGAGACGGCGAGGCATCCGGTTCGTTGGAGGCGGGTGTTTTCACGTGGAGCGCTGGAATGTATCTGTCCAAATGGGTGGCGGGGGCATTTGTGATCGTTAGCTTTTACGCCGTGCCCCTGGCGCATGCGGAGCTTCAGATCGACTGCGGAATGTTCAAGAAAAAGCCGATGGTACTTGGAGTCCGGTAAGCGAAATCTCCCTATCGAGCGATGGAATGAGCCTCACCTCACATATATCGGCGACACCGCCCGCCGCGCCGCCCGCCAGCGCTTAGCATCAGGCTTCGATCATCGATCTGTCCATTCAGACGGTGCTCTGATCGTAAGAACGATTGGATCGTGAAACTGAATTGATCGTAAAACTTATCTATTTGTCGTTCGTCTCACCATAAAAAATGGCCCTGACAAGCTGGGGACTTTTTAGGGTCAAGATCACCCGCCGAAATGGGCAATGTGCGAGGTGTGACCGGATCAATCGGACCGGTCACACTTCTTATTAACCTTAGAACCTAGCGCGCAGCGTCACACCAGCCATCAGCGGGTCGCCGACAGTCGCCAGAATTTCGCTGGCCGTTGTCGATTCGATGGCGGTGTAATAATGTTTGTTGAGCGCATTGTGTATCCATCCGACGAGATCCCAGCTGTTGTCCTCGAATTTGATGCCAGCATGAATGTCGAGGATACCGTAGGGATGAATGGAGGCATAAATGCTGTCGGTCGTTGCACCGCTTGCATCTGAGAAATACTGGCTTTGCCATGTATAATCGGCGCCTGTGTAGATAATGACTGGCTTATCGGCATAGGTCCCCAGTTGCGACAGCAAATTTCCGGCGCGATAATCATATTCGCCGCCGACAGCGAAGGTGAGCTTCGGCGTGTTGGCGAGCGGTTTTCCAGTCAGGTTGCAGGTCGACTGGCCGGTTATTTCCGGCGGGCAAGCGCCTTGCGCGAACGATGCGTAAAAAGCGTCGTCGTAGGTCGTGGCGGCATATAGATTGAGGCCCTCGACCGGTTGCGCGCGAAGGTCGATCTCGACACCGCGCGACTCGGCGAGCGGCGCATTGGTGAGATAAGAGGTCGCTGTGCCCGTCGTGGTCGCGCCATAGGCGATGTAATTATGATCGTACATCACGAAGGCGGCGAGATTGGCTGTCAGCTTCTGATCGAACCATTGGCTTTTGAGACCAATTTCATAATTTTCGAGGCGCTCTGCCGCCACTGTCGTCGGGGCAGTACTGGGAAGGTTTCCAAAGGCCGGGGCCGGGCCGCCGGCACGGCCGCCTTGCGAGATTGTCGCATAGGCAAAGACATTGGGCGTGAATTTATAGGTCCCTGTCGCATTGTATTCGAACATGCCCTGATGGGTCGATGCATACCATGCGTTCGGCGTAAGTTTCTGGGAATATTGAAGGGCGGTGATCGTGGGACCTTGCGGGTCAACAATGGCATTTGGAATCCACTGTTCGAACTCGCTGGTTTTATAATTGTAAGAATAACGAAGGCCGGTCGTGACATCGAAATTTGACGTCGCATGCCAGACGTCACGGATATAGGGCGCTATCTCGGTGGTATCGGGGTCGTCATAACCTTGCTGAGTCAGATAATTGTAGGCCGCGTTATTGGTCGCCACAGAATTTTTTGAGGTGCCGTAGAAGGCGCCGGACAATGGCCCAAATGGACTGCTGGTCGAATGGTCTATGACAAGGCTTTTGAGAAAGAACACGCCGCCCGTGATATCGACGGGTCCGCCTGCCGGGTTCGACAGCTTGATTTCCTGGGTAAAGTCTTTCGCATCAATTTGTGAGCCTGAGCCATAGTAGGAAGCGATCCCAGGGATGAGGACGAAGCCGTTATGCGGATGGAAGTCGTAGGCCGTGCCAGACGTGACAGATTCGAACGTCCACTTGTCGAACGTGTAGTCAATTTTCGCAGAGACTTGATAAGTATCATCCGCGGTGTTCTGCCATCCGCTGCCGTTTGTCGTATAGGTGGCGAGGAGGGATCCCGGCGCCGCTGGGGTAAAGCCAAGCTTGGCGGCACGGGCTAGGAAGTTGTTCGAAGTAGGCGTACCGTTCGTATAATTAGTCATGGTACCGATATAGGCCGCGACGCTCTGCGCCTGCGTGACAGTCGAATAATTTGCACTGAGAAGGGCCGTGAGATCGGAGTTTGGTGTGAGCAGAACCTGTGCCATGCCAGATTTGGTATGCGTACCATTATATTTATTGCCGTCAGTTGTGCTGTCGAGATAGCCCTCCTGATCCTTGTCGAAGAAGGAGAGACGGAAGGCTGCCCAGTCCGTACCGGCGATCGGACCTGTTATGCTCGCTTTCTCCTGGAACAGGTTATAGCTGCCATACTGAAACTCGATGTTCTCGCCTTGAGTGAAGCTTGGTAGAGCTGTCGTGATGTTCACGACGCCGCCCGTATTGTCCTGGCCGCCAGCAGTCGCCTGCGGGCCCTTTAGAACCTCGACGCCAACGAGATCCGGTATGTCGAAGATCGCTTGGCCGACGAAGGGTTGATAGACGCCATTGAGATAGACCGGCGTGCCGTTAAAGATGGCATCGGTCGCCGTTGATGAAGCGGCTCCGAAGCCGCGCACATTGATGGCGATATTTCGGACGTTAGAGAATTTGATGTTCAAGCTCGGTTCGAGTTTTTGCGCACCACTTAAACTCGTGATCTGCGCTGCTTCCAGCTGCTGTTGTGTGACCACAGTAGACGTTGTCGATGTGCTTTGAACTTGTTGGAGCTGTTGATCTGTTGTCGATTGCGGTGGAGCAGAGACGACCACATCTGCGACAGTGCCTTCGGCTGCCGGTTGCGAGGCCGCCTGTGCGAGCGCTCCTGTCGAGACGGTCAGACTCAACCAAAGCGGCAGTCCCATACCGAGCGGATAGATGTATTTCGGCTCACGCGGCACCATTCTCATACGCGACACTCCATGATCATGCCAGCGGCGGGTTGTGAACTCTGAGTTCTCACGCTTGCTGCTGGATCTGCGATCTTATTTGTCGCTAATTCCTATAGTTTTTGTCAATTATTAAGCTGTCACAATTTTGACTCAGTCAGAAGTCTTTGCAAATATATCACAGTGACTCAGAAGAATAGAAAATGACTCCCGACTCATTATCGGGAATTGAAAAGAAATTCCTCAGCTTCCTGCTCGATCAGCAGGCTCTTCGATCTAACGCTCCGCGATGTCGATGTAGGACATGACGAGATAGAGGAGAGCTTCGGACGATCCGAGGTTTCGATAGCTATGTGGGACATCGCCTTCGAATGTCATAGCGTCGCCTTCCTCCAAACATTGCGATGGCTCTTTGCCCGCTGTGATTTCGACCCGCCCGCGCGTAACCACGATAGTTTCGAGTGTGCCTGCGCTATGCGCTTCGGACTGCGCGACATGCTCCGGTGCGAGCGTCAATTCGTAGAATTCAACAGGGCGGCGGCTGTCATGCGGCAAAAGGACTCGCGCCGTCAAACCTCCATCACTTGAAGCAATGACTTGCTTTGACGCTTTTCGCAGGACGACTTCGTCGCGATTTTTTTGCGTTGAGAGCAGGCTTCCGAACGGGACGCCAAGCGCATTCGCAATTTTCCAAACATGATTGAGTGTCGGCACAATTTCTCCCATCGCGAGCGCTTCAAGTTTCTCTTTGCCGAGCCCAGAAAATGCAGCGAATGTGTCCAGCGAACGTCCTTGCATACGCAATAACGCGCGCAACCGGCCGCCTAGATTCAAACCGAAACCATTCATTGACGGTACGCTCTTGGCCTTCACATCTACGCGCTCTTTACTGGACACATTAATATCTTTATCTAGTCGATAAATTTAGTGCACTAAAGATTAAGGCAAGATCGTGGCGCGTAGTCAAGTGCGGCAGGACCACACATTCGGCGCGGCAGCCGGATGTTTATCGAAGCGCAATTATCGGAGCGGCAAGTCTTCGCGTTTGCCGCGCGTACTCAAGGCGGCGATGCTTGTCCTGTCCAAAATCAGCGCCATAGATTCACGGACATCCAGCATAATATCGCGGACGGCGCACGCATCCTCATCCGGGCAATCCGTGCATTTGCGGTAGGCGCTGCGGCTGGCACAAGCGATTGGTGCGAGCGGTCCGTCAAGAATCCTGATGATTTGGCCGGCTGTGATCTTATCGGCGGGGCGCGCGAGATTATAGCCGCCCCCCTTGCCCTTCTTGCTGCCTAATATTCCCGCATTTTTAAGTTCGAGCAAAATGGCATCAAGGAATTTGCGTGGAATTTGATTCTGGGCGGCAATGTCCGCGGCCAAACATGAACCCTCACTCTTGGCCAGATGGATCAGCGCCTTCAGTCCATATTTTCCCTTATTGGATAACATATCAGTCCATGCCGAAAGCTAGCTACCCGCATGCGGCCGTCTAAATTATGGCCATGGCGCATGCTCAAGTTTGCTCTGCAATATATAGGGGAGAGGAGCCAAACGGGCAATTTAACGGAAAGGCTATAGCAGCGAAAAACCAAGGTGTTGGCATCTAAAACACAAACCGGCCCCTATTTGTCGCATGGATCGAATGGAAGCTCCCATAAAAATCAGTTGACCATTAATATACTAGAAATATAGACTAATGAGCGAACCTCCCGAAGGGTCAGCTATCGGAAAAGGCGCTGCCTATGAGCTCAGCTCTCGCGTTACAAAGCTTTGGTTTCGATGAAATTGAATTGCCAGCCGCTGTTCCGCAGCGCGGCGCGCAGACGCTTCTGGTCCTACCCAGCCCCAAACCGTCCTATTGGGTTCAAGGTACAGCGGTTGCAATTTACTTACTCGCAGTTTCCGGTTTGGCTTTTTATTCAGCTCGCCCCGCGCAGCTTGCTGATGAGGATGCTGTGGAACTCGTGATGTTGCCTCCCCCGGCCATTCCGGAGGAAGCGCCGCCGCCACCGCCGCCCGTCGCGGAAGAACCCCCGCCACCTCCGCCGCCGCCCTTGGCGGAAGAGCCTGCGGTCGCACCTGTCGAGCCTCCGCCGCCAGCGCCAAAACCCCAGCCAAAGCCAAAGCCGAAGGTGGTCGAACATAAGCCCATTCCGGCACAAGTCGCGGCTCCGAGCACCGTTCCGGCGAACGCGGTCGCGTCCTTCTACGCAAATCAAGTCCATGCCCGCATCGCCGCGGCGGCTAGAGCTCTTGTGTCACGTCCTGGGCATCCAACCGGCCGCGTCGGTTATCATATTGTGATCTCACCCGCTGGCACGCTGATCTCGCAGAGCATTACGTCTTCCTCGGGGAATCCGGCACTTGACGCCGCGGCGCTTCAAATTTTGCCGCGCTCATATGGTGTCAGCGGACTGACCGTCAATTCCGCGCTCAACGGGTCCATCGTCGTCCAGTGAGCGGTCATCAAACAATCGTCTATTCGCTTTCGTAGCTATAAGGAGAGTTCCCAATGGCAGATTCTATTGACGCCGCGACAACGGCCGCGGCTCAGGGCTTGTCACCAGCCGAATTGTTTCTGCATGCCGATACGGTCGTAAAGGCCGTTATGGTCATTCTTGTCTTGGCATCGGTCTGGGGCTGGGTCGTTATTTTTGAAAAGCTGGTCCGGCTGAGTGTTCTCCAGAAACGCGCTGGCAAGTTGATTGCCAGCGTTCAAGCAGGTCTGCCCGTCGCTTCTGTCGCTGAAAGTTTTGGAAAGGTTTCGGCAGCAGATCCTTTTGTCAGCGTCTACACAGCCATGGTCGAGGAGCATAGCCGCTCCGCCGATCTCGTCCACTCAGAGGCTCAGCGGGATGCGCTTCAAGAGCGCGTGCACCGTGTTGGCCAGCTCGCGAGTGTCGATGCGCTCGAGCATCTTCAAAGCCGGCTGCCGGGCTTAGCGACGATCGGCGCGGTTGGTCCCTTCGTCGGATTATTTGGAACGGTCTGGGGCATCATGACGTCGTTCCAAGGTATCGCGGCGTCGAATAACACGAGTCTCGCCGTTGTCGCGCCGGGTATCGCTGAAGCCTTGTTTGCAACGGCGCTTGGTCTCGTCGCAGCTATTCCAGCGGTTGTCTTTTACAATCGCATCGGTAACGAGATCGGCCGCTATGGTAAGCGTCTGCAGGCTTTCATAGGCGTGTTCGAAGTGGAACTATCACGTCAGCTTTCCAAGAAGGGAGATCGCAATGGCCTTCGCGCTGCGTAAGAACGATGGCGATTTTGGTGCGGCGCCGATGAGTGACATGAACGTCACTCCGCTTGTCGATGTGATGCTGGTGCTCTTGATCGTCTTCATGGTAGCTGCGCCGCTCATGGCAACCGGTGTTCCGATCGATCTGCCGAAAACGCAGACAAAGCCCTTGGTCGATCAGAAGCAGCCGATCGCAGTCAGCATCGACGGTGATGGTAATTATTTTGTCGATCAGCGCGCAGTCGCAGCTGACGATCTGATTTCCGTGCTTGCGGAAAGCGCCGATAGCAAAGAGCGGCGCATCCATGTACGCGGTGACAAGAATATTCCCTATGGCAAGGTCATAGAGCTCATGGGACTCATCAATTCGGCGGGTTACACCAAGGTGGCTCTTGTGTCGGAATCTCCTGGCACCACGTCCAACAAAGCACCGGCTCAAGCCGCGGCACCGCAAGCCGCTACGCCATAACTGTCATTCGCAATCATCCGCCGCCAGTCTCTCTGGCGTCGGCAATCTATAAATTATCGGGGGACATCATAGGTATGCGTGAAACATCAATGCGTGCACGCTGCACTCAGATTCTTGGAGCTGCGTTGCTTCTATCCGCAGGCGTGGTTCTCTCGGCAAATTCCCAGACGCCGCCTGCGGGCGGATTGAACGCGGCACGGCAGGCAATCGACGAGCGTAAAGCAATCTACAAGTTGATTGGCGCCAATTTCCGGCCAATCGGCAATGTTTTAAAGGGCAGCACACCTTATGACGCCGCCGCCGTCCAAAAGAGCATCGATCGCGTTGCCTTCTTGTCCGGATTTTTAGACGAAGCGTTCCCGGAAAACTCGAATCTCGGCGAACCTGAGACAAAAGCCAAAGCGGATATTTGGACCAATCACGCTGACTTCGAAAAGAAGGAAAAGCAGTTTCAGGCCGACGTCCTTGCTTTGCAGAAAGTGAACGCGACCGGAAATGGAGCTATGGAGGTTTTCAAAACCGCGGCTGCTGCGGTTGGTCAAGATTGCAAAGCCTGCCATGATGACTACAGGGCCAAATAGGGGCCAGTCTTGACGATCAGCGATCATTTCGACGAAGCCAGTGCGTTTGAAAAGCGGCGGGCTGAAGAGTATGCGGCTAGGCAGAGTAAAGTATGGGATCTGCCTGTCCGCCTCTTCCATTGGTCGCTCGTTGTGGCCTTCGCCGGGGCCTTCGTAACGAACAGATTGGGTGTCAGTTATTTTAAATATCATGTCTGGTGCGGCTACGCCGTCATCGTGCTGGTGTCGTTTCGCATCCTTTGGGGATTTACCGGCACCCATCATGCGCTGTTTAAAAACTTTCTTCGCGGGCCGGGTGCGGCCGCGGCCTACGCGTTGAACCTCTTTCGCGGCCGCGCCTCCGGCTACCTTGGCCATAATCCCCTCGGCGGCTGGATGGTGATCTTTCTTTTGATTGTGCTCGCCGTGCAAGCTGTGAGCGGGCTTTTCGGAAATGATGAAATTTTCAATGCCGGCCCATTAGTGGGCTTGGTGAGTAAAGATACGAGTCTGAGCCTTACATCTCTGCATCGGCACTTGTTCTATTGGATTGCCGCGGCTATCGCTCTGCACATCTCCGCTGTCATCGCCCATCGCATTTTCGATCGATCCGATCTTGTGCGCGCCATGATCACTGGCCGGAAGAAGCACAGAAGCACAGAGAAGGTGGAAGATATCTCTTCTTCGCGTATCTGGCTTGCTCTCGCGCTTATCATTGCTATCGCCGGAGCTCTGGCCTTTATCATGAGTCATGCACCAGTCCCGCTCGATGACACGTTTTGATCAAACTTGAGGTGACGGGAAGCATGACACTTCTGACATGGGAATAATGTGGCCGTTCTTTTGGTGGCCGATGCGCTAGTTGTTAGGAGCCTGTCGGGTTTTTAAAACGTGGCGCATCCTTTCTATAAGCTCCAATCGGCTCTAGACGTGATGGTTCTTTTGCGATTGAATGCGATGCAGTGCTGCAACGAGCGCATCAATATCTTCGCAGGTATTGTAGAGCGCGAGCGACGGGCGCACGGTGGCTTCGAGACCGAAACGGCGCAAGATGGGTTGCGCGCAATGATGGCCCGCGCGCACTGCGATGCCTTCGCGGTCGAGCGCTTTGCCGACATCCTCGACGCGGCAGCCATCGAGCACGAAGGATATGACGCCAGCCTTTTCCTTCGCTCTGCCGATGATGCAGAGGCCAGGAACACGGCATAGGCCTTCCGTCGCATAAGCCAGCAGCGCGTGCTCATGGGCGGAAATATTCGCCATGCCGATCCGCTCGACATAATCGATCGCTGCGCCGAGTCCGACCGCGTCGGCGATATTGCCCGTGCCTGCTTCGAAACGTCCTGGCGGCGGCTGGTAGATGGTTTTCTCGAAGGTGACATCGGCAATCATATTGCCGCCGCCTTGCCAGGGCGGCATCGCGGCGAAGACTTCCGGCTTGCCATAAAGCACGCCGATGCCAGTCGGCGCGAAAACCTTATGGCCGGAAAAGACGAAGAAATCGCAATCGAGAGATTGCACATCGACTGGCATATGCGAGACGGATTGCGCGCCATCAACAAGCACGCAAGCGCCATGGCGATGCGCGATTGCCACCATCTCCTGCGCGGGTGTCACGGTGCCAAGAGCGTTCGAGACCTGCGGCAGGGACACCATGCGTGTGCGCGGATTCATCAGCTTCGTATATTCGTCGAGCAGGATCTGGCCGCTGTCATCGACAGGCGCGACACGCAAAATAGCCCCTTTTTCCGCGCAGAGCATTTGCCAAGGCACGATATTGGCGTGATGCTCAAGCCATGTGATGACGATCTCGTCGCCTTCGTGGATGTTACGGCGTCCCCATGCCTGCGCCACGAGATTGATCGCCTCGGTCGCGCCGCGCGTGAACACAATGTCATTTGTCGAACTGGCATTGAGGAAGTGCCGCGTTTTCTCGCGTGCTGCCTCATAGGCATCGGTTGAGCGGGCGGCCAGCGCATGCGCGCCGCGATGAATGTTTGAATTCTCGCTTTCATAGAAGCGCGTGATACGATCGATTACAGCCTGCGGCTTTTGCGTCGTCGCGGCATTATCGAGCCAGATAAGCGGTTTGCCATGAACCCTTTGATGCAGAATCGGGAAATCCTGCTTGATCGCATGGGGATCGAAAGGCCGCGTGCCTGAGACGAGGTTCTGCGAAAATAAGGATGGGCTTTTGACGCTTGAGACAGGCGACTGAAGACCAGAGTCAGATGGCCGCAAATGCTCGGCATCCGTAAATTGCTTCTGGTCGATGGCAGACGTAGCAGGAGACGGCTGCGTTGACGAGGATGAATTCGCCTCGTTCAAAAAATAGTTGAGCTCGCCAGCGCTCGCAGGTTCGGCGGCATGGTTATAGCCGTTGGGAAAGGTCGGCGGCGGCAGGCCGTGCAGAGTGGAGAGATCTTGAGGCCGGAGCTGCGCTTCGTCTGGAAAATTATGGCCATAAG
>Ga0116231_10010780_pt1 | contig 14460 bp, 12 predicted proteins | sample S1TSphgellanicum_2_FD_89695 | JGI IMG/M metagenome (GOLD analysis project Ga0116231, IMG submission 89695) | Host-associated microbial communities from peat moss isolated from Minnesota, USA - S1T2_Fd - Sphagnum magellanicum MG | ecosystem: Host-associated > Plants > Peat moss > Unclassified...
ACCGTGACCATGAGGCGTGAGACCGCGGAGGTGAGTTGATCTTGCGCCTGTGCGTATTGGCTGAACGCTTTCGGATCGGTCGTTGCGCCCTGCACCGTCGAGGCCGGCAGTTGGCCGACCGCGGAGCGCGCTTGCGTCACGGCAAGATACGTGCTCTTTTCGAAGTTCGCGGCGCCCTGGACGGTCGCGACGAGATTCGGGATCAGGTCCGCGCGGCGCTGGTACACGTTCTGCACTTGGGCCCACTGCGCGTCGACGGCTTGCCCCAGGTTCACGAGCGCGTTGTACGTCGAACCCACGTACACGATGGCGAGCACGACAAGAGCGACCGCGATATAACCGGTCTTCCGCATCCAGCTTGCCCCCTTTCCGGAGAAAGCAGCCTTTCGCTGGGTTGCGGACCGGTTCCGTTTTCGGGCAGCGACGCGCCCGTCGCTCGCCGCCCTAGATCTTGATCCGCAAGCCGATGTCGACGACCGGATACGTCTTGAGGAAACTCACGTCGTGCTGAAGTTTGGCTTGTGCCGCCGCAAGGTCGCTGTCGAAGGTCGGCGTTCCAACGGCGAGGCCGGTCGCGGCCAGGGTCGAGTTCACCGAACGGAACGCGATGCCCACGTCGGAGACGAACGAGATGGGACCGCGCCCGCTCGACCCGATCCCGAGATACGGCGCCGCGCCGCCGAACTTCACTTCTCCATTAAGCTGCCCGACCTGCGCGGCCGTGTAGGTGTCGCCGTTGATCGTATACGTGCCGTTACCGTTGGGTGTGCCGGTCGCCGCGAGATGATCGTTGCCGCTGAGCACACCGCCGGCGGTGACCCGGAACGCACCGCCGAGCGGGTGGAAATCGACCAACACCGCGTAGTTCGAATAGTGCAGCGTTCCCGTATAGGTGAACGTGCTCGACGAGCCGCTCGACGAGTAGGACGCGATTCCATTCTGCACGCGAACGCCGAAGAACCGGTTGAGCGGTTTCTCAACGGAGATTCCGTAGCCGAGCGTGCCGGCGTGAACGCCGGCGGCGATGGTGTCGTCGGCCTGGGCGGCCGGAGCGAGGGCAAAGGCGGCCGCCGTGGCCACGACCGAGGCGAGAAGGAGCGACTTCATGACGAAAAACACTTTCCGCAAAACGCAGCAAGGAACCGCGCCGTCGCTACGACGTTACCGGGGGTGAACCCTCGGGCCTACTCCGAGCTCGGGTGCGGCGAGGGGGCTGGGCGAACGCCGGTGAGGAGAGCGTCCGGAAGCGGTTCGATCGTCGCTCCATCGCCGAGGCGGACGGAGTAGTGCGCGAGATGCGGGACGCGCACGCACGCGAGACCCTTCTCCGAGCTCGTGCAATTGAAGTCCGGCGCGACGTACGGACTGCTGCCGTCACCGATGCCGTCGATCGACGTGAGGCCGGTGCCGATCAGCGTGCATGGCGCATCCGGCGCCGCGGGACATTCGATCCGCGTGACGGCGGGCGCGCGCACGAACGTTCCGGGCACGTCGGCCCACCGGCTCGCCCGCTTCGTATCGTCATCGACGAGTTGCACCTGGAGCCGTCCGAACGCGCGATCGCCGAGCGCCGCACCGGCGCGCACGATCACCTCGAGCGACGCATCTCCGACTTGATGCAGATCGTCCGCGGGGAGGTCTGCGCCGGTTCCGGACTCGACGGCGTCGCACGGCGCTTGCACGTCCATCGCATGCCGGAGCCGGACGGTCGCATGCGGCGGGACCGCGTCGCCTAAGGCCAGCATCAGGCGCAGCGCATCCGTCGAGAGATGCGTGGCCACATCCGGCACGGCGCGCAGCGCAGCGATCGCGGGTCGCGGCGGATCGACCGCCAGCGTGAACACCTCGCCCGGGGAACCGTTCGTGCCGAGCAACTGCGCCGAGATGCTTTGTCCGGCTTGGAGCCCGGCGATCCGCGGCCCGGTAAAGCACGCGTAGGCGGAATCCGACGTCGCCGCTTTCGCGTACGTCGTGCCGTCGATGCGCAACGCGCCGACGCGTTCGAAGCCGCTCCCGGTCAGCGCCACGAACGCATCGCCGAGTCCCAACGCGGGATGCGAATCGGCGGCCACGTGCGCGGGACCGGAGGCGATCGCAAGCGGTGCAGCGTCTTCGATGAGCGCGTGATGCACCGGATCGTCTTGATAAAAATGCAGCGTTGCATCGCCGGGCGGCATCGATTCGAGCGATGCTTGCAGCTCGATCCGGCGATCGTCGAGATGTTTGACGGTGAGCGGAATCGGTGCCGCTCCGCCGAGTTGCATGTCGGCGCTCGAGAGGCACGGTGCCTGACTCGATGTGGCGATGAGATCGAGCGAGCCGCCCGCCACCGCCGGCCGGTGCGGCGCCGGCGCGACCGACCACGTCCCGCGGCTGGGCACCGCGATCCGCGCGTAGGCCGTATGTTCCTGGCCGAGCGGATCGAAACCGAACCGGCCCGTCAGCCGGATCGTCTCACCCGTTCCGGACGGATCGAGGCGCGCCGCATCCACCACCGGCGCGCCGAGCGTCGCCGCATCGAGCGGGATCGTGAACGGTGCGCCACGGTCCGGTTCGACCGCAACCGCGGCGTCGTGAACGTACGGCGATGTGCGATCGAGTTGGATCGGTAACGCGACGCGATCGGTCCGCGCGCAGACGGCCGAACTCGCATCGGTCGTCACGGCGGGCGGCGCCGCCAGCGCTTGCGCGTCGCCGATCGTGAAGAAAAGCACACTCGAACGAGCCGCCGGCGGGCGTAACGTCGGCACTTTGGCGCCGCGCAGCACTTCGCTTGTGGAGCTCCCGCCCGTTCCGCTTGCCATCTCGAGCACGGCGGGCAGATACTCATATTCCTGGTGACCGGCGCTTGCGAAGATGTGCCACATCGTGAGCAACGGCTGGAGATAGAACGCCATCTGCACCGGGCTCGCGGCACCCGCGACACCGCCGAAGAATTCCGCTGCGGTCGGCGCTTCGATGTTCGTTTGATACTGAACCGAGGTGAGCGTGGATTGCACGCAGTTGGCGATCTGCCCCTGCGTCCCGCCCGCGGTATAGCAGGCTTGTACGGCAGACGGCGAGGCACCGAGCGAGGCCGCGATCGTTTCAACGCGTGATTGCGCGGCAACGGGATCGATCGCACCCTGCGAAAGCGAATTCAGAAAGTCCGAGAACCAGACGTACTTCGCGGCCGCATCGTCGGCCGATTCCGACATCTGCGTGAAGTCCGACGGATGCGCTTCGACGTAATCGCGCACGCCGTCCATGCCGCGCGTCTTCCTATCCTCGGGGACGATGAAGAAAATCGGAATCCCGCGCCGGCCTTCCCCGCCGTAGACGAAACGCAGCGTCGATGCCGGCGCCGGTTGCCGGCCATCATTCGAGAACAACCGGTCGGCCGGGCTGCTGCGGGGCAACAGCCAGTGCTGCGGAGCGATCTCGGTGATGAAGGCGACGTTCACATGATAATTCGCCTCGGCCGGCGGGCGCAGATAATCGGAGAATCGCACGCTGACGACGTCGCCGGGCGCAAGCGCCGGAACCATCGCCGCCGGGAGCGTCATCGGGCGGCCGTCGACGATCCGCTCGACGGTCGCCTCGATGCGAGCGCTTGCATCCGGTCCGACGCTCGCCGGGGCGGCAAACGGCGCCGTAGGCGCGTCGGTGGCCGTGCTCCCAGCCGTCAGGCTGAGCGCGAGCGCGAGCGCAGTGAACAAGCAACGAATCGAGACTCGCCGGAAGCTCATGATCGTCTAACTCCGAACGGGAGGTCGCCGATTCCCGCCACCGGGGGTCACGAATGGCATGGACAAGCGCGCGGAAAAGCGGCACCATAGACGCTCCTATGCAAACGACGATCGACGAAGAACGACCGGCGGACGGCGCGGCCGGCTTCGCCAACCTGGGCCTCGGGCCGGAACTCCTGGAGTCCGTAGCCGCGCTCGGTTATGAGGAAGCAACCGCAATCCAGCGCGAGGCGATCCCGCCGCTGCTCGCCGGGCGCGACGTGCTCGGGCAGGCCGCGACCGGCACGGGCAAGACGGCGGCATTCGCGCTGCCCCTCTTGCAACGCATCGGCTCGTCCCCCGACGAGGCCTCGCACGTCCGCGGGCTGATCCTCGTCCCGACGCGCGAGCTCGCGATGCAAGTCGCGGAGGCCGTCCATAAGTACGGCCGTAAACTCGGTACGCGCGTCCTGCCGATCTACGGCGGGCAATCGATGCAGCAACAGTTGCGCGCGCTCTCGCGCGGTGTCGACGTCGTCGTCGCGACGCCGGGCCGCGCGCTCGATCACATCCGGCGCGGCACGCTCGATCTCGCCACGGCGCAAACCGTCGTGCTCGACGAAGCCGACGAAATGCTCGACATGGGCTTCGCCGAGGATCTCGAAGCGATTCTCGCCGCGACCCCCGCCGATCGCCAAACGGCGCTCTTCTCCGCGACGATGGCGCCGCGGATTCTCGCGATCGCGAAGCGGCATCTGCGCGAACCGGTGCGCGTGACGATCGCGCGCGAAGTGCCGGTCGCGGGCGAAGCGCCGAAGGTGCGTGAAGTCGCCTACATCGTGCAACGCCGCGATAAAGTCGCCGCGCTCGCGCGCGTACTCGACATGGAAGACCCGACCTCCACGATCGTCTTCTGCCGTACGCGCACCGAAGTCGACGAACTCACCGAGACGCTCGGCGCACGCGGATATCGCGCCGAAGCGCTCCACGGCGGGCTCTCGCAAGAGCAGCGCGATCGCGTGATGCGCCGTTTCCGCGACGGCGTCGCGGAGATTCTCGTCGCAACCGACGTCGCCGCACGCGGGCTCGACATCGAGAACCTCTCGCACGTCGTGAACTTCGACGTTCCGGCGTCGACGGATGCGTACACGCACCGGGTCGGCCGCACCGGCCGCGCCGGGCGCGAAGGCGTCGCGATAACGCTCGCGGAGCCACGCGAGCATCGCATGCTGCGCAACATCCAGCAGCTCACCAAACGGAAGATCCCGATCGAATCGGTGCCGACCGTGCACGATCTGCGCGCACACCGGCTCGAGCTCACGCGCAGCGCGCTCGAAGAAGTGCTCGCATCGGGCGGCCTCGACACCTATCGCGTGATCGTCGAGTCGCTGGCAGAGGAACACGACATCCTCGACCTCGCCGCAGCCGCTGTCAAACTCGCCGACGATCGCGACGGCGAACGGGACGAACGCGAGATCGCGGTCGTCGCGCCGCCGCCGGCGCCGCGCCCGTTCGTGGCACGCGAGAGCGCACCATCGGGCACGCCGCCGCGCGGCGCACGTCCGGCGAACGTCGGGCGGATTTACATCGGGCTCGGACGGCTGGCCGGAATCCGGCCGGCCGACTTGGTCGGCGCGATCGCGAACGAAGCGGGTCTCACGTCGCGCGAGATCGGCCCGATCCAAATCGGCGACAAATTCTCACTTGTCGGCGTCCCGGCGGAGAGCGTCGACCGCGTGATCGCCGCGCTCCGCGGCGCATCGATCCGTGGCAAGAAGGTCCTCGTCCGCCACGACCGCTTCGAGCGGGATTGAGACCGGGCGCTTACGCCGCCGTCACCGCCGAGATGTCGTCGAGCGGCACGACGATCGCCTCGTCGGGCGCCGTGTCCGGCGTCTCGCCGAGCAGCGCGTACGCCACGCCGTCGGTCAGGAACTGCTGGTTGAGGTAACCCGCGAACACGCCATCCGGCGTCGTGAGCGAGGTGCGTTCGGTTCCGCGTTCGCGGAGGTGTTCGAGCGTTGTCATGGCAGCCGTTGGACGTCCGTTCGCGGGGATCGCGTTCCCTGCGACGGAAAGCGCCCCCAGCATGAAGGGTGACGATCTCTTCCGACTCGATGAAACGCTCGCACGTCTCGTCCCGTACCTAAAGGCGACCCCGTTCGCGCTGACCGGCGGGATCGCCGTCGAATACCATTTCATCCTCGCAAAGCGCACGCCCTCACGCGAGCACATCGGCGATCTCGATCTCGTCGTCGGCCGGCTCGACGCACTCGATCCGGCCGTAACGAGCGAGTTTCTCGTTTCACACTTTCACGTGCCCGGACCCGATGGAAAGGCGCTCGTCCAACTCGTCGATCCGCGCACGCGACTGCGCATCGATCTCTTTCCGGATACGGAAGGCGCGATCGAACACGCGACACGTCTTGCGATCGGCCGTACCGGCCTCTTGATCTTGAGCACGCGCAGCATCCTCGAAGCCAAGCTTCGCCTCATCCGCAAGTCCACGCCGGCAAGCCCGGTCGATCCCAAGCATTGGCACGACGCGAAAGCGCTCGCCGAAATCGGCCGCATCGCGATCCCGCCGCTCCGCCCCGCGCTCGCACCACAGACGTACAGCACGGACCTCGCTTCACGGTGCACCCGCTGCGAGCGGAGCCGCGCTGCCGCGTTTCCGCTCGCGCCGAAGTCCGAGATTCTGGAGTTGCTCGGGTACGTCTAACGCGACTGCGCGCTCACGCGCTTCGGTAACCTCCAATTCGGCCGCACGAAGTGGCACGTATAGCCGTTCGGAATCCGCTGCAGGTAGTCTTGATGTTCAGGCTCAGCTTCCCAAAAGGCTGAGGCGGGCGCAACTTCCGTCACGACCTTGCCTGGCCAAATCCCCGAGGCATCGACGTCGGCAATCGTATCTTCCGCGATACGCTTCTGCTCGTCCGACGTGTAATAGATCGCCGATCGGTAGCTGAGGCCCCGGTCGTTGCCCTGACGGTTGAGCGTCGACGGGTCGTGGATCTGGAAGAAGAATTCGAGCAGCTCGCGATACGTGATGCGGCTCGGATCGAAAATGATTTCGAGCGCTTCGGCGTGCGTGCCGTGGTTACGATAGGTCGCGTTCGGGACGTCGCCACCCGTGTAGCCGACGCGGGTTGAGAGCACGCCGGGGAGTTTGCGGACCAGTTCCTGGACGCCCCAGAAACAGCCGCCGGCCAAAACGGCCCGTTCAGATACAGCCTTCACGAACGGCATAAAACGATCCGGGACGCGAGGGTGTCAGCCCGGACGCGCGAACTCGGGCAGGCATGACGTGGCCCGGATTTCGTATCCTGGCGGCGCTTGCGCTAGCCTGCACAAGCGCCTGCTCTGCCGGTGGGCACGGCCAGACCACCGCCCCCGCCCTGCATGAGGCGTCCGCGAGCCAAACCGGAACGACGACGCTCACCTTCACGATCCCGCTGCGCGTCCCGGCCGCCACCGTGCACCGCAAGAAACCGGCGTACATCTCGCCGGGGAGCGAGATCCTTAGCGTCACCGCGACCAACACCCAAAACGACACGATCACCACGCCCGCGATCGCGCTTTCCTCCTACTGTCAAACCGAGACCTCGGGACGCGTGTGCAGCGTCCCGGTCCCCGCACCCATCGGCACCGATACGCTCACGGTGAAACTCGAAGACAGCTATAGCAACGTGCTCTCCGTGGCGACCGGGGTGACGGTGACGGTGATCGAAGGCAGCGCTTCGATCGCGAATGCGATCGTCCTCAATCCCGTGCCGACCGGCCTCACCGTGTCGTTCCCGGGCGCGACGCCCGATTCGACTGCGGCGGTCCCGGTGACCCTATCATTTACGGACGCCGACGCCGACACGATCAGCGGCGAGGGCAGTTTCGAAAATGCCGCCGGCACGCCGCTCACGCTCGTGCTCACGCCGCAGACGACGTCGACCGGATCGTTCTCCACCTCGTCGTCGTGCGGCACGACGGCGACGTCGTTCCCCGGCTGGACGCTGACGTCGACGCTCTATTTTTGCCCGAACGGCAATGCGACGCTCGGGAGCCTCTATGATGTCACGCTCGGATCGGCGGCGGCATCGTTTTCGGCGCGACGCACCGGCCAGTCGACGAGCGGGGCAATCGCCGCGTACTCGACGACGGCCGTCGCCGCGCAAGGCACGGTTATCTCCGTCGCCGGGAGCGACGCCGCCGGCTCGCCGGTCGCGATCGGCACCAGTCCCAACACATTGGAGGTCGGCTCCTATAGCACGAGCGCGGTGTGGTCCGGGTGCTATAACTACGACGGCGCGCCGTTCCCGGCGATCGCACTCTCGCAGAACGGCGCGTATCTGCTCGGCGCTGAAGCCGGGTTTGCAACGCTGCTTCAATACACGACCACCGGCGGGTGCGCGCAGACGAGCGCAACGGCCCCCACCAATTCCGACGTTACCGCGATCACGCCGGATCCGCGGGTGGGAAGCACGACGCTCTACGCAGTCAACTCCAACAATAGTTCCACCAACGGGTTACGCTCGATCGACTCCGTGACGCTGAACCAGGCCGGCGGGGGGGTACCGAACTGCGGTAGCTCAGGGTCGAGTTTTCCGCACAGCGTGGCCGTCGGTCCGGGCGACGTGCTCTATGTCGGCTGCAACAACACGACCGGGATCGATTCACAACCGCTCGCGAGTTTCGGACAGACGCACACCACGATCCCGATTACGCCCGCGAGCGGCACGTACACGGCATCGTACGTCGCGGCCAACATCGACATCGCCTTTGCGATCACGGTCGGCACCTCACCCGTGTTGATCTATCAAGTCTCCGGGGGCAACCCGCAGCTCGTGTACACGTTCGCATCGGCGAGCGATTCCTACGTGCCCGGCAGCGCGACCGTTGCCAACGATGACCGGCTGTACCTCGCGCTCGAGAACACGACGACGAGCACGTATCGCATCGTCGCGTTCGATCCGCACACCGGGACGCTCACCGATCCGGCCGTTGCGATCTCGTCGCTGCTCAACACGAGCGACCCCATGTTCACGGCCCTTGGCCGGTCCGGCACGCTCGTCATCGCTGGAACGCTTGCCACCGGCGAATCCGGCTATCCGGGCTTCGTGTACTGGCCGAACTGACGCTCGCGTCGCGGGAAGCGCGCGTGCCTGCGCGAAGCGCAGCCGCATGCAGACCGAAATCGTCACACGCGACGGAACCTGTCGCACCTTCGTCTTCAAACCGCACGGCAGCGGACCTTGGCCCGCCGTACTCGTCTACATGGATGCGCTCGCAATCCGGCCGGCGATGCTCGAACTCGGCGAACGGCTCGCGAGCCACGGCTACTTCGTCGTGTTGCCCGATCTCTTCTATCGCTCGGGACCGTACGAACCGATGGATCCGGCTACCGTCTTCTCCGATCCCGAGAAACGCAAAGAACTCTTTGAAAAGTACATGGGGCCCGCGACACCCGAGGCGATCATGTCCGACACGCGCGCCTTTCTCGATTACATCAAAGCACAACCCGACGTGAAGCCGGGGCCGATCGGCACGACCGGCTATTGCATGGGCGGGTTCATGTCGCTGACCGCGGCCGGGACGTATCCCGATGAGATCGCAGCGAGCGCCTCGTATCACGGCGGGCGGCTCGCGACGGACGAACCGAATAGCCCCCATCTGCTCGCGCCGAAGATGAAGGCGCGCGTCTACGTTGCCGGGGCGGTTGAGGATTCGGCGTTCCCCGATGAGATGAAAGCGAAGCTGGAGTCCGCGCTTTCCGAGGCGGGCGTCGATCACATCGTAGAAACGTATCCGGCGCATCACGGCTGGGTCTTTCGCGACATCCCCGTGTATGACGAAGCGATGGCCGAACGGCATTGGGAAACGTTGACGGCGCTGCTCGATGCCAAACTCGCCCCCGCGGGCGGTTAGCGCGGCCCGCTTCTCGGTCGGCGTCAACTATTGGCCACGTCGTCAGGGAACGGCGATGTGGCAACGGTTCGACCAGGGCGAAATCCGCGAGGATTTCGCCCGCATCGCCGCTCTCGGACTCGATACCGTGCGCGTGTTTCTGCGCTGGGACGAATTCGCGCCGGAGCGCACGCGCACCGATCCGGCAATGCTCGATCGCTTCGTGCGACTCGTCGGCCTGGTGCGCGACGCGGGATTGCAGATCATGCCCGTATTGCTCGGCGCGGAGGTCGCGGGCGTACCGTTTCTTCCCGATTGGGCGCGCGATGAACGGCATCCCGATCGCGCCGGGAATATCTATACCGGCCCGCTACTCGATGCGCAGGTGCGCTATGCCGGCGATGTCGCGGCAGCGGTCGGAAGCGATACCGCGATCGCCGCCTGGGATCTTGCCCACCGCTTCACGTTGCTGCGCGCACCGCGCATCGGGAAACTTCGCACCGGCGGCCATGAGACCGCGCCCGCATCCGAAGCCGAAATCACGGCTTGGGCGCTCGCCCTCAAACGCGCGGTCACGGCAGGCTCGCGACGCCCGGTAACGATCGGTACGTCGAGCGACGATCTCACCGTCGATCGTAACGCGCGCCTCGCGCCGCTGGGCGCGCTCATCGACTTCGCCTCAATGCAAGGCGCCAGCATCGCGCTGCCGTTTGCCCGGAACCGGCTCGATCCGGAGGCCGTCCCGTTTCTCGCCTTCGTCGCGGCGGCGTTTTCGTTTCGGCCGGTCGTCGTAACCGCGATCGGCGTGCCGACCTGCGGGCCGAACAAACTCTCGCTCTTCGAACATCTCCCCGCGCTCGACGATCTGCCGCTCGAACCGATCGCCACGGACGATCCACTGTTCGAACCCTACGCGTGCCTGACCGAAGACGAGCAGGCGGCATACGCGCGCGCGACGATCGATCGTCTGCACGCCGACGGCCGGCTCGGCGCCTACTGGTGGTGCTGGTCGGATTATCCGGCCGAGACGCCGCTCGCGCCCGTTGCCGACCGCGCACCGTTCGTCCGCGCGTGCGGCATCATCCGATCGGACGGAACGGAAAAACCGATCGCTGCCGTGCTCTCATCGATCGCACGAGAGGAACGAGCCGTCGTCCCGGCGCGCGACATGCCGATGATCTCGGCGGAATACTATTATCGCACACTGCCGACCAGCATGCGCACCGTTTCTGAAGCGTTCTTGCTCCACGTCGCGGAACAGCCGCAGCGCGCGTCGACTCAGCGCTGACCGTTCGCCGGAAACGAGGTACTTGCGATGCGCTCCATCACGTCGCGGAGCGCGCGCAATTCGGCGAGCACCGCGTCGGTGCCGGCGCGCGCGGCTTCGTGGCGCTCGATGGATTCGAAGGCGATGCCGACGCCGTGCGCCAGTTCCCGCAGCGCTTCGATCTCGTCCGGCGTGTACGCCTCGCCGCTCGTTCGCGCACCGCACGCTAGCACGCCGACGAGCCGGCCGCGCCCCAACATCGGCAGCGCCACATCGCCGTGTATCGCGGTCTCGAAGCGGTGCGGATCGATCGGCGCATGGCGCGCTTTGAGCGCCAGAATCGCCGCGTCGTTCTCCCCGATATCTTCCGACGTCACCCCAAGCGAACGGACCGCGCGGTAGACGCCCGTGCCATCCACGAAGATCGTCGCCGACCCCGCATCGGTATGTTTGCGAAGCATCGCGACCGTGAGATCGAAGAGATCCTCGCGCTCGCTCACGAAGGTCGCCTCCTTCGCGAATGCCCGAAGTGCGCGCTCGTCTTCGCGGCGCTTATGAAAGAATACATAGTCGACGAATGCGTCGACGCGCTTGTGAATGAACGACATCGAGAGGCCCAGGACGAGCGCGAGACCGGCATTTGCGACGACACCGGTGAGGTGGCCGGCGGTTGAGAGCACCGCGCCGAGTAGCCACTCCAAGAGCACGAACGAGACGACGATGATCGCCGAAACGCACGCTACCACGAGCGTGCGCGCGATAACGAACTGAAAGTCGAGCACGCGACGGCGCAATAGCGCGTACGTCACGGCTACGATTCCGGCAAAGAGCGCAAAATTGCCGACCGTGTCGAACAGGTTGCCCGGGAGCCACGATGGCGAGAAGGCGGGGAAATCGAACGCCACGGTCGAGAGCAATTCGGCGAGCGGAATCGGAACGAGCAGCCACGCCGCTCGCGCCCGCTCCGCACGCGCCGCGCTTCTCACCCCGCTACCGATCGCGACGAGTGCGATGGCAAACATCGCCGTCTCCGCCACGCTCCAAAATGTCCCGAAGACGAACGGAATGGGATCGATCGCCACCGTGATGATGCCCGCCGCGCAGCAAACCGATCCGGCGAAGACCAGTGCTGCCGAGGCGTACGCGAGTGCGGTTACCGCGGTGCGGGTGCGCGTGCGAACGCCGAATCCGAGCGCGAGCGCGACGGGGATGACGGCCAGCGTACACGTGGTAAGCGTCGTAAACGCATAGAGCACGGCACCGGTTGCGCCGTCCGGCGTTACGAAGTCTTGCGGCGCAAGAAAGGCGGCCGTCAGCGCGAGCAGCATGAGGCACACCCGCCGCGCCGTGCGCGACTGCCAGGATCGCAGCGCGATCAACCACGCGCAGCACAGCGCGAGGACGAGGCCCAAATAATAGGCGGCATTAATTTCGATCTTGAAGAGCACGTCGCCATCGAAGAGCGTACTTCCGAGCAGCGTCGTCGTGAACGTCCTTCCGTCACGATCGACGGCTAACCGCGTCGGTTCCGACGCCAACGGCTGAAAGAGTACCGCCACGCGCGCGCGCACGTCCACGGCGCGCAGATCGATCGTGTCCCCATTCCGGATACCGGCCTTCGCAGCCGCGCCGCGCGGGCTTTCGTTGACGATCGCGGCCACGAAGGGCCGGCTCGTCGGCGCCGAATACGCATCCCAAAACCCGCACCAGGGCCGCCCGCCGACGCCGATCAACCCGACGATCGATACGATGCCGACGACCGTCGCGACCGCGCAGAACGCCGGGAGAAGATAACGCCAAAAGGCGCCATCGCTATGCGCCCGACCGTCGGCTCCCATGCAGCGGCTGGTTGTGGGGAAATCGGTCCAACCCTGCGAGTCGCAGCCGTTCGCCGTGAACGCGGCGGACCCGGGCGGTGTCGTAGCATCGAGGGATACGTGATCAAACCGGCCTTCGAACAACTCGTCCGGGAGAACCAGCGCATCGTGTATCAGGTCGCATACAGCGTTCTTCAACATGCCGCGGACGCGGACGACGTCACCCAAGACGTCTTCGTTCGTGCCTACGCCAACGCCGGCGATCTGCGCGACCCGGCGCGCTTCCGCGCTTGGATCTGCCGTATCGCCCGCAATCTCGCGCTCAACCGGCTGCGTGACGACCGGCGCCGGGCGCGGCGGGCCGAGCGCGCGGCACAACCGGACCTCGATCCCGGCGATACCGCACAAGCCGCGATCGACGGCGACTTCTCGCATCGGATGCGCACCGCAATCGCTGCACTGCCGGAGCACCTGCGCGACGTGGTGACGCTGTGCGCGATCGACGGGCTCGAACCGTCGATCGTCGCGAGCATGCTCGGCATTCCATCCGGCACCGTTCGCTCGCGGCTGCATCTCGCTCGCAAGCGGCTCCTGGAGCGCTTCGTTCCGTGACGGCGTGCGACGCGCTGCGGCCGGAACTGCGCGACATCGCGCTCGGGGCAACGCCGCGTGAGGGACTGCGTCTTCATCTCGCGACATGTGCGACGTGCGCGGCGACGCTCGCCGAGGCGAGAAGGGTCCTGAATCGGATCGACGCGAGCATGCGCGAGCGCAGCGGCGCCGAGCCGCTCGCGAGGTTGACGGAACGCCTCCTCGCGCGCATCGAACGTGCGCCGGTGCCCCGCGCCTTCCTCGGTTGGGGACGCATCGCCGTATCAGCCGCGCTCGTCGCCGGAATTGCGATCGCAACCGGATCGTTCCGCGACCGCGCGACGACGAGCGCCCCATCACTCATGTCGTGGCGCTCGCCGACGCGCGCACTCTTGCACGCGCACGAGAGCGTCATCGACACGCCGCTCGACCTCGACGCGGGCGCACCGCCCCGCACCCGTTCCTAACCACACCGTCAAGGAGACTCCGATGGTTCGATCGTTTACCGCCATGACGCTGCTCATCGCCGCACTTGCCGGGAGCGCCGCCGCGCAAAGCGCGCCCGGGCGCGACCCGGTTGCCGAGGCCTTGATCCCGCCCGAAATCGTGATGCAGAATCAAGGGGCGCTCGGGTTGACCGACGCGCAGCGCACGGCGATTCAAAGCGACGTCGAAGCCGCGCAGCAGCGCTTTACCCGGCTGCAATTCCAGCTCGCCAGGCTCAACGAAAAACTCGTCGATTCGCTGCGGCCCGATCACGTCGATCGAGATCGTGCCTTGGGCGCGCTCGATGCGGAGCTCGCCGTCGAGCGCGAGGTGAAGCAAACGCAACTCGGATTGATGATCTCGATCAAAAACGTCTTGACCGGCGATCAAATTGCACGCGCGCGCCGGCTCGTCAACGCGGCCAAGCCGTGACCGCCCTGCGAGCCGGAGCGATCGTTCTGGTCGCGCTGATGGCGGCGTGCGGCGGTGGCGGTGGCGGTGGCGGAGCGCACGCGGCCGGGACGCCGCCGATCATCGCGGCTTCACCCGCGGGCACGTCCGCAAGCGCGTTGAGTGCCGCAATCTGGTTTCATCCGATGCCGCCACCGTCGGCCGGTTCGACCGAACCGATTACCGGATCGGCGGATTTCACGCAACTCTTCGTCGCGGGCGCACCGTGGCCGAAGGCGCTCGC